>Ga0255345_1001214_pt1 | contig 38761 bp, 38 predicted proteins | sample wastewater_treat_6_FD_192415 | JGI IMG/M metagenome (GOLD analysis project Ga0255345, IMG submission 192415) | Wastewater microbial communities from Lulu Island WWTP, Vancouver, Canada - plant20 | ecosystem: Engineered > WWTP > Wastewater > Unclassified | place: Canada: Vancouver, British...
CTGCTACGATAAATTTTCTGTCCTTCTGCGGCACAAAGGCAGTACGGATAAGCTGTGACAGGGTATCGGGGATATCTTCATATAAAAGTTCCAGGGCATCATAATTTCCGCTACGCACAAGACCACGAGCCTCTGCCAGATCTTCCATGTGATTTTGAGGAAGGTTCTGTAACTGAATCAGCCTTCCCGCAAATCTTCCGGTTCGGTTGGCTCCGTAGAACTGAAACATACCTCTTGCACGGTTATCCTTACAGACGGCATTCTCCATCGCCGTATATTTCTTCACACTGCTCTTGGCAAGCTGTTGACGTAAGGAAAGCACATCGGTAATATCCTGTGGTGCTGTTTTGATTGCCGCCGCCACTTCCTTTTTGCCAAGGCTTTCCATCTCCATCCCGTTATCCGATAGCCACATCTTCATCTGCTGCACGGAATTGGGATTGTCGAGATTTGTCATATCCTGCATTTTGGAAGTCAGATGGTCACGGCTTATACTGTCGATTTCAATAGCCTCTTTTACCAACACCATATCCACACCGATACCACGGTCATTGATTTCTTCGCTCACATGGTATTCATCCCAAATCTTATCCGGCACAGGAAAACGGGACAGCTTTGCCTGGATGCTCATTTCCGTTTCCACGTCACGGAGGTTGTACGCCTTAAATTGCTGCCACTTTTCCATATCATGCTGTGGCAGATTTCTTGTACGGCCACCGTTTGTCTTGGTCGGCGCACAGGGAACGCAGAAGTATTTGATTAAGGATTTACCCTCGGTCAGCTTCTGTTTTTCCAGTCCAAGCACAGCACCGACACCTTCAAGGGAAAGAGGCAAACCCAGGGTTGCCGACCAAATCATGGTGCAGTGCCAGCTTGCCGGATTTAAGTAACGGGCGCACTCCTGTGACAACGGATGATTGTCATGGAACAGGTCAAGGCTTACACCCATATCCGATAAATACCTGGACAGACACACCCTCTCAAAGGCAGCGTTAAAAGCGGTTTTTATAACGGCATCATCGGTCAGTGCCTCAATAATCTCTGCCGGAATTTTCTCCCCACAGGCAAGGTCGACCACCTGCACCGCTCCGCCGTCCACGGCATAGCCGAACAGCAATATTTCAAAATCCTCGCTCTCTGCATATTTGTAAACACCACATTTTTGCAGATTGACCGAGGAGAAGGTTTCAATATCAATACTCAATGTTTTCATAGCACATTCCTTTCTATGACAAAGGCGGCAGAAGAACATCCTCCGCCGCCCGTCATGTTTACTCGGTCACATCTTCATTCTGTGCAGCCTTTTTCTGCTTACGCTTTTCACGGAAGGCTTTGACCTTCTTGACAATAAAGCTGATGATTTCACATACCGTCCATACGATGCCGTTGATGGCAAGACCGTAGATCAGGCAGAAAAGCACAATCACATCGACCTGTTTCATAAATTCGTATAATTCGTTCATATCGTTTTACCTCATATTTCGTAATTTTCGTTTTATGGCAGACGGTGGTATTTCACACCGCCTGCCGGGGTTACCCTTATGCCAGGAAATCGTCATCCTCAACAGTAGTAAAATCATCGGTTGCGGAAGTACGGCCGCCGAGATACTCACCATCACGGATTTTCTGGATGTTGCCAAGACCACAGGCTACGCCACGGTTTCCGTTGCTATTGAATGCGTAGAAGTTCAAAGACACTCTCGCATAGCAGCCGGAGTAGACCTCGTCACGGTCAAGGATAGGCTTCACAGCCTTGTCCACAATCTGAGGTGCAGTGGTGCTGTTGGCGTTCACAAAGTAATGACCCTTATAGGCGTCATCGTCACGCTCTACATCGCCATCACGAAGAGGCAGCTTGATTGCAGCCTTGTTAGGCTTCTTGCCGCCGAACTTGGCGATGCCCTCCTCAATCGCAGCATCCACCGCAGCGTTGATAGCGTTGATGGTTTCGATATCGTCCTTCGGAATCAGCACAGATACGGAATATTTTTCAGCACCGCCATTGATGCTGACAGGCTCCCAGCCGTGGAAGTAAGAAAGACGAGTGTTCTTGCCAGTGATAACCTTAGTTCTGTTTACGTTTGCCATAATATTAATCCTCCATAATTTCATTGAATTCGTTTTTTGCGTCTGAAACATTCATTGCCTGCCTCTTATCCGAAAGGGGAACGAGGGTAGGCTTTCCGGGTGGTTTGATTACGAGGCCGCCCAGGATTTCCTCGAACTGCTTTTTGCCCATCAGCTTCTGCATTTCGGTCATCGTGATAAGGCTCTGACGGTAAATATCTGTGTAACCGTGTTCCTTGGCTGCCGCCGCCACCGCATCCTCATCGGAAAACTTACGGTTAGAACGACCTTCCACAACCTTGAACCCGCTCCACTGCTTACCGTGGTTTAGTGCCGCCTCCAGGGCATAAGCACTGATTTTGTTTGCCCACTTGGTAATATCCGCTAACATCGGAAGAATGGATTCAATCTCTTCATCAGTAAGTAAAGGTGGTAGCTTGAATTCTTCCTCTGCAATACGGAGTTTTTCTGCTGCCCTTGCACGGCACTTAACCGCTGCACGGCAGAACTGACACCACTCTCCGGCACAATACTCTCCTTCGCCCTTGGCAGCCATTTGTGCCTTGGGTTTCAGTTCGTTTTCCGCCCAATCCTTCAACTCCTCCACGGATACCGTCCACGTTTGAACATTCTCACGTCTTGGCTGGAATATTGAGAGGGAAACTTCCTTGATGTCATAAAGACTTTCATAGACACTGAGGGCGGCGATGCCGTAACACATGAGCTGCGTATTTTTCTCCGCATCCACAAGGACTCCGAGTCCGTATTTTGCATCTATGATATGCAAGGTGTCATCTGAAACCATCAGACAGTCTGCCGTTCCGAAAGACCCCGGAACAAAATCCGAGAGGTCAACCTTCTGCTCAATCAGCACCAGCGGATCAGGGCAGGTCTGCTTTGCTTTTTCAAGTTGCTCCAACACAAACTCCACATAACCGTCAGAATGCTCTTCCATATCATCGGTGTTAAATGCGGAAACAGGTCTTTTACTGCGTCTGAGTAGCGCTTTCTTCAACTTGTGTTCGCACAATGCGTGAAAAGCGGTACCTTCTTCGGCAGCGTTGCTGCTCTTGTTTTCAAACTCCGTTTCCAGAACTGCACTCGGTGTGCATGAAAGCCACCTATGGGAACTGGAAGGAGAAAGAAGTGCGTGATTACCCATTGCAAAGCACCTCCGCATCCTTAATAAGGTCTGCGTAATGCTTCGGGTCCACATCCGACAGCTTGGTGCCACCATACTTGGTAATCAGACCTTTAACCTCGGCTGTCATTCCGTTCTGCGTTTTTACCGCAAGCACGGCACGGACATCTGCCAATGAAGGTGTTTTTTCTGCTGCTATCTGTTTTGTGGGTTGTCCTGTTTCGACAGACTTTGGCGCTTCATTGGCTTCTACGAAAATTTCCTGGCTGTCTGCGAATGCATAAGCCACAGCTTCGAGTCCGTCTGCCAATGAGTGCATCAACTTCACCACATCAAGGAGCAGGTTAAACTTGTTTGCGTTTGTCATGGTTCTCGCCTCCTTTCAGTTCGTGAATCTCGACAGTCTGCACCGAGTCACCTGGGGACAGAACCAGGACGTTTACCTGCTGACCGAAGAGAAAATCAAGTATTCTCTTACGAATCTGCATCGTTCCGCTTCGGACTACCGGAGAAGGTGTGCCGCCGGGTTTTGCAATGTTAATAGAGATTTTGTGTTTTACCATTGCACTTGGCTCCTTTCCGAGGAGTTTTTCTCACCCCTCTGTCCATAAGCGAAAAATGAGGGGGAATCGAACCCCCTCAAATCAATTTTTTTAAATTTTCTTTTTCAGCGTTGCATAAATCTTCGTGAGCCTGTTACGGATAGCTGCCTCTGAAACACCTTCTTCTGCTGCAATATCCACATTGGTCATCTTGCGATAGAACTTCTTAATAATGGTATCCTTCTGCTTATCCGTCAGTTCGGAAAGAGCCACCTTCAGCCTTTCTAATTGAAGAGAACGCTCCTCGTTTGCAATGGAAGTGAGAATCTGTTGCAAAGGATTGTAGGTATCATCCTCAAGGTATGGGTTGCGGTCATCCGCATCGTCGCCATCTCCATCGTGGTAATTTTCATAATGAACCGGACAATGATATGCCTCTCTACGCTGTGCATCCAGCTCATCATCGTCCATGCCGTGAAGCTGTGAGATGATGGTTGCATTTTCTCCATTTTCACCGGGAGTGATGGTGTAGCTTTTACCATTGTTGAAGTAATAGATGTAATTTGTACGGTTGTCTTCCGTTGTTTTGAACTTTCTCATTTAAAGTCCCTGCCTTTCTTTTCCGCCCGATTGGGTGGCGGCAGGGACACAAAAAGAGCCGATGTGATGGTACACACCGACTCTGATACCGAAAATGGGCATGACAAAGCACGGTGGGTACATCTTTGGTCAGTCCACGGCTATACCGTGAATTTGACTCTTGATGTATCCCGCCGCCTTAAGGTCGACCACTTCGGGCATTGGAATATTTTTTATTTGAGTGTCTGGCACTCAGATGGATACGCATTTCTGTGTACCCGTCTCAATGTCAGGCGTTTTTATTTATAGTTTACACTGGAAATTTTTTCTGCGATGGACACGCCGTGTCCGCTGAAAATTTCCGTAAAACGCAAAAAAGCCAGAACACGAAGAGCATTTACTCTCATGTTCTGGCTTAATTTTATCTAATTTTTATGTAGGCTTTTAAGAACGAAAAATCGGAAAAACGGGATTATGGTGTAGGTTGGTTCTTAATCATTGCACTATAAATACTTCTCATATAGCGAATGCGTTTATTATTCCATTCCTTCGGAGCGTAGATTTGTCTTAAATCATAGTGTTCCCGGAAGAATTTTGCCCACTGTTCTCTTGTGGTGTATCGGGCAAAGAAACCTGCCATATCCCATTTGCGTACAATCTCTTTCTCAATATAATATCTGGCCGTCTGATAATGGCATATTTTATCTTTTACTTCATCCCAATCTGATTCCGATGCAGAATATACGGCTGGTACCAGTTTCAGCCTGTGTAGGACAAATCGACTTTCTGTATGAAGCATCTGTGTAAAATCCGGTGCTAATGGCATCGAAAGTTCGGCACATAATCCCGCCAGGCGATACACCGGAACATCCTGAACTCCTGCTTCTTCCGCATTGACTGCACAGGAATAAAACAGTTCTACATTATATTCCCGTTCTAATGTAAACAAAGCTATTGTGCCGAAAATAACATCCTCATCCGAGCCATCCAGTTTTTTAAGAAGTAGGCTTACCAATTTGTCATAATCCTGCATATATTCAAGGAAGGTTGCATTGGATATTTTCTTTACGTCACAGATTTTCTTATTTACGATAGCTTTAAGCAGGGGATGGTCTGCAAGCGTATTTAATTCAAAATACTGCATCGGGGTAATATTATGCCCTTGCAGTTTTCCACGCATGGTTTCGACATCCGCAGAAAGCAACTCCGGTATTTCAATACCTAAATCATTTTTTACATGATTATACTGAAGGTCTCGATAATGTTGAGCATATGCAATATTTCTGCTGTCACGCATTCTTACATCGTCAGCATCCGTTCCTCGATTTTCTCTTAACGATTGTTTCGGCTCAGTCAAATAGTACGCATCTTTAAGAATGAACATGATGATACAATCACGCAGATTCTCAATGCTAAACGGGGAAACATCGTATAATTCCGGCTGCGGAAAAAAGTGCGCTAACCTGTTATCTATCATCTCAAGCATGGTTAATCCCATCATGTCACCCCCATTTCACCGGACACGCCATGTCCGTTTTTTTATGAAAAAAATTTTTAAATATTTACACCGTACTGTTCCAGATACTCTCTGACTGCCCACAATGGCTCCGGATACTTCACGTGCAAAGCCTCGCTAATCCACTGATGATCTGGATTCATAGGCTTTAACTTGCAATTCAAAACATCCAACAGCTTTTCACTGATAACAGGAGGAAGGTTCATGCCAAAGCAAATAAGAACCGCTGTTTCAACAGATGGATTTGTTGTTCCTTTCACTGTTCGGCTGATTGTTTTAGGGTCACGGTCAATCGCATCACCAAGGTCCGTGTACTTCATTCCACGCCAATCAAGCAATAAATCCATACACTGTTCAGGGTCATCCGTCATCTGCCTGCGAATTTCCAACCATTCAGCCTGTTGCTTTTTCCTCATCTCTACCTGGCGTGATTGCGGTGCGTTTTGATATCCGTTGTGATATGTAATATCAAAGGTTACATCGCTCGGCTCACGATTAAGGAAACAAGCAGTATGGTATGTGGATTCTACCTTGCTTGTGATTTCCATATCAAAAGCAAGACAGCATTCATCCATATGCGCTCGGGCATAATCGGTTAGTTCAAGTTTGCCATCTTCGTTATAACCGACATATAGGGGAGCGTTATAAACAAAATGGTTATCCACGAAAAGATAATCGCCGTTTGCGGTCTTTTCACGGAGTTCCAAATTCATAAAACGCTGAACTGCAGCGTCCTGGGCACTCAAAGTAAATGTCTGATTAACTTTGATAGCGCCTTTGCGGAAACCATGTGGCTTTACATAGTGTCCATCAACATAGTTAAATGTGCCGATGGCTTCTTCAAAGCCAAGTTCAACTAATCGGATTTTTACGGCTTGTCTCGAAACACCATAATCCCGCTCCAATGCCCCGATTACCATTTCCATGACATCGACCGTATGCCTTGCCTCGGTCTGTCTCATGAAATAGGCTATGTATTCTTTAGCCTTTATTGTAAAAGGTTCCTTCGGCATCTGAATTCTCGGTGCAAGCTGATTAGCTTGCTTTTCCATATACTTTGTGGATTTTATGGATATGCGCGAATCTGCATCACCGACAACCTCGCAGCTAATGTAAGAAGCATCCGTATTGAATAGCTGTTCCAGTTTGAATGCCTTGCGATGCTTCGCCCAGTGAACACACTCGTGGACAATGGTATTATTAAATGAACCAAGATTTCGAAGCAGATAAATCTGCGGGTCCACAACAATTGTTTTTCCTTTGATGTGTGTAGGAGCATCTGCATCCTCGTTTGCATCGTACATTACTGTATCGGTATCATCAAAATAAATCTGTCCAAATACAGAACCATCTTCACGGATACGCTGATTTTTGACGGTTAACCCCATGTTCTTTGCAAGTTCTGTCGGGTCAACACATACAGGGTCTTGACCACGCATTGGAATGCGAAGTGCAGCCGGATAATATTCCTGCAAGAATACTGTTGCCACATCATCCAACTTTTCATATGGGATAATCGGCACAAGAGAATCATCCATCGGGTCTTTAACACGGCTTTTACCATTGTATTTTGAGACTCGCAGGATTTCAAAATCATCCAGGTTCTTATCCAGATCACCACGGCAATGAGCCATCATCCACACGATATTTTCATCATAATCGTCGTAACGGTAATCTCCCTCATGGGTTTCAAACCAAATGGAAATGGCCACATCGAAATGCACCTCCATGCCTGGTTTGTCTTCAACCCACACGTGTTCTACCTTGACCTCTGAAATCTCCGTTTCTCCGGCACGATGAATTCTTCTTAATTCAATTCCCAAGGAATCAAGGTTTGCCTCCAGGTAGCTTTCGGCAGCCGCCCAGAAATTATTATCAAATTTCTTTTTTACATATTCAGCAAATGAACGATGTGCTGCTGCCATAAGTGCCCTCCTTTAATTACGGATTTCTTCTGTTGGCGAGATATTCCAACATTCTTCTCGCAGTATTCAATATTTCATCCGCATCTTCTCCAAATAGTTCCTTAGCCCAAATCCTATCCACTTCTCTAATTGCAGGAGTTGCAAGATTTAAGAATTCTATTGAACCGTATTCGCCTGTCAAAGCTGTTATTGTTTCTTGTGTCACATTATCCAATGCAGGAACATAGGTCTTTTCTATATCCGAAACTTCCATTTTTCTCATGCCTTCCTGGTCTTTAGAGGACACTTCACATATCAATTGATAAAAAATGGTGCTCATCCATGTTGATAACATGATTGCCTTGTTCAAAGAAGGCAATGTGCAAACAACAAAGTTTGTAGATACAAACACTGGATTACGTGACAAGTAAATTCTTCCGGTTGTTCTGATTGCTCTTGGAATCAAAACTGAATTAGCTGAAAACCTGCCTCTGCTTTCCTTGATTAATATCTTTTTCCACTCTTGATTTGTCTTTCGTCTTCGTTGCTGCCTTCCTTCTCTATCAGGAAGTGCGTTGTAAGCATCAATAATGGCATCTACGATTTCCTCTGAATTATCTGAAACATCCAAGAAATCACTATCTCCCATTCCAATATCAAACGTATCCAGCTTAGCATTTCGCATTCCAGCAGAAAGAATAATATCCCGATTCTCGAACTGTCCATATAGATCAGGCCTTGAATCAAAGAACATAATATCACTGCCACCGCTATTTCCAGCTTGACCTCGTTTTGTCGGGTAATCTAATTCAGAGAGTTCCGTAAACTGTGGAGAACTCTGAAAATTTTCTTTGACAAATGTGATTGCATCAACCATTTCGCTATTCAACATTCTCCAACCGTCATCTATAGTATCAGATAATTCCTGCGTGGAAATTTTCTTAGCCACAATACCCGGCATCATAGGTGCAAAATCCTCTGATGCATCATTTGGTAACGTCTGTGCGAATCTATGGATATCAATGTTAGGTATTTTATCGTAGCTTGATACGACTTTCACAGAATCCGCAGGCATCTTTGCTCTACCAACAAGGATACAAGTATCCTTTGTTACATCATCAAAAATCTCATCGCCGGGATAAGTAAATACAAGATGAAGTCCAAATTGATGTAGCAACAAGCGTCTTATTGCTTTTGCCTCAGGTCCTCTTCCCATTAAATGCGTTTTAGGGAATACGCACGATATTGTTGTGCCTGGTTGAACAAGTTCGATGAGCAACTCAAGAAATACTGCTTCCAAGGACATTTGACCGATGCTGGTTTTTGCATCACTACCAGTTAACCTTTTAATAGTCCGATACATTGGCTGTTTTCGAGCTACACAATTTATGCCTGCAGAAAACGGCGGATTCATTACCACAACTTTGACATCATTAAAGAAAAGTGGTTCAATATCCGCTATATTTCGATTATAAATAGCAGGTGAGTTTCTCAGACTTATTGTACTTGCATAATTCAAGCCGATTCGTAATGACAATAACTCAAGCAGCTTGCTATTTACATCGTTGACAACAATTTGCGTAGGAAGCAAATTATATGTAGGTATGGCCGCGCTAATAAGGTTGCCACTTCCTGCTGCCGGGTCACACACTAAATCAGTAGGCTCTAAATCACCACTGCTGTATTTTGCTAATTCCGCAACAATTCTTGCCAATTCCAAATCTGTAGGAACTTCTCCATCGTGTTCATGTCCTGCTGACACTATTGAATGTAAAATTCCAGCAACAGAGTCACCATTTATGTTTTGGTTACCAAAATCGTACAAATCAATTAGAGTATCATTTTCTATATCCACTGTGCGTTCAAAAGACTCGTCAGAATAATTAAAGATATCCTTAAAATTTACACGAGCCGCTTCATCGCAAATTCTTTCCACATCATTTCTAAATAATCTGATATCTCTTAATTCATTTCTGTTGATGAAAGTAAATGCGCCTCTAATATATTCATATAAAAGAGCAGCCAAATGCGTCTTCCATCTTTTGGGTTCATCCTTTATATGTTCCATATGAGATGCAAATTCCTCGAGAGTAACCAAATAATCATAGGAATTGTTAGTGTAGTCAGTTAGGCGTTCACTAAAATATCTTGCAAGTTTTTCAACAAAAATTTCTTCATCATCAATGTCAAAGCTTCCTATGTGGGAAAGACCTGGCTTTAACATCTGCTGAAAAACACGTGGTCTACCTGCATCATATCTAAAAGAAAATGCATATTCCAGATTTGTGAGAATATAAAACGGTTTTTCAGATTGACCCGCATTCATTTGGACATATGACATTGCCTGGAACTGATATCTCGCACTATGCACATCTGCAGGTGTTCTTTTTACTTCTACAACGCATAGATATTTACCTGTTGCAATATTTTGAACAACATAGTCCATTTCAAGGGCACCCGTATATTGGTGATGCAAAACCCTATACTGGTCATCTTTTCCAATTAACCTCAATGCATAATTTAATGCACGTTCACATATAGGATGGAATCGATTCACTTCCGAATCCGAATATGAAATCCACATGGATTAGTCCTCCTTAATAAATTTTTTCAACTCACGAGCGATTACGCCCGCAAGCATTGGGGGTACTGCGTTGCCGACAATAAGGTTTCGCCCCTGCTTACTGCTTGAAACAATCTTATAATCATCAGGGAAAGATTGCAATCTCAGTGCCTCTCGCACAGTTATTAACCTGTTTTCCTTATAATGAATATTGCATCCAACATTTGGACGATTAAAATAAGTATTTATTGTATATGATGGCTTGTCAGGTGCAAGTCTACCGTAACAAGTTGTGTGTCCACCATCTCGCTGGAGTCTTCTTATTCTGCTTGAATTAACATCAGCAGGTATATCCATATAGTTCCCGCCGGGTTTTACGTGGCGCACTATATATTCATCCAGTTCACTCATCTGTGGTATAAAATGTTCTGTAATAGCCACATTTCTTCTTACGAATTTCTGAAATTCGCTTTGTGCAGGCATACTGTAATTTACAACACCATTTTCATCTGCTATAGCTTTTGGCAAATCGCCAAGAGCTTCTTCCACACTCACATAACGTTTCAAGTCAATTCCATCCTCGCTGTGCGTAGGTTTAGGAAATACGAATTTTGCATCCTTCAAGCCTACAATGATTACTCTTTTTCTTCGTTGAGGAATTCCATAGTCGGCTGCATTCATAACTTGCTGCTCAATCGTATAGCCAATCTTCTTAAAAGCAATTTTAAGAAGTTCTATTATTTTTTCGCCTTGCGAATTTTTGGCAGATAACAATCCCGTTACATTTTCAAACACAAAAGCCTTGGGCTGCACCTGCTCTATAATATGAATGTATTTCCAGACAAGTTGTCCTCGCTCATCTTCTACATTTCTATTTCCCGCCAAAGAAAATGACTGACAAGGTGGGCCTCCGATGACCACATCTGCGTGTGGAATCTTGCAGATATCAATTTGGTTAATATCTGCACACATAATGTGGTCACCGATATTAGCCTTATAAGTTTCAGTAGCGTTTTTGTTGTTATCAATCGCCCAGATAATATTATAGCCCTCGGCAACAAATCCCAAATCCAATCCACCGCCACCTGAGAATAAACTAACCACATTTATGCTCACTTCATTTAACCTCCAATCGGTTCGATTTTATTTCAACATATCTATCCGTTATTTCTTTGTAACTGATTCTACTATATTTAGAAATCAGTTTTGTGATTTCTCCTATGACGGCAGAATCTGCACTTTCAAGTAATTTGTGACTCAAAACCATCAGTTCATTTTTATCAGAATCAGAAATCGTTTCATAGTTTGGAAAGAACAATCCCTCAATATCATACCTCTGCAATTTAAGCAATCCTGCTCCGTATTTTTTTCCGCTCAATTCCAACTGATAATATGTGTAATAATTATTCAGTAAGGCGAACAGAACCCACTTATCGACTTTAGGTTTAATAACGTAAAAATTGTCTCTCGCAAGCACACCTGTTTCGTTCATAACAAACTTCATGTCGTTACGAACAAAATAGCTAAACAAAATACCCTCCCCACAGATTTCTCGTATTTCATACCACTTGTCACTGCTGTTAACTTTCATATACAGTGTCTTGGGTTTCTGCTCCTGAATTATTTTATTTTTCCAAAAATCCAGATAACTTGATATTTCATCAGAAACAGCATCCTCCACCGGACAGAACAAGCGGTCTAAACGAGCGTTAAGCGTAGTATATCCATCAATGCTTTTGGGCGAAGATATAATCGGCTTAAAACATCCACCATCTTCACAAAGAAGGTCTGGATTTATATACATTTCATTGCAGCCTGTTGTTAACCCTCTTTTAATTGTAGCCAGTTTAGAAAATGGATAAGCAAATTCCTCGAATGCCTTATTATCTCTTATAGAAACACTTTGCAACTCTCCATCCTTTGATTCCAAATATTCCTCGACGGTGTCAATATCCATTTTCCCTTTAACTAACTTTAGAATAACTACATCAACCAATGCTTCTCTTTCAAATACATCTCCGTGAATATGTATTTGATTTTCTATGCCACATTTGGATAGCATAGTTTTTTGAAACTCAATTCCACTTTTTGCTTTCATCCAACTACTTGGGAAAATAACAATCAGCTGTCCATCGTTCTTCAATAAATCGATGGCTTTCATAATAAAATACATATACATATTTGCCGTACTTGGCAAGCCGGAAAATATGGAGTTAGAACGCAATCTCTCTTTTGTTATTCCGTATGCTTCTAATTCATCGATTTTCTCCTGTCGTATATAAGGAGGATTCATGACAATACCATCATACGCATTGGAAGCGTTATAAATAAGAAAATCGCCATTAATAAGTTTATACTGCTGGTATTTCTCTTTTGTGTTTTCAAATAAAATAGTATCCATTTCACAAGCAGTAACGTTTTCGTACTCATATTCTATAAGTGCATCCAAAAAAGAACCTGCACCAAAGCACGGATCCATAATGGCAGCTTGCTTAGGCAAATCGAATAACGAAACCATATAACGGGCAACATTACCCTTTGTAAATACTTGACCTAAATCAGCCATTTCATTGTTCCTCCTGTTAGATAGCACTTTTTCCACTTTTAACCCAAGCGTCTAATTCAGAAGATTTAAACTTCCACTGCTTTCCGATTTTATGGGCGGGAATTCCGGTGTTCTTTTTAATCCAGTCTCTAACTGTAATAGGCTTAACGCCTAAATATTCTGTGGCCTCTTCAATGCCTATCCATTTATCGTTCATCATTTCATTCACTATTTTCACCTCGTCAAATGTTGATGGATACATAATACCATTCTTATTATATCACGAAGGCACTCTGTTTTCAATGGTTTATATGATGTTTCTTGATGTTTGATGATATTTCTTGCAAACGAACCATAAAGAAAATCCGAGAGCCAGAAGAATACCTCCAACCCTCGGGACGTTTTGCTTTCAAGCCACCTCAGTATTCAATTGTTTATAAATACTTTTTGAACGCCTTCTTCATTTTGATTGCCATATCCATCATCCAATCAAACTGTTCTGACCAGGTATCCTTGTTATCAAAATCGACCGTCTTATATACCAGGATACGGCTTGCTTTTTTCTCCGGAAGTTCATTCCACTCAAGCTGCACACCCATCTCCTGTTCAATGGTGGCCTTGTTGGAATAGAATTTGTGATACAGTTCTTTGTCATCGGAAATATACCATTCCACAAGAGCGTGGTTGTATTTTCTTATTTGCGACATACTGATGTGGCAAGCAGAGGAGCCGACACTGAATGTCATCCAATGGTCGGTACTTGCTTTTCTTTTATTGAACTGCTTTGCAAATGCATTGTTTTGGAATGCATAATCATTAAAAGCAACCCAATAATCGTATCTTTCCTGCAGTGTAGGAGAGTTGCTCGTGTTACGTTTGATTTCCTTTGTCCAGTCATTCGGCTTTTCTACAACCTCAAACTTAACGGCAATATCAGAACCGCCAATCTGGTACAGCTTGATTTCTACAAGGAAGAACGCAATATTCTCATCGGTGTGATTATTCAGCCATTCGATAGCCGAGCGATGTTCTTCTCTTGCTCTCTTTACAACCCAAATTACAATGTCAGCAGATTTCCCGGACGCATATGTAATTAACTTGCCCAGATGGTCATGGTTCGTATCCTCAAGCTGATTCTCGATGATGATTTTTCTATCCATTCCGGTTTCTGTTGCGTAGATATCCACATTGAAGTCACCAACACTGGACTCCGTCTCATCAACGGTAATCTCCAATCCAACGGCATCTGCCAACAGAGTAAGATTATCCTCTTCCGCAAGCCAAGGAGTAAAGTCCAATGCTTCATGCGGCCAGACCTTTCGTAAGTCTTTTATTTCTTTTAATTTTCCTAGATTTATCATGGTACTGTTCCTCCTTGTCGCAAGATAATCGTCTTATCCACTCGACCTATCACAAAATCATCTTATCAACTCAACCTTGCCCATTTTCAACCTGTCAACTCAACCCTTGTTTTCATTACACGGCAAGGGTCATTTGTTATCCAAAAGAGCAGATGAGAAACGAACTCCCAACTCTCGGAAACGCCTTGTTTTCAAGCCTTTTTCGGTATTTACTTCTGTACTTTTGACATCAAGACTACGCACTCGACATGTCCCGTCCTTGGGAAAAGGTCAACTCCGCAGACCTTATCCACGCTGTAGCCTTTTTCTGAGAGCAGCTTTGCATCTCGGGCGGCAGTTGCAGGATTGCAGGAGATCATAACTATTCGTTTTGGAGACGCCTCTGCAATGAGGTCAACAGTCTCCTGAGAGCAGCCCTTTCGCGGCGGGTCAACCACGATCATATCGGGAGCGCAGCCCTGTTTGCGAAGCTTCCCAAAGACCTCACCTGCGTCACCGCAGTGGAACTCCGCATTGGTTATATTATTGCTCTGAGCGTTGCGTTTGGCGTTTTCAACAGCCTGTGGGATTATCTCAACGCCCACTATCTTTGCAGCCTTTTCCGCCATAGAGAGACCGATGGTGCCTGCACCGCAGTAGAGGTCCGCGATGACCTCGCTGCCATCGGGAGCTGCATATTCCAGAGCTTTGGCATAGAGCCTTTCCGCCTGTAAGGTGTTCACCTGATAGAAGGAAAGGGGAGAGATCTCAACGGTATTGCCGCACATGGTATCGGAGATCGTATCGCTGCCCCAGAGGGTCACGCAGCTGTCGCCCAGGATAACGTTGGTCTTTCTGGGGTTTATGTTCATGACAATGCTTTTTATATCCGCGAATGACTCCGTGAGGAGTCTGCAAAGGGCGGAGAGCTGCCGTGAAATGTCCTTTCTCACCACAAGACAGACCATTATCTCACCCGAGTGAGCACCTCTGCGGAGGTAGATATGGCGCATTATGCCGCTTCCTGTAGTCTCGTCATAGACCGAAAGCTTCTTCTCGTTGATATAGCCGAGGACAGTGCGGAGTATCTCTCCGAAGACCTCAGGCTGGAGAGCGCAGTCGGTGACGGGCACAAGGCGGTGGCTCCTGGGAGCATAAAAACCGCAGACTGCCTTACCGTCTCGGACTGCAAGAGGATACTGCGCCTTGTTGCGGTAGTGCTCTGTTGCTTCAGCGCCGAGGAAGCTGTCGAATTCGGGAGTAAGTCCGCCGATACGTGTAAAGGCGTCGCGGACTATGCCGTCCTTGGTGCGGCACTCAGCCTCATAGGAGATATGCCTCAGCAGACAGCCGCCGCACTGTTTATACACGGAGCAGGTGTTCTCCACGCGGTCGGGAGAGGGGGTGATTATGCGCTCCACAATACCGAAGGCATAGCTTTTCAGCACCTTTACTATCTTTATCTCTGCCATGTCGCCCACAGCAGTTCCGGGAACGAAAACTGCCATGCCGTCAACGCGGCAGACTCCGCTTCCCTCAGCGGTCAGACCTGTTATCTCGGCTGTGCAGACCTGATTTTTTTCAGGCATTCCGTTACCTCCTCTTTTTTCTCCATGAGCTTGTCGAAGCTCCTGATGTATTCGTATGGGAATTTATAGTTATGTATTCGGCTTATCTTACCGTCGGGGTATACCAGCTTTGTGGACGCAGCGCAGCCTGCGCCCAGTATGGTCTGGGTCTCGTCCATGATGAAGATATTGTAATAGCTCTCATAGCCCTTCTTGGCGTAGCCCACATTCTCAAGGTTGTCCACGGTATTCTTCTGGCGGTACATATAGTAGGGGAGATAGCCGTGGGACATGAGAGTTGGGATACTGTAATCTACCATTTCAGCCGCAGGATTTGAGCTGTTTTCGCTGCCCTTTTCAAACAGGGAAGCAGAGCGCTTTATTGTAAGAGTGTGAACGGTTATGCTTTCGGGGTCAAGCTCAATCATTCGGTCAAGAGTATTTCTGAAGCTTTCTGCGGACTCGGTGGGGAGACCTGCTATAAGGTCGGTATTGATATTATCGAAGCCCACCTTTCTTGCCAGCTCAAAGGCTTTCACGGCGTCTTCGCCCGAGTGCTTCCTGCCGATGACCTTCAGCACCTCATCGTTGAGAGTCTGAGGGTTTACGGAGATACGTCCTGCGCCCAGAGCCTTTATCACTCTCAGCTTCTCCTCGGTGATAGTGTCGGGACGTCCAGCCTCAACGCTGTATTCCCTCACCTTGTCAAGGTCGAAGTTTCGCTCCACAGCCTCCATAATGGTGCGGAGTTCCTCTGCTGATACAGAAGTGGGAGTGCCGCCGCCGAAGTAAATGGTGTCTATCTTTGTGTCGGTGTCCTTGACTATCCTGCCCACTACATCAAGCTCGCGGCAGAGCGCGCTGATGTACTCGGGCATGAGCTTTATGGCGGAGTCCATGGAATGTGATACGAAAGAGCAGTAGCTGCACCTTGTGGGGCAGAATGGGATAGAAACGTACAGACTCACAGCTGAGCTGTCTATCCTGTCAAGTATGGGGAGCTGGTTTACAGCGGTGTCATAGGCGAGCTTCAGCTTTTTAGGTGCAACAAGGTATTTTTCGCCAAGGTGAGAGTATATCTCCTCCTCGGTCTTATCCTGACGGATAAGGTCGATGACCTTTTTCACGGGGCGAATGCCTGTGAGGAGCCCCCATGGGGGAGTAATGCCTGTTTTGCTGACAAGGAGCTCAAAGAGCAGCCTGCAAATGGTGTACTCAAAGTCTTTTTTCTCGGCATCGGGTGGAAGCTTTGCTGTTTTTTCCGCCTTAACGCCGTTGAGGCAGACACGGACAGTAACGCTGTTAGCCTCAGCAACTTCGGTAAGGACATAGTCACAGTCCGAAGCTTCTGCAATATCTGAGGTAAAGCTGAATCTTGCAGTATTGAAGAACAGCTTCAGCGTAGCCTCAGTCTCGTATTTAAAAGAATGGCCGATCATTATAATCGGCATTTTTGAATTATTATTCTCAGTCATTTTTTCCTCTGAACTGTTTCATATAGGGATTTGCTTCACGCTCGTAATCCAGGGTAGTTGTCTCGTTGTGACCCGGGTAAACTCTGTAATCGCCCTCAAGGTGATAGAGCTTGTTGAGGGAATACATCATAGCGGAGCTGCTGCTGTGGGGGAAGTCTGTTCTGCCCACGGAGCAGCAGAAAAGGGTGTCTCCCGAGAAAATAGAATCCTCGCAGACATAGCACACACTTCCCTGAGTGTGACCGGGCGTGTGGAGCACCCGGAAAGAGCAGTCGCCGTCGTTGATGTAGCAGTCGCCGTAAACGCAGGTCCAGTCCGTAATGGGAGTGAACTTTGCAAAGGACATATTGTTTGCCAGGGAGTGTGCTTCGCTGTCAAGCATATAGGCGTCAAGCTCATGAATGTATATCTCGGCTCCCGTAGCCTGGTGTACCTCCTCTGCACCTCCGATATGGTCGAAGTGACCGTGGGTGAGGAGTATCTTTGACAGGCGGAGCTTCTTCATTTTCAGGAACTCCAGAAGCAGACGGCTGTCACCGCCGATATCGACGGCAACACATCTGCCCGGAGCAGTTTCGACTATATAGCAGTTAGCGCGGAGAGGTCCGAGCTGAAGGTGGTGTATTTTCATATATTTCTCCTTAAATAGCGGCTCTTTCCACGGAAATAACGCCCTTTATCTTTCTCAGCTTCTCGAAGAGGTTCTTGAGCTGCTCTGTGCTTGAGATGACGATAGTTCCCTCAAAGAGGGCATTGCCGTTTTTCAGTACTCTTGAAGCTGAGTGTACGATAGGCACACGGGCTTCCAGAAGGACTGCGGAAATATCGTAGACAAGCCCCACTCTGTCGGTAGCGGTGACCTCGAAGCTGGTCTGGAGCTGAGTATCGCTGCTGTCGGTCCACTGTATGTCCACCCAGCGGTCAAGCTCCTCGGGATTGTTCCTTGCAAGGGCAGCCTTGTAGTTGGTGCAGTTGGTGGTGTGTACGGAAACACCGTAGCCTCTGGTGATGAATCCGATAATATCGTCTCCCGGGAGGGGATTGCAGCACTGAGCGAACTTGATGAGCGTATCGTCTATCTGATCGAGAACTATGCTGCTTCTGCCGTTGGGCTTGGGCTTGATGAGTGGGATAACGGAAGGCTCCTCCTCTTTCTCGTAGAGCTTTTCGTACTTGTCCTTGAGACGGGGGATTATCTTTGAGAGCAGGATTCCTCCGTAGCCGATAGAAGCATAGAAGTCGTCGAGAGTCTCGCAGTTATGGCGCTTGAAATCGTCCTGGAGGAACTCTGTGTACTGCTCCTCCTTAAGATTTATCCTGTGGCGCTTGAACTCCCGCTCCAGCTGAGCCTTGCCCTCGATGATGTTCTCCTCGCGGCGCTCCTTCTTGAACCATGAGCGTATCTTGGAGCGGGCTTCGTTGGTCTGGACGATATTGAGCCAGGCTCTGTTGGGACCTTTGTCGGGGTCCTTGCTGGTGATTATCTCACATATCTGTCCTGTCTGGAGCTTGTAGTCCAGGGGAACTATCCTTCCGTCCACCTTGGCGCCCACGGTCTTGTGACCTATCTGGGTGTGAATACGGTAGGCGAAGTCTATTACTGTTGAATTAATGGGCAGGCTGACAGACATACCCTTGGGTGTCATAACGACTATGTCCTCAGGGTCAAGGTCGGTCTTGATAATGCGGACTATCTCCTCAACGTCATCGGAGGTCTGCTGAGCCTCGATGACCTGACGTACCCAGGCAAGGCGCTGTTCCATTTTGTCCTTGCCCTGTATGCCCTCCTTGTACTTCCAGTGAGCGGCGATACCGTATTCGGCGGTCTCGTGCATATCCCAGGTCCGTATCTGCACCTCAAAGGGGATACCCTCCTTGCCGAGGACAGTGGTGTGGAGAGACTGATACATATTGTTTTTGGGGGTGGATATATAGTCCTTGAAGCGGTTGGGCAGGGGCTTGAACATATCGTGGATAAGTCCCAGCACGTTGTAGCACTCCGCAATGGTGGTGACGATGATACGGACGGCGTATTTGTCGTAGATCTCGTCGATGTTCTTGTGATTTATGAATATCTTCCTGTAAATGCTGTAGATGCTCTTTACTCTGCCGTCTATCTGGGGCGGCTGTGAGAACTCCTCCGACTTGAAACGCTGAGCGATACGGCTCTTGATTATCTCTATGAACGCCTCACGCTCCTCCTTTTTGTTTTCCAGGATATTCTCTATCTCGGAGTAGGCATAGGGGTCAAGGAAGTGGAACGCCAGATCCTGGAGCTCCTCCTTGATAGCCCTGATACCCAGCCTGTGGGCGATAGGCGCATAGATGTTCATGGTCTCGAGAGCAGTGTTTCTCTGCTTCTCAAGGGGACGGTACTTCAGCGTGCGCATATTGTGGAGACGGTCGCTGAGCTTGATTATCATTACACGTATATCCTGGGACATGGCGAGGAGTATCTTACGGATATTCTCAGCCTGCTGCTCCTCTTTTGTAGAGGTAGGGATCTTGCTCAGTTTTGTGACTCCGTCTACCAGGAGAGCCACGTCCTGACCGAAGCGCTTTTTCAGGTCGTCCAGAGTTGCATCGGTGTCCTCCACAACATCATGGAGGAGGGCAGCGCAGATGGTGTCGGTGTCCATACCCAGCTCCAGCAGGGTATAGGCAACTGCCAGAGGGTGGGTGATATATGGCTTTCCCGAGGAACGCATCTGTCCCTCATGAGCCTTTGCGGCGAATTCATAAGCCGAGATTATCTTGCTGAGGTCGTACTGCTTATCATCTGTAAGTATCTTCTGTATGATCTTCTCAATGGTGAAATCATCGTCAAAGTCGGGTATATCCTTCAGAAATTCCTCGGGGTTCTGAGGAATAGCCGAATCAGGTATGGGTACCTCCAGCTCGTGATGAATGAGATTTGATATATTCATATCCTCTGTCATATCTTTTCTCCTTGATCTTTGCGGTTTGCCGTTCTGCTTCTTAGCGATACAAGTACAGGAGCCGAGCTGAGGTCGGCTTTCTGTGTTACCCTGACCCGTTCTATCCTTGTATCGGAGCAGGAGACGGTGATAAGTCCAAGCTGTCTGAGCGCTTCAACGGAAACGCAGAACTTACAGTAATTGATATTTCTGTCATTGAGCTTTATGTAAAGCGTATCCGAGCAGATACCGCCCTCGGGGATAGACTTGTATATCTTCACAACGTCGTCCCGTGAGGGGTTCATGCTGGGATAGTAATTCTGCGGCAGCTCCTCGCCGCGGAGGAAGGCTTCAAAAGCCGAATGAGCGGCAAAGTACTTGCTCTGCTCGAATATATGGGGACGGAGGTCGCTGACGATAATGCTTACCGTGCGGTTCCCGCGGAATTCGTTTATGCCAAGTGAGACTATCATATCGCAGACATCACCCTTAGAGACCATCAGCTCCGAGGGGGCCTTCCTGAACACAAGAGCGTCTGCCTGTGTGAAGCCTATCTTCACTCTTAGCTTGGAGTGGGTTCCGTCCGAAAGTGGGAATATATCGATGATCTGAGCGTTTTCTATATAGAACAGGGGCTTTTCGTTGTCTGTACCGAAGGGCTCCAGCACATTCAGTCCCTCCACGTTCTGCACTGTCAGCTCCTGAGGAGCTACGGGACTGTCCGCTTTAAGTTCTGCGGCAGGCATTATCCTGTGATTTTCCAGTGCGTACTGCTCCAGCAGGCTGTGGAACTTCTCGGCACAGCCTTCCTTAATGGTGAAGCCCCCTGCGGCAGGGTGTCCGCCGAATTTGTCGAGGACGTCTGCGGCATAGCTGAGGGCTCCGAACACGGAGAACTCCCCGAAGGCTCTGGCTGAGCCTCTTATCTCGCCGTCAGTGTCTGAGGCTATGAAGCAGGGCTTTCCGAAGTGCTCCACTATCTTTGAAGCCACGATACCGATGACACCGTGGTGCCAGTCCTTTCCGCAGAGGAAGATGACCCTTCCCCTTATGAGCTCGGGGGACTTGTCTATCATTGAATATATTTCTTCCGTAATGGAGTTTTCGGCTTCCTTGCGCATATTATTGAGCCTGTCCAGCTCCTTTGCGGCGGCGAGGGCTTCGTCGTAGTCTTCGCACAGGAAAAGCTCCGCGGCAGCTCTCGGTGAGCCGAATCTGCCTGCGGCGTTTATCCTCGGACCGATACCGAAGCCGATAGACCGCGTATCTATGGGCTTGTCGTTAAGTCCGCAGACCTCCTTCAGAGCCATGAGGGAGGGGCGGTCGGAATTCTGTATGAGCTCCATACCGTAAGCCACAAGGAAGCGGTTTTCCCCTGTGAGACTGACTATATCGGCAACTGTTGCTATAGCGGCAAGGTCTCCGAACTGTTCAAGAGCCATGGTATAGTCGCCGCCGTCGAGGGCAGCTACCAGCTTCAGCGCAATGCCTGCACCGCACATATACTTGAACGGTGAGAAGCAGTCATGCCTGTGAGGGTCGACAACAGCTTCCGCACGGGGAAGCTGCTCCCCCTGCTGGTGGTGGTCGGTGACCACAAGCTTCATACCCAGGGCGTAGATGTATTCTGCCTCGGCAATGGCAGAAATACCGTTATCAACAGTTATGATAATTGAAACACCGTCATCGGAGATCTTGTCCACAGCCTTCATGTTGAGACCGTAGCCTTCCGAGCGCTCGGGGATATAGTAGGTGACATCGGCACCTGTTTCAAGCAGATAGGAATAGAGTATGACCGTTGACATTACGCCGTCGCAGTCGTAGTCGCCGTAAATACATATACGCTCGCCGCTGTCTATGGCGTTGTTTATAGTATCCGCTGCCTCCTGCATATCCTTTATGAGGAAGGGATCGGAAAGCTCGTCCACATTGAGGCTCTCCATGACGGATTCAGGCGAAGAATAGCCCTTTGCAGCAAGAGCAGCCGCTGCAAGTGAGCTTACTCCGCAGCCAAGCATAAGTGAAGAGACCGCATTTCTGTCGGGTCTGCCGACGGTCCATTTTTTCATACCAAAACTCCCGATAACAATATATTTAGTTTATTATACCACAAAAACCACTTTTTTTCAATAGAACGTGACAAAAAAACCAAATTGTAACCGAAAAGCCCCTGCATTTGCAGGGGCGGTATTCATGTGACGCTTTCTATCTTTATTCTCAGCTTTCTGATTATCTTCTTTTCAAGCCTTGATATATAGGACTGAGAAATGCCGATACAGTCTGCTACCTCTTTCTGGGTCTTTTCTTTGCCGTCTATAAGTCCGAAGCGCATTTCCATGATCTCCCTTTCCCGATCGCAGAGCTCTGCAACGGCGCCGCGGAGTATCTCACGCTCAGCCTCGGTCTCGATGCCCTTGTTTACGATGTCGTCATCGGTACCCAGTATATCCGAGAGCAGCAGCTCATTGCCGTCATAGTCAATGTTCAGGGGCTCGTCTATGGAGAGATCGTTGCGGTACTGTGACGACTTCCGCAGGAACATGAGTATCTCGTTCTCAATACAGCGGGAGGCATAGGTGGCAAGCTTGATGTTTTTGGTGGGACAGAAGGTATTGACCGCCTTGATGAGACCGATAGTGCCGATGGATACCAGATCCTCTATGCCGATGCCCGTGGACTCGAACTTCTTCGCTATGTATACCACAAGTCTGAGATTATGCTCGATAAGGCAGTTCCGCGCATGAGGATCATGGGTCAGGAGTTTTTCAAATACCTCCGTCTCTTCCTCCCGCGTCAGCGGAGGTGGCAGGGTGTCGGAGCCGTTTACGTAGAATACCTCGCCTGTGAAGTGTTTTTTCAGTAATGCTTTAACTTTTTCGATGATGTTCATATTTTTACTCCTTATGCCTATATTTTAAGCAGCTTCGGGTTGAAAACGGCTTTCCTGCCGCACTCTCCGAAGCCTACGACAGCGTCTACGGTCTTTCGTCCGCTGTTTTCACAGCTTATGACCACCTCGTCGGGACGGAAAACGGGTATGAGGCTGCTTCCTGTAACGGCTGAGCAGGGCAGCAGTCTGAATCCGCGGGGGAGCCTGTCAGTATCTATCGCCGCACCTGTGAGCTCCGCAAATGACTCCTCGGGGCATATCATAACGGGAGTTCCCGTAAAATAGTCCACAAGACAGTTCCCTGTGTCGGCAAGCCCGTCAAGCCGTACTATTCGTTTTCCACTGCGTATTGTCACGGTCCAGTCTCCTGCGGGAGCCCTGTCCACAGCGTTGCGTATCAGCCTTACAGCGGCATATAGCACAGCCGTTGTAACTATAAGTATCAGCAGGGAGAAGTCTATGTAGAAGCAGCCGTTGTTGAAGTGCATGAACTGCGGCTCCAGCAGTGAATAAACGCCGTAGACCGTTCCTGCAAGTACGAAGTTTGCGCCGAAGAAGGCAGCTGTGTTTATCATGAGCCGCTTTCTGCTGCGGACTCCGAAGGCAAGGGCGACTATGCTGACTGCGGCGGCAAGCTTTATTGCAAGGGTGACCGTAGTTCCCAGGTGAGGGAGCAGTATGGTCAGGGAGAACAGACTGCCGTATGCAGAGGCTGCGGCGCACCTGCCGTTTTTCAGCGGAGAATGGGTGACTCCTGCGGTGATACGCAGCAGAAAGAAGTTCACATAGATGTTGAGGACGATAAGTACGTCGATGTATATGGTCTCCACTAAGCACCTCCCGTCATGCTGTCTGTAATACATTATAATGCAGCAGGTCCGCGGAATATGTCACAATCTGTCCTCAACGTCAGATTTGACAGAGGGGGAGATAATATGCTAATATGAGAAAAAAGACTTCGGAGCGCTCATATGAACTATAACAAAACAATTTTCTCCTGTTTTACAGGCTATATCGTTCAGGCGATAATAAATAACTTTATACCGCTGCTGTTCATTACCCTGCAGGGCAGCTACGGTATACCACTGAGCAGGATAACCCTGCTCATAACAGTTAATTTCGGTATACAGCTTGCAGTGGATCTGCTGTCGGCGTTTTTCGTGGACAGGATAGGCTACAGAGCTTCTGTTGTTTCTGCTCATGCCTGTGCAGCAGGGGGGCTGATACTGCTGCCGGTACTGCCGGAGATAATGCCACCATTTGCAGGCATTCTTGCTGCAGTAGCGCTTTACGCTGTGGGCGGCGGACTTATAGAGGTGCTCATCAGTCCCATCATGGAGAGCTGTCCCACAGACAATAAGGAAAAGGCGATGAGTATGCTCCACTCTTTCTACTGCTGGGGACAGGTGGGAGTAGTGCTGCTGTCTACACTGTTCTTCACCATTGCAGGGGTGGAAAACTGGAAGCTGCTGTCAGTAATATGGGCAGTTATTCCCGTAGTCAATGGCATACTCTTCCTGAGAGCTCCCATAGCTCCCCTTATATCCGAAGGAGAGAGGGGCATGAAGTTCGGGGAGCTCCTCAGGAGCGGCACCTTTCTTCTGCTTCTGCTCATGATGATGTGCGCAGGAGCAAGTGAGCTTGCGGTCAGTCAGTGGGCTTCATTCTTTGCAGAGAGCGGTCTCCGTATCAGCAAGACCGCAGGTGACCTGGCAGGTCCTATGGCTTTTGCGGCACTTATGGGCGCCTCGCGCTGGTTCTACGGAAAACACGGTGAGCATATCTCGCTTGACAGGTTTATGATAATCAGCGGACTTCTCTGTGCAGCTTCCTATCTGATGATAAGCGTTGTTCCCGTGCCTTCCGTAAATCTTGCCGGCTGCGGGCTATGCGGACTTTCCGTGGGCATAATGTGGCCCGGCACCTTCAGCAAGGCGGCGGCTTCACTGAAAAGAGGGGGCACCATGATGTTTTCACTGCTTGCGCTTGCAGGTGACGTAGGCTGCTCATGCGGACCTTCACTGGTGGGTGCTGTCAGCGGCGGCACTGGCAGCATGAAAAAGGGGATACTTGCAGCAGGAGTATTTCCTGTACTTATGGTAGTCGGAGTGATACTGCTGAAAAAGAAAAATACTGAAAAATAGTTATGCTATTGACAAGGCGGTATTAATGTGCTATAATATCTTTTTCCCGAACAGCACGGCGTCTTGCCGGACTGCTCCGGAATAATGATAAATCACGGCATATCCATGCAGAAAGGAAAAGGGTGAGTTATGAAAATCGCAGTATTCTCGGATATTCACGGAAATCTCAAAGCACTGAAGACAGTGCTCAGACAGATAGGGGAAAGGAACGCTGACCTGACTGTATTTCTGGGAGATATTTTCCAGCGGGGCAACGAGGAATTTGAGTGCCTTGAGCTGTTAAAGGAAAGCGGTATCATCTGTCTTAAAGGCAACTGTGAGCTGTATGCGGAGCACGGAGTGGATGTAGACCCCGATGTCGAGCATCTGAGGGAGTATTATGACGGTATAAGGAGCAGACTGACAGCTGAGCAGACGGAGTTTATCAGTAATATGCCGTTGTTCTATGAGACGGAATGCTGCGGACATAAAATGCGCTTTTCTCATTTTCTGTTCCTTGATGTTGATGCGCCATATCCCTTCTTGCCGCTGTCAAGCCTGAAAAACGGAGACTTTGACAAGGCTTGCCTGAGCGCCGAGGTAAAGAAGTATGACCTTGCAGCGGTGGGACATTCACATCAGAATTTTGTGAATGAGAATGTCGTATCAGTCTCGGCAGCCGGTCTGGAGGGCGCTTCCTGGCTTCTTATCGAAGCTGATGAGGAGTCTCTGAGCTATGAGCGTATAAGTATAGAGTGACAAAAAATGCCCCGAAGCGGTATTCGCCTCGGGGCATGGTTTTTTATACACTATAAGAACTCATGATCATTATAAAAGCGGAAGGAGTATAGCTCCCAGTATCATAATGCACGCGAGAACAAGGACCAGTATTCTCATCCAGAGTTTTTTGTCTTTGCCGCTGACACTTTTCTTCGCATTCTTAGCCATGGGAAGGGGCTTGATGTTCTGCTTTTTACTGCTCATTCATATCACCTCAATGTCTTTTTTTAGTACGTTTTTTGCGGTTCGGTATGTAATCCGAATATATATCGGACTTCTTCCTGTTTCCGTAAGCCGACTTTTTTCTGTCGAAACGGGGCTTTGAGTCGCCGCGGCGGCTGCTGTTCCTGTCGGAGAAGGGGCTGCCCTTGTAGAGCTTTACTTCCACCTTATTGCCGTTTATCTTCATGGAGTCGGAGCTTTCGATGATGTAGTCGCACTCAGCCTCGGGAACCTCAACGGTGGTGTGTTCGTCGTAGATGTCGATCTTTCCGAAGTCCTTGCCCGTCATTCCCGTAGCGTCCACCAGGGCGCCGAGGATAAAGTTGGGAGCGATACGGCGGTTCCTGCCGATATTGATGACTATCCTTGTGGTCTTGGCACCGCTGTTCCTGCCCTTTCTGATGGGACGTGTGCCCTCTATCTCGGGGAGAGTGTCTGTCTCTGCCTGAAGCTGCTTTGCAAGGACTCTTGCGGCAGCCTCGCGGTAGTCGATACCCATGCCTGCCAGCCTGTCAAGAATATCATAGGCGTTGTGACCTGCCTGTGCCTCGGAGATCTCCTTTATCATAGCCTCTTTTTTCATGGCGATGATGTCGGACTTCTCCGGGAGAGGCATCTCCCTTATCTCGGCGTGGGTGTACTTCTCAATGGCGCGGAGATCGTAAAGCTGACGTCTTCCGCTGATGAGAGTATAGGCGGATCCTGTTCTGCCGGCTCTGCCCGTTCTGCCGATACGGTGGATATAGTACTCGTTGTCCTGGGGGAGGTCATAGTTGAATACGGCGTCAACGCCGCTTACGTCGATACCTCTTGCGGCAACGTCCGTGGCAACGAGTATCTCGGCAGCCTTGTTCTTGAAGCTGTTCATGACCTGAGTGCGCTGTATCTGCTTCATATCGCCGTGGAGACCTGCTGCGCGGAAGCCGCTTTTCACAAGCTCCTCTGTGAGCTGATCTACCATAGCCTTGGTATTGCAGAAAACCATAGCCGACGAGGGCTTGTATGCAGCAAGAAGGAGCTTTAAGGCATCGGTCTTCCTTCCCATAGCCACTTCAAAATAGAACTGCTCTATGAGCTCAACGGTCTTCTGTGCGGACTTTATCTTTATATGTACGGGATCACGCTGATACTTTTCCGTGATCGCCATGATCTCTTTGGGCATAGTTGCGGAGAAGAGCACTGTCTGTCTGTCCTCGGGAACATCTGCCAGTATGGACTCTATGTCCTCGCGGAAGCCCATGTTAAGCATCTCGTCAGCCTCGTCCAGTATAACTGTGCGGATATTTTCAAGCCTGAGCGTTCTCCTGCGGATATGGTCCATAACTCGTCCGGGAGTACCTATAACTATATTGGCGCCGCGCTTCAGCTCATGTATCTGCTTTTCCATGCTTGCGCCGCCGTAGACAGCGGAGGTCTTCACGCCCTCCTTGAACTTTGCGAATTTGCGTATCTCCTCATTTGCCTGCATTGCAAGCTCGCGGGTGGGGCAGAGTATAAGAACTACCGCAGACTTTCTGTCGGCGTCAGTAATGCTCTCAACAGCGGGGATACCGAATGCAGCGGTCTTGCCCGTACCTGTGTTGGAGCGCCCCACAACGTCCCTTCCTTCGAGGAGCAGGGGGATACTCTGCTGCTGTATCTCCGTCATCTCCGTATATCCCAGCTCGTTAACGGCACGGAGAAGCGCCTGCGATAAATTAAGCTCGTTAAAATTCATTTCGTTACCTTTCTTCCTTCATTATTCCAATACAAACTATAATAGCACAAAAAGCGGAAAAGGTCAAGGGCATTTATTGCGTTATATTGTATTTTTTCCGGTTTTCACCATTATTGACAAATAATGGGATATGGTCTATAATATTCATCAAGCCCTGAAATGGGCAGAAAAATGAAGAGGTTGATGATATGATACAGGATATAGCCCCCAGCAGGCTTTATAACAGCTACATAAAAACGGATATATGTGAGGGAGACTTCCTTCTCTGCTTCGACAGTGAGGGGAAGCTCCTTACAGATACAAGTGGAGACCGCATAGTATTTCCAAGATACGAAAATGAGGAGCAACTCTCTGCGGTCTATGCTTTTTCCGTAGATGAGGATCGTTACTTCATAGTGCTCTCGGAGCATAGGGACTTCGGAGCAGGCTTTGAGTATAAGGGACTCCGTACACTCAGGGACAGCTTCGGCGGAAAGGAGCTCTTTGCAGCATTTACTGCCTATCACCTGTGGAGGTGGTACAGCGATAACCATTTCTGCGGCAGGTGCGGCGGAAAGCTTTCGCTGCACGGTCGGGAGCGTGCCCTTGTCTGTGAGAAGTGCGGGAATGTGGTCTACCCCAGGATTAATCCTGCGGTGATAGTGGGCGTTATAAAGGAGGACTCCATACTCGTGACCCGCTACCGCAGCGGCTACTCTCATAATGCACTTGTGGCAGGCTTCACCGAGATAGGCGAGACCCTTGAGGAGACCGTCGCCCGTGAGGTCATGGAGGAGACAGGAGTAAGGGTAAAGAATATCAGGTACTATAAGTCACAGCCCTGGGGTATGGCTCAGGATATGCTTGTGGGATTTTACTGCGAGGCTGACGGCAGCGGTGAGATACACATGGACGAGAACGAGCTGAAATACGCGGAATGGGTAAAGCGTGAGGACGTAGTGCTCCAGCCAAGTGATATAAGCCTTACAAATGAGATGATGAAGCTGTTCAGAGACGGCAATATATGACAGCCGAAAGCTCCCGTAAAATATAACGGGAGCTTTTGGTTATAGACTGAACCTATAACCTGATATAATTCATAGGTATTTGACAAACGCCTACCAAAGTGATATGATATGAGTAAAGAAAAACACAGGGGTGTTGATAATGAGTAAAAAAGATGTATCACCAATTCCGAGCGAATGTGTCGGAATTAAATCTACAGATGATAACAAACTATATTATTTTTGAAAGGAAGTTCAGTTATGAGCAATTATAAATTTGAAACTATACAGATACACGCAGGTCAGGAAAATCCCGACCCCGCTACAGACGCAAGGGCAGTTCCGATCTATGCCACCACTTCATATGTATTCAAGGATTCCGCTCAGGCGGCAGGCCGCTTCGGACTCACAGAGGGCGGAAACATCTACACCAGACTGATGAACCCCACATCGGACGTTTTCGAGCAGAGGATAGCAGCTCTTGAGGGAGGCGTGGGAGCTCTTGCAACAGCTTCTGGCTCTGCGGCTATCAGCTACGCGATCCAGAATATCGCCTTAGCAGGCGACCACATCGTTTCATCGGTGAACCTCTACGGCGGCTCCTATAATCTTCTTGCACACACTCTCAAGGATCAGGGACTTACCACAACTTTTGTTGATCCTTCAGACCCCGAGAACTTCGAGAAGGCTATCCGTCCCGAAACAAAGCTCCTCTACGCTGAGACTCTGGGCAATCCCAACTCCGATGTTATCGACATCGAAGCTATATCTGCCATTGCTCACAAGCACGGTATACCGCTTATCGTGGACAATACCTTCGCAACTCCCTTCCTTCTTAGACCTATCGAGCACGGCGCTGACATAGTAGTTCATTCCGCAACGAAGTTCATCGGCGGACACGGTACAGTAATGGGCGGTGTAGTCATCGACTCCGGCAAGTTCGACTGGGCTCAGAATGACAAGTTCCCCGGACTTTCCAAGCCCAATCCCTCCTACCACGGAGTAGTTTTCACAGAGGCTTGCGGCAATCTTGCCTATATCCTCAAGCTCCGCACCACTCTCATGAGAGATCAGGGTGCAACTATCTCGCCCTTCAACTCCTTCCTGCTCTTACAGGGACTTGAGACCCTTTCCCTCCGTCTTGAGCGCCACACCGAGAACGCTCTCAAGGTTGTGGAATTCCTGAAGAACCACCCTCAGGTTTCACAGGTGAACCACCCCTCTCTCGCCGCTGGCAGAGCTAAGGAGCTTTACGACAAATACTTCCCCAACGGAGCTGCTTCCATCTTCACATTCGATATAAAGGGCACAGCAGAGGACGCAAAGAAGTTCACCGAGAGCCTTGAGCTGTTCTCTCTCCTTGCAAACGTAGCCGATGTAAAGTCACTGGTAATACACCCTGCTTCCACCACTCATTCACAGATGAGCGAGGAGGAGCTTCTCTCCGCAGGCATCAGACCCACAACAGTGAGACTTTCCATAGGTACAGAGCATATCGATGATATTATAGCAGACCTCCAGCACGGATTTGATGCAGTCAAGTAAGACCGTATCCAGGTTAATCTACATAAAAAATATGCCATTTATGAAAAGGGACCATTCGTATGAAAGGTCCTTTTTCATTGCTTTTTTAGTTTAATAAGATCTTTTATGACCTCTCCGCCGATGATAAGTCCTGCTACAGAGGGGACAAAAGCGTTGGAGCCCGGAGTGGAGCGCCTTGCGGTGCCTGTTCTCATGTCGGTATTGCCTGAGCCGTCCTCAGCGGCTTTGCCCTGAGGGACAATGGGCTGTTCCTTTGAGTAGACCACCTTCAGCTTCTTCACACCGCGGCGTTTCAGCTGATAGCGCATGACCCTTGCCAGTGGGCATACTGAGGTCTTGTATATATCCGCCACCTCAAAGGCAGTGGGGTCCACCTTGTTTCCTGCACCCATGGAGCTGATAACGGGTACACCTGCTGCTTTTGCCTGCATGATTATCTCTATCTTGCCCGTGACGGTGTCGATGGCGTCCACAACGTAGTCATACTGCGAAAAGTCAAGTTTATCGGCAGTTTCGGGCATATAGAACATTTTGTGGCAGGTGACCCTGCATTGGGGGATTGATGTCGTGTATACGCTTTTCAGCTGCGTCCACCTTGTACATACCCACGGTAGAGCCGAGAGCGATTATCTGGCGGTTTATATTGGTAACGCAGACCTTGTCATCGTCGATGAGGTCGATAGCTCCCACTCCCGAGCGTGCCAGAGCTTCAACGGTGTAGCCGCCCACACCGCCCACGCCGAAAACGGCAACGCGGGAATTTGCCAGAATATCCATGGCTTCCTCGCCGAAGATGAGTTGAGTTCTTGAAAAAATATCGGACATATCTTACTCCTTATCCAGTGCAGTCAGGTCAGAAGACTCATAGCGGTTGTGTCCTTTGAGGCTCTTTTTGTACTTCCAGCACTTTATGGCGTCGCCGAGGGAGCTTCCCTTGTTATCGGCGAAGAAATCGCGGATATAGGTGTTGTACTCAAACTGACTGTCAATGGTAGATTTGCTGTGCTTTTTCTCCTCGATTATCAGGCGATAGGCTTCGATAGCGTCGGCATAGGTCTTGCCGCAGTTGGTTTTGAGCCATTTCTGGAAAGCCACATTGAAGGAAAAGCTTTTGCCTAAATGTGCCTTGAAGAAGGCACGGTGGACCTCCGAGCAGACGAAGTTTTCGCCAATTTGTCCGTCCATAGCTATGGGAGCGGAATCAGCGGTGCTTCTTTTTCTGCTTTCGGCAGAAGTCGCAATCACCTCTCCCGTATCAAGAAAATGAGCTATCCTCTCGGTGAGCTGAGTTTTGCTGCCGGAAACGGGCAGACCGTTCTCGCGGCAGAAGCTTACCAGCTCCTCCTTGAGGTAGTAATAGCTTCGGAAGACCTTGCTGTCCAGTCCTTTTTTCAGTTCCGGTCTGTCTGACATAGCTTGCTCCTTTACAGTTTTATTTCCATGTAGCCGCAGGTAAAGGGGAAAAAGTCGAACTTTTTCGTGGCCACATGGACTGCTCCGTGTTTTTCGTACCATTTTCGGAGGACGGTGTTTTCCTCAACGATGCTGAATACCAGCTTTGCGCAGCCCATAGCTCTTGCCTCTTCACAAGCGTCAGCGAGGAGCTTCTCGCCGATATTCCTGTGTCTGTATTCGGGAAGTACGCAGAGGTTGTTTAGCTCACACTCTCCATTTTCGAGCCGGAGCAGTGAATAATACCCCACCATTCTGCCGCCATCGGAGTAAAATGCGTACATGGGGCGCTGTTCCTTATCATACTGTGAAAGCAGCTTCTCGTTGGTAGCTGCAAAAGCTATGAACCGCGGCGCATTTTTCGCAGTGAAGCCGAACTGGTCAGCCACGGTCATGAAACTTGTCTTTATGACCTTTACACATTGGGGAATACTGTTTCTGCCTATCTTACATATGCCTCTGAACTTCTCCAGACGGTAAAGGTGCTCCTCGTCCACCTCTGCTATACCGTTTTTGTAGTCATAGCCGAAATGCCTGTAAAACTGGCAGCCTGTTATAGATGATGGTATCTCTATACGCTTTGCACGGAGGAAAAACTCGTCCTTTTCGAGAGTTTCCATGATGAGCCTTCCCACGCCCTTGCCCTGATACTCGGGAAGCACGAAGATAGTGAACAGACTGCTCTCGTCCTCCTTGCCCCAGTAGGGACCGATAGCGCCGACGCCTATTATCATTCCCTCATCTTCGACTACATACATATGGGTCCAGCCTGCACGCTCAAGTATATTCTCGGGCTGCTGGCTCTTTACTACCTCCTCCATGAGGTCGGCAGGGTAGTCCTTGACATTGGATATTCTTATAGTCTTTATGACCAGAGCGGACACCGCTTCTGCGTCCTGCTGTTCAAATCTTCTTACGGTCATATTAAAGCTCCTTTACATATTTATCATTTTATCATACAGGCTATGGTCGGCAGACATTACGACAATAGTCATTGCTGTGGCGAGATCAAGTATAGCGTGGCTTATCATCATCGGCAGCGGATCGCGCTTTTTGTAGTAATGAATGCAGAATATAACAGTCAGCGGAAGAAATGAGATAAATCTGTAGATCATGTACTTTGCATCAAACAGTGTAGGTATGAAGCAGTGCTGGAGCGTATAGAAAAAGGCAGAGATAAGTATTGCTGCAAACTTGTTCTTTATCTGATTGACGCCGCCGCCGAGGTACAGACCGTCCTCAGCCAATGCTGTAGTAACAGGAAGTACAGCGATGTTCAGTATGGCGGGAATGAGCGGTATCGGCTCTACTATCATGGGTGGTGAATACGGGAGAACACCGTAGCAGATATAGCCTGCGGCATAAAGCCCAGCCGTGCCGATGAAAATGAATACTATCGTAAGAAGTAATGTTTTCTTTACGGGAGTTTTGCCCTTCTCATAGGCGATAAGCTCCCGATAGCTGCTGCCTGCTTTTTTGCGGATATAACAAGAAAAAGGATAGTCAGTATATTTACTGCGGAGGCGACTATGGTCCACCAGCAGCTTATTCCGCTTAATTCCCTGCCTGTGATGAGAGCTCCGGCAGCAAATATCAGCAGAAATAATATACAGCGGGCAGGCAGAAAGTATTTCAGATAGCTTGTTTTATTCATGATACTTCCCCTTTTTACGGAACTGCTTTGTGAGCAGTGATGATAGTATAGCTGTATGCGTTCACGGTGATGACCGCACCGCCGACAGCGACATACCAGTTCTTGCCGCGTCGCTCGATTACGGCTTCGGGAGAGCATATCTGCTCCCTGCACCATTCCACCACATCGCCGCAGTCAAGGCTTAGATTGCGTCTTATACGAACTGCGCCAAGCTCCGTGGTGTGGAGCTTGGCGATATTTCTGATGAGTTCCATTATTCGGTTATCTTTCTTGCCTCGATGTAAAATCTCTTGTCCTCGGCGTGACCCATGGAGAATGTCTTTCTGGGGAGAGCTCCGTCCTTGATAACGGTGGGGAAGAGCTGAGACTTGTCCATATCGGGGAGAATGAAAGCGAGACCGCTGTGCTTCTCAGCCAGGGACTTGACTGTATCGGCGCCGTGGATATAGTCTATCTTTCCGCCGTTTGCCTTGATGTAGCCGTCAAGGAAGTTCTGGAGAGAACCAACGGAGAGGTTGGAGGACTTCCTATTGATGTAGAGCTTCTTCTCGGTGCCGCAGCATGAGCAGATAACGTACTGGTCGGACTCCTTTGTTTCGGAGAGCTCCAGAGCGGCAGTGAGCTCATTCATGAGCTTGTCGCAGTCAACATCGTAAACAAGGCGGTGGATAGCCTCGAACTTGAGGGCGTCGCTGTGGAGGTTTACGATCTCAGCCAGTGCATAGCGTGCAGGGTGGTTTGAGAAGTCCTTGCCGGGATCAGCTTTTTTCAGCTGTTCGTAGAACTCCTTTGCGGTAGCGAGGGAGTGATTTCCGTCGCCCATAGCATAGAGGAGAACGGGAGTGTCGCTGAGACCGTACTTCTTGCAGAAAGTATCTGGGTCAGCCAGAGCGCAGAGTGCCTTGTCAACAGCCTCCTGTGCGGACTTGTCCATGAGCCAGCCCTTTATGCTGCCGCCCTTCTGCATGAGCTCGAAATCGTAGAGCTTGCTGTCGTCGGAGACTGTCTTTGCAAGGGGCTCGATAACAGTGTTGTCGGGGTCGTCAATGAGTATCATGATGTGGGGGAGCTCAAGGGGAGCGCCCTGTCTTACCTTTATACGGGGTGGTATACGCTCGATGACAGTAGCCTCGGTAGCTCTTACCTCGGAGGTGCTGCCCTTGGAGAAGTTGTACTTTTCGAGGTCAATAGCGCCCACGATACCCTGACGGAGGATACCGTTGCTCTGGACTCTTTCAACGTATACCATAGCGTCCTTGTACTCGGTGAATATACCGTCAGCAAGGTACTTGTCCATAGCGGAGTGGATATTGTCGATGCGCTCAGCAACGCCGTCCTGCTCGAGGTAGAGCTCGGGGAGGATAAGGTTCAGCGTTGAGGGAGCGCTTCCTACTGTAGCGCTTACCTCGTCCCAGTACTCAGGCTCGCTGGTGTACTGGTCGCAGGCAATAACGGACCACTTGTGCATATCGCAGTCCTTGGGGATAAGAATGTCAGCAGAATGAAAAGCAGTTGAGTTCATGGTAAATACTCCTTTATAGTTATTAGTTTTTAGTGCTTAGAGCTTAGAATGGGACGCTGTTTCCGGCGTTCCATGTAAAGGCGAAAAACGCTTATTGGATGATCGGTGCCGTTTTATGATAATACACTGAAAAGTAACATGATGGCGACCGCTATGGCGAAAATGACAAACTGAGAGAGGAAAACGAGGATAAGAGAGAGTGTGGTTTTCAGCTTACGCTCCGTTTTGCGAATATTTATGATCCAGAGAGCGATTATCAGGAGAATGGCAGCTAAAGCTGCAAACAGGATAACTCCATCTATGCAGACATCGGAAAGCTTCGTTTCATGCGGAACAGGATAGGCGTCAGGATCATAGCCGTGATACTTGTATTCTTCATAATCGCGAAAGAACACAAATGAAAACAGAGCTGATACCATAAGGGAGAGATCAAAAGGAATGATCATGAGCATTATTTTGTCGAATAGTTTATCTTGATTGATGATGCGGTGTTATGTTTTAATCATAGTTGTTTATTCCTTAGTGTTTTTTACGACGTTCTTGGCGTTCCGATAAATTGAGAATTCAAAAATTCTCCATTCTCAACTCTGAACTTTTTTCATTTCATTAAAGAGTCTTCCCATGGGAAGTCCCACAACATTGAAGAAATCCCCGTCAATGCGGGAGATGAGCGCGGAGCCCAGCCCTTGGATACCGTATCCGCCTGCCTTGTCGTAGGGCTCGTCGGTGTCGGCGTAGGACTCTATCTCGGCAGCGGTAAGCTCACGGAAGGTAACGTCGGTCACCTCCGAGAAGGAGCTGACTTTGCCGCCGCTGATAATGCAGCAGCCCGTGACCACCTGATGAGTGCGTCCCGAAAGCTTGGATATATCGGCAATGCACTGTGCCCTGTCCTTTGGCTTGCCCAGTATCTCGCTGCCGCAGATGACGGTGGTATCGCAGCCGATGACAACGCAGTCGGGGTACTTCTCCGCCGCAGCCTTTGCCTTCAGCACCGCCAGGTACCCGGAAGCCTCCATGGGCGGCATATCCTCGGGGAGAGTCTCATCGCAGTCCAACGATACCGCCTCGAAGTCCTCGGTGATGTATCTCATAAGCTCACGCCGTCTCGGTGAAGCAGATGCAAGTATTATCTTCATGATTCACGACCTTTGTTCGGGTTGAAAAATTTTTTAGGAAAATGTGACACTTTGTATGACAGCAGCGATAGTAAGAGAGCGGAGTCTGCGGCTCTTACCTTACCTTGGCTGTAACTGCCCATATTTTTCGCTCGGCAACGGAAAAATATATCATTAATAATTCTATCACATAGCCTATGGTATGTCAAGGCAAAAGCTCTGCTCATTGTAAATTTTGTATCAGTATTGGGCGAAACTTTTGAAAAATTTTTACTATGTCATTTTTGTGTCACTATTGTTTTTGAAGGCAAAATGATGTATAATTAAAAGGTATTTGTTAAAAAGAAAAGAAGGTTAGGATAATATGAATGAAAATCAGATCGGCGGACCCCGCGGCTTTAACGTTCCTCCACGCGGAGCAGGCGGACCACCACCGGGTGCAGGCGGATTCGGAGGACCTCCTCAGGGCGGAAATCCGCTGGGGAACGCGCCTGTACGCTCACTTATGATGAAGTTCGCCATACCGAGTATCATAGGTATGCTGGTCAGCGCCCTGTACAACATGGTGGATCAGCTGTTTATCGGAAAAGCTGTTGGTACTCTGGGAAATACGGCGACCTCGATCGCTTTCCCGTTCACCACGGGCTGTATGGCACTGGCGCTGCTCCTCGGAATAGGCGGAGCGTCCTGCTTCAACCTTACTATGGGTATGGGCGACAAGAAGAGAGCTCCGTATTTTGCGGGAAATTCCCTTTCTCTGCTGTTTACCAGCGGTGTGATACTGTCGGTGATCACGCTTGCGTTCCTGACGCCGCTGCTAAAACGCTTCGGAGCTACCGATGCGGTCATGCCGTACGCCAAGGAATACGTAAAATATACGGCTTTCGGCTTTCCGTTCCTGATACTTACAACAGGCGGCGGACATATAATCCGAGCGGACGGAAGTCCCAAGATGACCATGATATGCAACATCACTGGTGCGGTGGTCAATACCATACTCGACGCGGTGCTTGTTCTCGGTCTGGACTGGGGTATGAAGGGCGCAGCTATCGCAACTGTCATCGGACAGCTCATATCTGCTATTATAGTAGTGGTATACTGCTTCAACTTCAAGACCGTTTACCTCTTCGGCAGGCATCTGCTGCCCAAGGCGAACATAGTCAGCAGGATATGCTCTATCGGAATGGCTTCCTGTTTCAATCAGCTTGCTATTGCCATAGTTCAGATAGTTCTCAACAATTCGCTCAGACACTACGGTGCGCTTTCAGAGTACGGAGCAAACGACCCCATCGCAGTTGCGGGAATAGTCATGAAGGTAAACATGATCGTGTTCTCAATAGTTATAGGACTTGCACAGGGAACCCAGCCTATCGAGAGCTTCAACTACGGTGCACAGAAGTACGACCGTGTAAGAAGTGCTTTCTGGATGGCTGTTAAGGCAGGCGTCATAATATCTGTCATCGCTTTTGTGGCGTTCCAGCTGTTCCCGAAGCAGATACTCGGAGTATTTGCAAATGATCAGGCAAGTGAAGGTTATTATAAGTTTGGCGCGAAGTTCTTCCGGATATCCTTCTTCTTTACGTGGATAAACGGTCTTCAGCCCATAACTTCCACATTCTTCACATCTATAGGAAAACCTGTAAAGGGCGTATTCCTTTCACTTACAAGGCAGATACTGTTCTTCATACCACTTATGCTGGTGATGCCGCTCTTTTTCCAGATCAACGGCATACTTTATGCAGCTCCCGTTGCTGATGCACTTTCGGCGATAGTGGCTATCATTATGGCAAGGCATGAATTCAAGGTCATGAGGGACATGGAATGGTACTGATGATCTGTACTATTGATTAAAATAAAAATAAAAATCCCGCGGTATTGATTTATTGTGGGATTTTTGTTATAATATTTGGGTGAGTGCTGGGGCATAGCCAAGCGGTAAGGCAACAGACTTTGACTCTGTCACCCGTGGGTTCAAATCCCGCTGCCCCAATTCAGTAAAGCTCCGTCAGGTAATGGCGGAGCTTTTTTGTGTGTTTGAAAGCCGAGCTTTGGGATAGGTGAGGACTGCCGCTGATATATACCTCGGGAAGTACTAAAATCATGATATTTTTTGCGTTGAAAAGGTGCTGTAATGCACTGTGGGTTATTTGCACGAAAAAAGAGACTATTTTATATAATATAAAAACTATATTACACATTAATAAAATGTAATAGTCTTCTGCAAAAATACATTTGGTAAATTTAATTTGCTTCAAAGCAGGCAGGCAATAGTGAAAATAGTAAAATGGCATATATTTTTTATATAATAAGAAAATGGCTTGAATTTGCGAAAAACTGTGATTTGCGAATTTTATTTTAAAACGACTTTGGTATTTTGCATATATTTACGCCTCGTATATTATACAAATCCCCAAATAATTGGAAAGTGTATTGACATGACGAATAATAGGGTGTAAAATAATATTATAAACTGATATGTTATACTGAAAGAGCAGTCGACAAACACCCAAAAATCTGGTAGAATAAAAGCAATAAAAACCAGAAAGGGAAATGAAAAATGAAGTACAGCAAAGAGTTCAAAGAGGAAGCCTTGAATC
>Ga0255345_1001219_pt1 | contig 38688 bp, 30 predicted proteins | sample wastewater_treat_6_FD_192415 | JGI IMG/M metagenome (GOLD analysis project Ga0255345, IMG submission 192415) | Wastewater microbial communities from Lulu Island WWTP, Vancouver, Canada - plant20 | ecosystem: Engineered > WWTP > Wastewater > Unclassified | place: Canada: Vancouver, British...
ATCGCGTCTGCGTCCTGAAGCAACCGGTTTCGGAGCTTTGTATTTTGTTCATCAAATGTGCAATGAACATCATATCGACATCAAAGGTAAAACGATTGCTTTGTCCGGTTTTGGGAATGTGGCGTGGGGTGCTGCCGTAAAGGCTACCGAACTTGGTGCCAAAGTTGTTACTATTTCCGGTCCCGATGGATATATTTATGATGAAGAAGGCATAAATACGCCCGAAAAATTTGCCTGTATGCTCGAGCTGCGCAATTCCGGAAATGATATTGTTGCTCCCTATGCGGATCAGTTCCCAAAAGCCAAGTTTTTTCCCGGAAAGAAACCTTGGGAATGCAAAGTGGATATTGCGCTGCCATGCGCTATTCAAAACGAACTGAATTTGGAGGACGCCAAACGCCTGAAAGAAAATGATGTGATGCTTGTTGCAGAGGTTTCAAATATGGGTTGCACGGCTGAAGCCGTCGATTTCTTTATCGAAAATCGCGTGCTTTTTGCTCCCGGTAAAGCGGTTAACGCAGGTGGTGTAGCTTGCTCGGGATTGGAAATGACACAAAATGCCATGCATATTTCATGGTCGAACGAAGAAGTTGACAGCCGGTTGCATCAAATTATGGGAGACATTCACGAACAGTGTGTTTTGCACGGAAAAGAAGGAGATTACATCAATTATGTCAAAGGCGCCAATATTGCCGGTTTTATGAAGGTAGCCGACGCTATGATGGCTCAAGGCATAGTGTAAAAAATATATCTGATACAACTTGAAAAAAACCGCGGAAAGCCGGAAGAGCAAATGTCTCTTGCGGCTTTTTTAGTGGTCGTTCGTTCCTCGTGTACAGTATATGCCGTGAAATTAAATTTCTCTCAATCTGTGGACGCATTTCTCGAATCTCTGTTTTTTTGCGTATTTTTGACAAGCAATAAAATTGAAATGAAACCATTCCTATATCGAGTCGCCAATATTTTCTACGCACAATTTGGGAACGAGCTCTATAAGCATACATTTGTATTTCCGAATAAGCGTGCCGGCGTTTTTTTTCAAAAATATCTTTCGGAGATAGCGGGAAAACCAATATTTTCGCCGACCATAGTTACTATTCAGGAACTTTTTGTAGAATTGTCACCCTATCAAACAGCCGATAGGATTGCTTTGCTGACAGAACTTTATCGATGCTATCAACAAATCGGCAATGCCGACGAATCATTTGACGATTTCTTGTTTTGGGGTGAAATGCTTTTGAATGATTTCGATGATGTGGACAAATATCTGATTGATGCGCGACAGCTTTTTCGGAATGTGCGCGATTTGAAATCGCTTGAGGATGACAAATCTTACCTTTCGGCATCACAAATCGAAGCTATCCGACGTTTTTGGAGTAACTTCATGTCCGGTGGGTTGAGCGATTCGAAGAAAAAATTTCAGGAAACATGGCAAATTCTTTTCGAGTTGTACACTTCGTTTCGTTCGGCGCTTGAAACAAAGGGTTGGGCTTACGAGGGAATGACGTTTCGATATGTTGCCGAAAAGGCGCTTGCCAAAGATGATTTTGAGTTGAATGCCCACTCGTATGTTTTTGTCGGGCTCAATGCGCTCACGCCTTCGGAAATAGCGTTGATGGAATATCTTCGAAACGTAGGCAAAGCTGATTTTTATTGGGATTACGAATCTCAGATGGTGAATGATCCGCAAAACAAAGCTTCGTTTTGGATAAAGGATAATTTACGTCGTTTTCCTTCTCGTTTCGAGATCGAAAAAAATGAGAGGGATTGCGATAAACCTATTATAGAGCTTATTGGAGTGCCTTCGGCTGTGGGACAGGCAAAATATGTTTCGCAACTTCTTTCGCAGCTGATTGAGACCAATGCAATTCCGGATCCCGACGAAGCAATTCAAACGGCTGTGGTTTTGCCTGATGAAAATTTGCTCCTCCCCATTCTGTACTCCATTCCTCCGGAAATCGGGAAAATCAACGTAACGATGGGTTATGCTATGTCGCACGCATCGGTTGCCAGTCTTGTGAATCATATTGCAGATTTGCAACACAATGTGCGCACTTCGCGTGACGGCGAAACTGTTTTTTATCACAGATTTGTAACCGCAATTCTCAATCATCCGCTTGTTAAGGCTTCGTCTAAAGATGAAGCTGAAAAGTTGAAAAATTATATTGTTGCGAATAATCGTGTTGTTGTTTCCTTGTCGGACATTCCTCAACAAGAATTGCTCCGGCTCATTTTCAAACCAGTGACCGATTGGCGACAGATTCCGGAGTATCTGCAACTCATTTTGCAAACTATTTACACCTCGCTGACGACCGGGAAATTGCAAATTGATGAGCCGACAAATGATGCTTCGTCCATCGATCTCGAAAGAGAATTCGTCGTCCAATATTACAAGGCTGTTACACGATTGAATGACACATTGAAGAATGTGGACAGTATATCTGTTGATGTCTATTTTCGTTTGTTGAAGCGTTTAGCACAGGGTATTAGCGTTTCATTCAGCGGTGAACCGCTTTCGGGATTACAGGTGATGGGCGTTCTTGAAACGCGCGTGCTCGATTTCGAAAACATTATTCTTTTGTCGATGAACGAAGGTGTTTTTCCCCTGAAAAGTACTGCCAATTCGTTTATTCCCTACACCCTTCGTAAAGGATTCGGAATGCCTACTTACGAGCATCAGGATAGCACCTATGCTTATCATTTCTATCGCATGATCGGTAGAGCAAAGCGTATTTTCATGCTCTATGACACTCGCACTGAAGGCATGCAAACCGGCGAAGTGAGTCGCTATTTTACCCAACTGAAGTTTTTGTATGGAGATGCGTTTGATATTCGCGAACGCGTGGCTACCTACAATGTTTTTACCTCAGAGATACCATCGATTTCGATTGAGAAAACGCCTCCGGTGATGCGAAAACTCGACAGATACAGAGCAGGAGGCGATTTGTGGCTTTCGGCTTCGCATCTCAATAATTACATCAATTGCTCGTTGCAGTTCTATTTTTCCGCGATCGAAGGGCTTTCGGATGAGGAAGTAGTGAGCGAGAAGGTGGAGTCGGATGTCTTCGGTTCGATTTTTCATCGGGTGATGGAGCAGATTTACAGACGATACGAAAACCAAATTGTAACACCCGACGTATTGTCGGTTATTATTAAGGACGACTATTTGAACACTTTGATAGAAAAGGCTTTTGCAAGGTATTATTTCAGAGATGATGCAAATGTCCAACCGCTGATTGGCGAAAATTATTTGATTGGCGAAGTCATTCGAAGTTATGTAAAGCAGACCCTTGAAGTGGACAAGTCGTTTACGCCTTTTCGTTACATTGGTTCGGAATACAAATTCGAAACAGCTTATCGTGTGAGCGATGATTTGGCGGTTCAGTTCAAGGGCAGTATCGACCGCATCGATATGCAGAGAGAGATCTATCGAATTGTTGATTACAAAACGGGTAAAGGAGGTACTGTATTTTCCGAATTATCTTCTCTCTTCGATACCTCACGCAATGCCGATTTGTCGAAGATTTTGCAGGTTTTCCTGTATTCGTTTTTTTATGACAGACAATTTCCGGGTCGAAAGTTGTCGCCTGCATTATATTTTATGCGTTCGATTTATTCTGAAAATTTTGATCCATTTATTACTGTAAAGGCAGATTCGAATAAAAATGAACGCGTAAACGATGTTTCAATTTTTTTTGAAGAGTTTGCCGATTTGTTGAATCAATGTTTGTCCGAGATGTTCAATCCCGACATTCCTTTCAAGCAAACCGACAATGAGCAAAATTGCCAATACTGTTCTTTCAAAACCCTGTGTGGAAGATAAATAAAGCTATTAGTTCTTGGCTTTTGTTCCTTTCATTTCTTTCCAAACGATCCATCCCGCTGTCAATAACATGATGAGTAGTGCAATGTACGCAATCGTGTCGGTAACCTTGATGCTCTTTGGCGCAAATTCGAAAACTACCGTGTGTTTTCCTTGTGGAATAGGCAGCGCGCGCAAAGTGTAATTTGCGCGGAACATTTCTGTCGGTTTGCCGTCGATGGTTATTTGCCAACCTTTCGGATAATATATTTCGGAAAATACGGCCAGTTCATTCTTCTTTGCATCCACGTTGTAAGTGAGTATATTCGAATCGTAAGACGAAAGGGTAATGGTTGAGGCTGAATCTTTCGGCGTAACGTTAAATCCTTTCAGCAGTGGTTCAAACTTTTTGTCGGCTACCGCTTGTGTATGCAGATCCATTTTTCCCAAAGCCTCAATCTCTTCGTCCGGCGTATTTGTGAAACGAATATCGTTTACAAACCACGCATTACCCTGATTGTAGGGATTTGCTACCGGAAGCGTATTCCCTCCCTGTGCCGGCATGATAATCCATTTCGTATTCAACATGTTCAGCACCTTAAATTCATCCACATTAACCGAATCCATTTTGCCTTGTGTCTTGATAATATCGTTTTGCAGCGACATCATTTCCTTTGTCAGATACACATCGATTAAATCCTGGTAGCGACGAAGTTTAGCCGGGTGATATCCTCCAATGCACTTATGCCAATAAGGAGTAACGCCGTCATTGAAAGTACTGGTTGCCATATTGAGCACGCGATAATATTTCGTTGTGTCTTGAAGTATGAGCTGATCGGTAGGCGTTTTGGCGAAAGTTTGACTTACGGCAGCCGGTTGTGTGAAATCTCCGTCGTTGAGGTAGCGTTTGTCCACCGACCATAAATCAATTAAACTCAGTACCAGAATTCCCGATACAGCCATTTCGGGCTTTAGTTTTTTATTGATGAGCGCCCACAGTAAAATTGTTCCAATGGCAATGATGACCACACTGCGCCAGGCGTCGGCAGTGAACATGGCAACGCGCATCTCGGTAAGATTATCGACAACCGCACGGAAATGTTCTGCCGGAAGTGTTTGCAATTGCTGCATTTCGTATGCCGAAATGAACGAAGGGAAAAACATCTTGGGCGCAATGGCAAACAGAAGCGCAATTCCACCGGTCAGCCCCAAACTGATATACAGATATTTCATATTGTTTTTCAGCTTTTCGGGATGCTGAATCAATTCTTTTAGCGTAAGTGCCGCCAACAGAGGAATGCAGAATTCGGCAATTACGAGAATGGATGACACGGTTCGAAACTTGTTGTACATGGGAATATAATCGATAAAGAAATCGGTAAGTCCCATAAAATTTTTGCCCCACGAAAGCAGAATCGAAAAAACTGTTCCTGCCAGTAATGCCCATTTAACAGGCCCTTTCACAACAAATAGTCCCAAAATGAAGAGCATTAAAATAAAAGCTCCAACATATACCGGACCGGATGTTCCCGGTTGATCGCCCCAATATTGACCAATTTGTTGGTATAGCTGTACATATTCGGGACGAGCTTTTTTCATGGCTGTCGTATTATCCGAAAGCGGAACCGATGCGCCTCCTTTGGCATTGGGTACAAGCAGTGTCCACGTTTCGCCAATGCCATAACTCCAAGCGGTGATGTAGTCGCGCTCCAGACCGTTGTTGGTTTTGTTTCCGGCATCGTGGTGCGACAATTCCGATTTGCCGCGCATGGTTTCTTTGGAATATTCGTAGGTATGATATAAATTTGAGGCATTGGCCAATACGCCGATCAGACCTGCAATTACGATAACGCCCGTCGATTTTAGAAAATCGGGAAGTTTCTTTTTGCGAAGCGCTTCCACGAAAAAGGCTATCACAAAAAACAACATCACGAACAAAAAATAATAGCTCATCTGAATGTGATTGGCCGAAATCTGAAAAGCCACAAAAATCATCATGAGCAATCCGCCGAGCAGATATTTTTTTCGATAGGCATATACCAATCCCGCAATCGTAGGAGGTATGTAGGCCAAAGTGATGAATTTCCAAATATGTCCCGCTGCAATGAGGATGAGGAAATAGGACGATAATGCCCATGCAATTGCTCCCAGAGCGCTGATTAACGGCGAAGCGTCGAAGGCTCGCATCAGGATGTAGAAACCGAGCAGCATGATGAAAAGCAAATACATGTAATTGGGCAAAAAAAGCGAATACACTTTTTTGGCAAAATCCTGTGGCTTGGTCGAATCGTAGGTGGGCGACATCTGATAGGTGGGCATTCCGCTGAACATGGAGTTGATCCAGCGCGTGCGCTCACCATTATGCCGTTCCATATAGTCGCGCTGTTCCTGTCCCTGACCAATGGCAGCCAGTGAATCATGTTGCGCAATAACTCTTCCGTCGAGAATGGCGGGGGCAAAATAGGCGAAAGAGAGAATTACGAATGCTATGATCGCGATCAAGTCGGGAAGCATCTTTTTGAAAGTGTCGTTTTTACTCATCTTGCAAAGACTTTACATGTTTGAATCCACAAACATACATAAAAAAAATAATTTATATACGCCTCACAATAAAAATCAAGGCCATGATTGTTCTATAAGCAATTAACGTACTCAAAAGGTACAATTGTTTAATGTAACTCGAAAATTCTTGTTGGTTTAACCCGTTTTTAAGAAACCTTATTTGGTCAATCATTTTTGGTCTCGAAGCTATTTTGTGAACGCCGTTGGTCTGAATGAAGAAATGATTCGATGTTATGTTCAGTACCGGGAGGAGCAAGACAAAAAAGAAGAGGCCAAAAGTCAAAACTTTACGTTGTTTGACTAACCCTGCTACAGTTCAAAGACCACGTTTGAAGGCTATGCCTTCATCTTATTACCAAATCCACCTCCTTTGGGGGGTGGTGGTTTAATCAGGGTTTCACTCGGTTCCTTACACCCTCACCACCGTCACCTCGAACTCCTTGCAGAGGCGTTTTTCCTGGTAGAACTCGGCGATGTCGAAGCGGCCGGAAGTCTTCTGCCAGATGTCGAGGCCGCGGCCCAGGATGATCTTCCAGCCGTTGTTCATCTCGATGCAGCGGTCGTGCTGCATGTCGTTGAACTCGTAGGTGAAGGTGATGCCCAGCTCCTCCAGTGAATCGGCCAGCTCGTTAAACCCCTGTTTGGCGGTCTCCAGGAAATCCTCGTTGTTGTAGGTGATCAGGTGAATCTTAATCTCTTCCTCTTCCGGCTTCATTTCGGCGATCAGGCGGCAGAGCTCCGCGAAGTTGCGCATCTGATACGGCAGACGGATGTAGGGATCCTTGATCAGGTAGGTTGTAGCCCCCTCGAGGTAATCGCCAAACAACCCTTTGTAGCTGATGTTGGTCTGGTTGTCGCGAACGTTCAGGTTGAAGCCCTCCAGATATTTTTTCGATGACTTCTCCACCGCCGGCTTCTGTTCGGGCATAGTGCGTTTGGCTGCAGGCAGGATGTTGAGCTTGGCATCCCCATACTCCATCGCCTCCAGTGTCTCAATGAAGAACTGTTTGCCGTCCTTTGTCCTGTATGCAAACTCCACCTGCTCATCGTTGAACGTCTCGTCCATCTTGCGCAGCTGGTCCTTCACCCGTTTGCGGCACTCGATGGCGAAGTCGAACAGCTCCTTCGCCTCCTCACGGCTGTATTCCCCGTGCGGGTAGATGATCTTCACCAGGCCTGAGAAGGTCTTTTCTATTGATGTCTTGTCGCGGGTGGTGATGGTAGTCGACAGGTCAAAATATTGCTGATAAGCCTTCGTATAATCCTCCTTGCGCAATCCTTTGAGGATCTCCGCAAGATAGTCCACGATGAAGCCGAAGTCGGAGGTGAACATCTCGCTGCGCAACTTGCGTGTCTCCCACCCGGGCAGGTAGGCATGCACGCGGTCCAGGAAGGCTGTGTCATAGTAATCCTTGGGCAAAGCATCGAACAGGTCGGTATGCTTCAGCATGTGCGGCACCGAGTGATCGGTGTTGCCCACCATCACGATTGATGCTTCCGCCTGCATCACATGCGTACCGCGAGAGAACGACTTGTTGGCCATGTAGTTCTTCATGATGTCCACCAGTCCCGTGTCGGTACGTTTCGTCTTCCCCGCGAACTCGTCGAGCGCCACCACGTCCCAGTAGCCCACCAGTCCTATTTCGCCATTGCTGTTGTTGACGAACAGCTTCGCCTTCGACACCTCTCCCCCGGAAATCAGGATACCGTGGGGTGACAGTTCCGAGAAGACGTGCGACTTGCCCGTACCCTTCGGTCCCAGCTCAATCAGGTTATAGTTGTTCTCCACGAAAGGGATCAGCCGTGCCAGCTGCAACAGCATGGAGCGGTTGGTGAATTCCTCCGGGTTGAGGCCCATGGTCTGCATCAGCAGTTCCATCCACTCCTCCCGGCTGAAGCTCTTGCGCAGCTCCTTGTACTCATCGATATCCACCGAGGAAATCTGTATCGGCTTCAGCTGATCCACGTTCCAGGGAGAGGTATCCTTGCCCTCCACGTGGGCATAGCTCATCGTGACGATGCACCACACCCCTTCCGACAGCAACTTGGGGTATGATTTGATGTACTCACTCAAGATCGGTATCTTATTCAGTCCCAGGTTGGCGAAGTTGGCCTCATAGCGATCCAGCTTGTCGTTCAACTTCACCGATAACTTGTCGATGATTCGGTGCGAGCCCCTTTCCTTGATGGTCGACTTGATCACCTGCGCCTCATCTCTGTGCACGAAATGACGGGTGATAATCTCCTTCACCATCTCCACCCCCTGCTCGATAGTCTCCGGGTCGTCCGTTGCACAATACTGTCCCAGCAGGTACTCCAGCACGTAAGTCGGTACGCTGGCATTGCCCTTTATTCTGTTGGTCAGATCCTTCCTCACCACCTTCCCGGGAAAAAGATCATTTATTTTTTTGTTCGATACTTTCATGTTCGATCATTTAAAAGTCATCAAAATCATTTTCCATGGCCAGCGAGAGCCTGTAATTGAACTTCAAGAGCGTGATCCACTTGTTCGACTTCTCCACCCTCTCCTCGATGACCAGGAAAACGTTGTCGCTGTTGCGGATTTTGGTAGAGAGCGTGAACCGCTTCTGCACCTCTCGCTCCTCCGAACGCTCGCTTGTGAGGTCGAACGTGTAGTTGAACACGTCGCTGATCACCTTCCGTTCCTGCTCATCCCCCTCGATGACGGCGAAGTAAGACTTGATGGTGCGGGCAATGGTATTCCTGCCCACCGGCTCCTTCTGGTAGAACTTCACCGTGTGGATGTTGGTCGTGATGCGGTTGTTTGTCTTGTTGATGATATCGATCTCCACCTTCGAGACAGTGTCTGTACGTTTCCTGGCGATGAAGAGCACCGGCACCACCGTCTCCTGCAGCGACATGCCTCCATGCACGTAGCGGCTGCCCGAGCCCTGTTTCCGCAGCCGTATGATCCCTTTGGGCAGGAGAATCTCCCTGTCGGAGTGAATGTGGAGCTCCCTTGCGTTGAACTTCATCACGTTCTGGTTATGGGTCAGGTTCTCTCCTATCACGTAGCGGCGGCTGTCCCATTGGATGGTTCCGCCAATCTGCGCATCGGTGAAATCACTCTCGGCCAGCTCCTCGTGCTGGTAGATGAAGCCGTGGTCGGAGGTGATGACTACGTGGGTACCGTTCATGTTGGCAATCTTCTTCACCACCTCAACGAGGAACGCGATCTCATCGCGCGAAGCCTCAATCACCTTATCTTCCGTGGTCTTGTCGTCTCCCATCTTGTCGATGCGGTTGTGGTAAACATAGATCAGGTTGTGCCCTTGTGTCAATTCCTGCGCCTCCGCACTCTTCGATGGCATGCGCATCAACTCCTCCGCGGTGATGGCAGCAGCATTCACTCCGGCGTTCATCTGTAAGATCTTCCGGCGGTTGTGCAGTCCTATTGTGCTGATGCCGTCTGCCAGGATGGACTCCCCCTCTCCCAGACTCAGCTCCCTGTGGGGGAGCATCGCCGCCATCCCCAGTTGTGTGTAGGAGGGCAGGTTGGTCACCCGGTACTCCAGCGAGGAGGTAAACCGCGGCTCGCCGTTGAACCGGTCCTGCAGCTCCTTGCCACACTCGAAGCGCAGTCCGTCGGAGATGATGACGAACAACCGGAGCGACTTGTCCAAATAGCGGCTCTTCACATCCCGCTCGAAGAAGAGAGACTGCCGCAGGTAACCGTCGTACCACCGCCGGCTCTTCTCAACCACCTCCTGCCATTTGTGTCCCAGCTTCTGCAGCCAGGTGTTGGAGTAGATTTTGTGTACCCTCTCGAAGAGTTCCGATAGCACCGCGTTCTGGTTCACCTCACGGTAATATTGGATGAACAAACGGTAGTACTGGTCCACCCTGTACCAGCCGGAGGTATACTTTCGGAAGCCGTCGGTATAATCATCGATGGAAATATCCTTGTATCGGTTGACCGCATCGGTCAGCCGGAGGGCATTCTCCAGCGCCTTGTAGAAAGCATCGTACCTGTCCGACCAGAAAGTGTTCTCCCTGCTTTTCAGTATCTGTTCAATCCTCGCCGGGTTCTGCGACTCGTTTGTGATCAGGGTAACCAGCTCACGGATCACCTGCCGGTCCACGCATTCGAAGAGATCCTCGTGCAGGAACTCTTCCAGCGGTAGTACGGATAATGTGTCGGTTACCCTGAGGTCCTCTTCAATCTTTTTGCTGATCTCCCTGAAAGCATCTTCAAACGAGCGAAGGTCTTTCCAGCGGGAGAGCAGGATTTCGGCGTTCCTGTTCACCCCCGATTTGTGTGCCAGCGGACCGAACCCCTTCTGAAAGATTTCCAGCAGAAAATCATAGATCCCATAGACCCCCTTATTGGTGCTTTTGTAGTCGTAGTTCTGTTCCACTCTATTCCAGAACGGTTCCTCCAGGCCATACCTGGCCAGATCCCGTTCAGCCTCGTCGCTTTTCTCCCCGATGAACAGTTGCGCGTAGCGGGTGATCAGCTCTTCCAGGCCGGCAGAAGGTGCACCCAGGGTTATCTGCGTCATCTTGTCAGTAAGCTGCTGCTCCGTGTCGCCCGGGCTTTTTAAGGAGATGAACCTCTGCACCCGTTCTCTCGAACGAAAGAACTCCATGTGCGGCCTGATCCAGCTTCTGAAGGTGATGGGCAGCTCCAGCTCCTGCAGCGTCATTGCCTCCCGGTCGGTATGGAAGAGGTAGCCGGCCAGTTCCACGTCGAGCAGCCAGTTCTCCTCATTCTCCGGATGTGTATAAGGAAGGTACAGCAGGAACTTCCCGGTAGGTTTCTTCACATAAAGGGCATGCTTCACGGCAAACTCGTTGTTCTCCACCGTGATTTTTTCCACCCCCGGCAGGGTGAGCGATGCGTACTCTTCCCCGAACGACTGCTCCTCATCGTACCATAGGATGATGCGATGCTTTTGAAACAGGTTGGCCAGGCTTTCTTCTATCTTGCTCATGTTGTTGCTTCTCTTAGTCTCTTATCTGACTGACGTCTATCCAGTCGAACCCACGTACTTTCTTCTTCGTCTTCTTGTCATTTAGTCCGTCGACCAATGCTACGGCGCTTCCCAGCTTGTTGTAGTTTACCAGCACCCCGTCGTCCAAGTCCAGGGCAATGCGTTCCGCTGCCAGCGGATAGAGTATCTCCGTCTCATACTGCATGCAGTCCTCCAGCATCACGTTGATGCGGTCAATCTCCTTGCGGGCCTTGTTCTGCTCGGTGACCGATCCCTCCACCTCGATATGCTCCTGCTGGGTGCGGTACATCTTCAGCTTCTCGATGAACTCCTTCAGATAAGAGTTCAGGATGCGGTTGATGGTGTCGGGCGTGTAGCGGTGCAGGTAAACCAGCACGTTGAAATAGCCTTTGGGTGAGGAAAACATCCAGTAGATGGGTCGCTTCTTGTATCGCCTGATATGATCCTTGTAGAAATCACGCGTGAAGTATTTGCGGATATCCTTACCCAGGCACTCCTCCACAAAATCCCGGTTCTTCCGGAAGTTTTGTTCCCCGAAGCTCGCCTTCAGGAAGGTATGGAAGCGCTCCACGATATCGTCGCTGAACCACTCGTCGTCCAGCACCGGGATGATGTTGTCCCTGTCCGGCACGAAGGTCAGTTCCTCTTCTCTCCTGCCCACCTTCTCCAGGTAATCCTGCAGCGTCTCCCCTTGGTTGGCCAGGATCAGCCCCTCCTTGTCCAGCGAGTAGCGGCCGAACATGCAGCCCACGGCATAACTCACGAACTGGGCAAACACCTCGTCGGCATGAAACACCAGCTCGCCGTTCTCAATGGAGGTCTCCTCCTGCAGAATGGTGATCTCCTCCAGCGGTACATCGGGTGTCAACTCATCCTGAAGTCCGTAAATCTCGATGAACTGCCGGTTGAGCACTTCCTCGTTGCGATGAAGCTGGAAGAACATTTCTGTCCATTTAGATTTGTATGCCTCATAGCAATCCTCCAACAAGTTGCTGTTGGTTGGTATTTTTGCCATACCTAATATTTCATCTCGATCTTCATCGCTAAGTATGTCTATATCTGCACTATTCTGACCACAATTAGTCTTACACCGAATAAGCTCATTTTGTTGGAAATCCCAGGAGGTTTCGCGGAAGTCCCAATCCTGTTTTGAAATATTTAAACATATATCCCCAATATCACTAATTTTATATTCGTTTAATCCATTAGATATCAAAGGTATTTGTGAAACATCACCTACTTGAGTTACCATTGTAGGATTAGTTAACTCTGTAAAAAAAACACTAATTTTTGAGTTAAGTAGTGCTAGATAGAATAATAGATCATTTTTGTCTGTTTTATTAAGGAACAGACTACTCCCCTGAACATCAAATATATGTCCTTTATTTTTGTATCTAAATGAAATTTTACCGGTTAAATTAAAAGTGAAACCTTCTTTAAAATAAAAGCTTTGATTTCTTATAACAGAACCATTGAAGTTTTTAATTTTCTCACCATCATTAATCCAATCAATAACATATAAATCGTTGCCATAGTACTTTTTATATCCTCCACCTTTATCATATGGTATCCATTTGTATGGTATTGAATACTTTGTCAAATCAGATTTAAATTTATTTGTTTCAATTTCCCAAAAACACCTAATAAATTTGTCATTATTTCCTGTTGCAAGCCCTTGTTTTACTGAAAGAAATTCACTTATATATTTGCTTTTAGATATCTTATGTACAGCTTCTTTATCCAGTTTGTATGCAAAATATTTTGATTCTAAAGATAGATATGTTTTTAATTTTCTAAAATACCTTCGTCCATTTTTAAAGCCTAATACCTTATCGTTATAACCTGTAACATCAACAAAAACTGTTTCAACATCAGATAACTTTTTATTGATTATAAAGGATGTTGATTTTACAACTTCGCCTTTAATTGTATCAAAAGTCCCACTTCCTAAAATAATTGCTGATTCTAGGGTATAGTTTGGTATGAAAACCTCTCTAAACTTTATGAAGTCAGTTGTAAACATCCATGAAATCTGTGTAATCATTCCTAAAAAACCATGTTCTTCTATTTGATACATTCCTCTTTTTATAAATGAAGAGTATAAGTCTCTTGAAACATCAGAATAACCATTACATTTTAGCCAAATACTTAAATCTTTATTCATCTTCCTTGATCCCAAATAGGGCGGATTATCTACTACACAGTGATACTTTTTCCGCAATGGAATAAGCTGGGAGATTGTTCTCTGTAGTTCCTGAATCTTTGGTCGGAAAAACCGATTGGAAGATTCCAATGCACCTGTTAATTGACTCTGAATAGTTTCGAGGGTTTCAAGCGAAGTTTGCGGTTGAATCAATGAACCAAAGTTTGTTGCCTGACGACAAAGATCAAAATCTTCTTCCAAACTTTTGGGGAGTGAGATGTTGAACTCATCAAATATTGCTTTTACCTCATCTGCACGCAATGATAGGTCGGTGAAACAGATAATATTGGGCTTTACCTCTTTCCGAAAGAAACGGCGATGATAGCACCGGGCTTTCATCATCAGGGCAAATCCTGCAAGCTGGGCTGCTCTCTCGTCAATTTCAAGCCCATAGAGGTTCTTTTCAATGATGAGCTGTGGAATCTCATCGGGACTGTATCCCTCTTCTTCGTAGATCTTGTAAAGCAGCTCAAATCCATATACCAGGATATGCCCGCTGCCGCATGCCTGGTCCAAAAGCTTGAGATCTTCTATAGATTCCAGTTTCAGGTAATCAGTGGTACTCCCAGATTCGGATTCAATATAATAAGGCATATGTTCCCGAATATGGGAGCTGGGCCTGTTCTGCAGCCAGAGCTTCCCTACCGTGTTCTGCACCATGTACTCCACAATCCAGCGGGGAGTGAAGAGCTGCGTGGCGGCCGGTATATCTTCTTTCTTCACGGCACTCTTGGATGCGAATACTTCATCTTTCTTTTCCGAGATATAGAACTGGTACAACCAGCCAATGATCTCCACCTCCCGGCAATCCTCATCAGCCATGCCGTTAACGATATCGGTTACGATGCTGAACGGTGAAGTGAGGTCGTCGGGCAACAACAGCTCGGTGTAATCTTCAATCCGCTCAAAAAGGAAGGGAAAGAGATAACTGAGGTTGTTGCAGGCTGCGACCAGCAACATACGATAGACATCATTGTCGGGGTTGTTGGAGGGCTGGCGGCCATCCAGAATGTCAAACAGCTGCTCCCTGTTCACCTTCAGTTCTCCGGGTATATTCCCGGAATGGGCTTCGGTAAGAATCTGGGGACTCACATGTGAGGGGGTGGCAGGCGTGACCACCGACATGCCGATGGGCTGATAGCCGTTGACATCCATGAAACGAAGGGCGACCAGGCGGTTGAACCAGGTGTAGGCTACTTTGTCGATGACGGCTTCTTTGCCGTGACGACGGATCTCTTCCTGCAGTTTCTGCAGCGTGTCGGCCCGTCCTCTCAAACCGGCGGTGTCGTGCGACAATACAAAATCCATTTTTGCACCCACCTGCCGGAGCAGTTTGGTGCGTGCCTCCTGTGCAAATCGTTTCAGTTGATTGGTGTTCATATCCTAGTTAAGTGTAATCCGGTAATTGTCTTTGATCTTCTCTTCGATGGCCTTCCTCAGCCCGGAAAGATAGGCATCCACATCGTCCAGAGTTTCCAGCTGCGACTTGCCGAACCGGACTTCTTTCTCTACTTTGGAGAACGACGTGAATCGCACCAAAGGTGTTGGAGGTGGTTCAGATACACCTTCCGGCGGTTTCGGTACCGGTTTGTTGGCAGCCAGGAAATTGAGCTGACGGGTAAAGAGTTCACCCAGACTGTTCCGGTCGCTCTTCAGGTTGCCGATGTACTGTTGACGGTCGGCCCTGGTAATGATTTCCTCGAAAGGGTATAGCGTTCTTTTCCGGATATCGGCGGAGGCCACCTTATACATATCGTCATTCTTCAACTCTTCTATCTTTGCCGCAGCTTCTTCCTTGAGTGCAGCCCGCTCTTCCCGGATCTTATCAGAAATTTTCCCGGCCAGGCTGTCCATCGCTGCCTTGGCATCCTGCATCGCACTACCTTTGTAGGGTGCGGAACTCTTCGCGATCTCTGCCAGAAGACTTCTCTCGGGTGCATCGACATAATCGAAGTTGGCCAGGTTCTCGTTTTTAAATTCAAGAATCCGGTCGAATATCTTCTTCTGCTCCCCCTTCCAAAATTGCAGGATGGGATCATAAACCTGTTCAATCAGGTTGAGCAGTTCATCTTCATATGTACGGATGTTTTGAATAAGCTCTGCATAGTTCATCACGCCCAGCTTGTGTAGTAGATCGGCCAATGGGGTCAGCGCTTTCAGGAAAGGATAGCGGTCACTTTCGACCAACAGCTGACGGATTCCCTTCAACTCTGCAAGACACTTATCCCTGAACAGGATCGCGGCTTCTTTCCCTTCGGTATGGGGATTGATTTCATGAAATGCCTCCTGATAGATCTCCTTGAGAAGGTTGATATCTTCTCTTTTGAATTTGATCTGCGGAGAGACCAGTGTACTGAGCCAGGTGCGGTTGTTGTCGAACACGTCCATCATACCCTTGTCGTCAAGGTAATTGTCGGCGTTCTTCGCTTCCAGTTTACCCCGCTTAAACAACAGCGCCGTGATGCACCAGATGGCCATGGTGGACCAGCCGTAGGGTTTACGGGAGAAATGATCTCTCAGGTCGCTCAGTGAGGTTCTGTCGTGTTGGTTCTGACGCCGCTCCAGCAGGTTCAGGATCTCTTGTTCGGGGGCGGAGAGCGAATCGGGATCATCGTTGAAGAGCGATAGCTCTCCCTTGGCCATAATGGTGCGGAGCTGTGCTTCGTCGAACGTGGCGCTGCCCAGCAGTCGCAGCTTCGGATAGGCGAGCTGTATCAGATCCTGAGCCGTCTCCAGGATGCGGGTACGGCCATCGCTGCTGGTGGAAGAGCGGTTGACCATGCCGTTCATGTAGATGGTGGCATTGGCCAGCAGATCGTTGACAGTGGCCTGCAACTGCTTTATACGCAACTCATTCAGCTTTCCTTTTTCATAAATTATACGTGTGATGGTGTCCTTCACTGCCGTAGTCTGTGTCTGCCTGATGTACTTTTCTGTTTGCAGGTAGAGCCGCACTTCGTTTATAAACCGCTTTTCGGGAGGCAGTTTCACCATCATCAGCGTACCGTCGGCCATCGTGCTTCCAGTATAATAGGGTTCATAGTCATGGCTGTCGTTGTTGGGGGTGATGATGTTTATCTTAAGCTCTTTCTCCTTTCCGAAAAGTATACCGTCCACCATCCTACTGTAGTCGAACTCTTGGCGGTTGGATAGGTTACGTATCTTGGTATCGCGGATGGTACCGTCGAAGACCAAATCGTTAATCTTTTTAGTGATCTCGCTGTCGTCGATAGCCAGGTTTTTGATTTCTACCTCCACATCCTTTTCATCGTCGGTCAGGTACTCGTAGATATCGCCCTTCACCTGGATGTAGGATTGTTGTTCGAGGAGTAAGAGCGCCTCTTCCACGGCCTTGTTGTGGAGCGCGAGGTTGATGTTGAGCCGGTCGATCAGCAGCACGGAGATATTGCGGGCAGTACCTTTGAAGCTGTCGTAATACTTGATGAGGAAGAGTACCTTCAGCACCCTGACGGCCATTGGGTTGGTGTCGCCCAGGTGGTTGTTGGATAGCAGGATGGCATTCTGCGCCTCGCTGCGCAGGGTGCCGGCAATCCCTTCGTACATCTGGTCGAAACTCACCAGCGTGCGGGTATCGCTCAGGTCCATCTCCTTGAGAATATGCTGAAATACGCCGAGCATGGAGCGTTCGCCCACCGACTGGTGTTGACCCTGGAAAACGTTGTGCCGGGAGAGTGCTTTGATGCATTGCTGGAAAAGGTCGAACTGATAAGGGAGGAAGGGGTATTTGTTGACGAAGTCACTCTCATCTCTATACCCTTTGAACTGGATGCCGCTGTTGGTGAATGAGATCAGTGTCCTGATGTTCTCCTCCTCGCTACGGAACAGCTTCGTCAGCTCCGGTTTGGCCTCGTCGCTTTTCTCGAGCAACCGCTTCTCGATCACCTCATCCACGCTGGAGGAAGTAAGCGGCATGCGTACCTTGAAACGCCCCTGGATCTTGGAGAAGTCGTCGGACTGCACCTTGGAGTCGTCGCCCACGAGGCTTCCCAGGTCTTCCTGCGAGGTGACCAGCACCCAGCTGTTGCCGTTGCACTTGGTGTAGAGGGTCTCGGCGATGGTCTGCAGGTTAAGCATCAGGCGGGTGCGTTCGGCGATGAACTGTCCCGCCTCATCCACGAAGAAGTTGAGCCGGAATTGCTTACCACGGGCATTGATGTAGGTGCTCACTTTCAGGGCAAAGTCTTCGATGGACTGTTTGTATTGCGACTGCCACTTGAAGAGATAGTTTTTGTACTGTTCGGGGTCGGTATTGTAGATTACCGCACAGGCACGGGCAATGGCTTCGTTGACCTGCGGCTTGATGTAATCCTTTCGGGCTTCGGTCCAGGGCTGTCCATACAGTTTTGCGAACTCCTGCATGAAGGCATCATACTTGCCATCGCCTGCGAGGCTCTCCTCGAAGGCAGCCACATGGGGCTGGAAGCCATAGAAACCCTGATGGTCGTAGAACACCTTGTAGAACACCTTCAGAATGGCATTCTCATCGCTCTTGGTGGTGATCTGCGCCTGCTGGTCGATATTGAAAAGAATGCTCTCTGATTTGGTTTTTCTGAGACAGCTCAGAATATCGCCCTTGAGCTTGATATCTTCGGTGATCTTCCCGGCGAACAGTTCTCCCAGGTGGTAGCCGTTGTATTGCTTGTTCTCTAGCACGTAGCTGAGGATCTTGAGCAAGTGCGACTTACCGGAACCAAAGAAACCGGAGATCCAAACACCGTTGGTGGTACCGGTTTCGTTGTAAAACTCAAAAAAGTCGGCCAGCCGGTTGGAGATCTCCCGGGTGACCACATACTCATCTACCTCCTGGAAGATGTTGGTCTGGTCGTCGGCCTTGATAACGGTATCGATTTTGCGATGTACATCTTTCCGAAACAGTTTGTCTGGTGTGATCATGATCCTATCTTTTGTGAAAAAATATTGTTGGCTCTATAATAGTTGTCGTCCTCAAGCAGGTTGAACAGTTTGAGCGACTTGCCGGAATACTCGCCGGGGAAGAACATCAGCGTGGGGATATTCTTCACGGCACTCTGCAGGTTGTTGAGCACAATGTGGGAGCGAATGAAGGGGAAGACCCTCCCCACCCCTTTGATGAACAGCATGGAGGGGTTCTCTGCCGCTATGCGTTCACTGATGGCGGGGATGAAACGCTCGTGGATGTTGATGGAGGACTGCAGGGCATCGATGAAAAAAAGTTTCTCCATGTTCTGCTCAAGCGCGAACATATCTTCCAGGCCGATGTGCTCCTCCACCAGCTCACAGCTCAGCTCGAACAGGTCGACAGCGAGTGCCCTGATTCCCTCGTTGCTTAACTTCTTGACCAGGTTGCCAATTTCGGTATTGACCTGCTGCTCGGCTTTCACATCGTAAGGGGCTATCCAGAAAGGGATATCACCTGATAGTCCTTCCATGCGGATGAACCTCTCCTGTGATACTACCTTGTGGATGAAGGAGAATTTTTCGTATATAGATTCTTCTAAGGTCATACCTTTTTCAGATTAGGATTAGTTTTAAGTCCTGTGGCCTCGTGGCGGAGATGAGTGAAGAGAAAGCCACGCTCACATGCGGCACGCGGATGATGCGTTCTTTCACATTGTTGATAATTCCGGCCTGCTCCAGCACCTTAAATGTATTTTGTTTCACTTTCTTTTGTGTGAGTGTTGTGAGTCGCTCGGCCTCGGGATGATCGATGGCGATCCGGTTGAAGAAGACATTGTAGTCCATATCGGTCAGGGTATAATCGAAAAGTGTCACCTTCCGCGCCACCACATCAGTCACGAAGTCGTAAAAGAACCGGTAGGTCCTGGCAAAGGCGATCATCGAGAGCAGCCGCTGTTCCTCGTAGGTGCCATCGACGAGATATGTGACCTCATTGTCCGACAATGTGGCCAAACGTGCTTTCATCTCTCTGAACTGCCTTTTATTGGTTATTGCCCGCTCTTTCCCGATGTTCTCCGGCTTCAGCTCAGCAAGGGTGAGTTTTTCACGCACCATCTTCTCTGCCAGACTGATCATCACCGGCACCTGCAGGGAGGCGGCGGTGAAAGAAAACCGGTAGGCATCGCTCTTCTCTTTCTTCATTCGACTATATCATAATATCCTAACTCGACCTGCACGGTAAAAAGAGAACCCGCAGGACCTGTGTATCAGCATCAATGGTCAGGGAACCACCAACAAGCTACAACCGGTCTGCCAGAAATCTCTTTCGGCAGCAGAACTGACTTGTCAGTCACCAATTTAATGATACATCACAAATATATAAAATAAAACGGTAAAGTTGTTTAAAAAAAAATCGAAAAAGTTTCCTAGTGCAACTTTGCGCCTTCGTGTCTTTTGTGGCAAAAAAATGAAAAATAGCCACAAAGGCTCTAAGACGCAAAGAGAACGCGAAAACGTGGGTAATTTGCGGATTTGAAATCCACAATTAACATAGCTTTGGATTGCAAATCCTCGTGACGGAAGGTGGACGTTTTAACGGTCAAAACCGTATCACTTTACCTCACTTCCCGGATGAACCGTTTTCGCAGGCTCGATCAATGCTAGGGAACCATCGGCATCTTCTGCCGAAAGAATCATGCCTTCCGACATAAATCCTCTGAGTTTTCGGGGTTCCAGATTGGCGATAAAGCATACCTGTTTCCCGACAAGCGCTTGCGGATCGGGATAATAAGCGGCAATACCCGATAATATGGTACGTTTCTGCAATCCGTCGTCCAATAAAAATCGCAAAAGTTTGTCCGACTTGGGAACTTTTTCACATTCCAGCACTGTCCCTACCCGAATGTCGAGTTTTTCGAATGCATCAAAAGCGATGGTTTCTTTCACGGGTTTCGCGTGGTAAGAGCTATCTTCGTTCGCTTTTTTTGTGTCGAGCAGTTTCTGAACCTGACGTTCGATCACGTCATCTTCGATTTTCTCGAAAAGTAATTCGGCTTTCCCCAATCGATGCCCTTCGGGCAAAAGATCGATGCTGCCAAGTTTTTCCCAATCGATTTTGGACAAGTTGAGAAATGATCGAATTTTTTCGGTGGAAAACGGCAAAAATGGTTCGAGCACAATTGTCAGGTTTCCGGCTATTTGCAGTGACAGATTCAGAATGGTTGCCGTTCGGCTCATATCTGTTTTAGCGGTTTTCCACGGTTCGCAGTCGGCCAGATATTTATTGCCGATGCGTGCCAAGTTCATCGCTTCCTTCAAGGCTTCGCGAAAGCGGAACTGTTCGATATTCTGTTCCACTGCGTTTTTTACTCCTTCGATGTTGCGAATGGTTTCGCGATCGTAATCGGTGAGCTCACCAACTTGAGGAACGGTATTGTCGAAATATTTTTGAGTGAGCACCAATGCCCTGTTTACGAAGTTTCCGAGAATGGCTACCAATTCGTTATTGTTGCGTGCCTGAAAGTCTTTCCACGTAAAGTCGTTATCTTTTGTTTCGGGAGCATTCGCAGTAAGTACATAACGAAGCACATCCTGCTTACCGGGAAAATCTTCGAGATACTCGTTGAGCCACACTGCCCAGTTGCGCGAAGTGGATATTTTGTCGCCCTCGAGGTTCAGAAACTCGTTAGCGGGCACATTCTCGGGCAGGATGAACGAACCTTCGGTTTTAAGCATTGTGGGAAAAACAATGCAGTGAAATACGATATTGTCTTTGCCGATAAAGTGGATAAGCTTGGTGTCTTGGTCGCACCACCATTTTTCCCAGTTCCCATATTTTTCGGGCTGTTGTCCGCAAAGTTCTTTTGTATTCGAAATATATCCGATGGGTGCATCAAACCACACATACAGCACTTTTCCCTCGGCATTTGGCAGAGGAACGGGAATTCCCCAGTCCAGATCGCGACTTACGGCACGTGGTTGCAACCCGAGGTCGAGCCACGATTTGCATTGACCGTACACGTTCGGTTTCCATTCTTTGTGCTCGTCCAGAATCCAGTGGCGAAGCCATGCCTCATGTCTGTCGAGTGGGAGATACCAATGTTTGGTACGGCGCATTACGGGTTTACTGCCGCTTATCGTCGATTTCGGATTAATCAGATCGGTGGGGTTGAGCGTCGAACCACACGCTTCGCATTGGTCGCCGTAGGCGCGCTCATTGCCGCATATCGGGCAGGTTCCGGTGATGTAGCGATCGGCCAAAAACTGCTGCGCTTCTTCATCATAATATTGTTCGGTCTCCTGTTCGACGAATTCCCCCTTTTCGTACATTTTCAGAAAGAAATCGGAAGATGTTTTGGTGTGAATATCCGATGAGGTACGCGAATAAATATCGAATGATATTCCGAAATCTTCGAACGATTTTTTGATGAGAAAATGATATCTGTCCACGATGTCTTGAGGCGAAATGCCTTCCTTTCGAGCTTTGATGGTGATGGGAATCCCATGCTCGTCAGAGCCGCTGACGAAAAGCACTTCTTCGCCTTTGAGGCGCAAATAGCGGGCGTAGATATCTGCAGGTACATACACTCCGGCAAGATGACCGATGTGTACGGGACCATTCGCATAGGGCAGGGCTGCCGTGATGAGGGTGCGTTTGAATTGTTTTGACATATTGTGTGCTCAGTTTATTTTACTCGAACCGTTGCATGTGGATGATTTTCTCAGATGCACGGTATCGATTTTAACGTATCGAAAATGAAATGCAAAGTTACGAAAAAATGAGTTTTTTTCGCATAACTTGATAAAATTGAGCAACAACAATTCGCTTGAAATGTTATAAACAGAAAAAACAAACGATGAATTTCAATTTACGGGGAAAAACTGCTATTGTTGGCGGAAGCAGCAAAGGATTGGGAAAAGCGTGTGCTATTGCGCTTGCTCGTGAGGGAGTGAATGTTACCATTTGTGCGCGCAATGTCGATGCACTGCACGAAACACAAAAAGAAATCGAAGCGTTAGGTGTCGGAGTGTTGGCATTGAATGCCGACATGTCATCGGCAGACGATAACAGAAGGATCGTGGACGAAACGGTGAAAAAGTTTGGAACGATAGATATCCTGGTCAACAATTCGGGCGGTCCCAAGCCCGGCACTTTCTGCGAAATATCGGAAGACGATCTTGACGAGGCCTATCAGTCGGTGCTGAAGTACAACATCCGCATGATTAACCTCTGTCTGCCATATATGGAGCGAAGCGGGTGGGGACGCATTGTGAATATTGCTTCCACAAGTGTAAAAGAGCCGATGGAGAATATGGTTTTATCGAATATTTTTCGTTCGGCCGTTGTGAGTTATGCCAAAACCATTAGCAAGGAGTTGATTTCGAAAGGTATTACCATCAACAACGTTTGTCCCGGATCGTTCAAAACCGATCGCATTATCCGGTTGGCGGAGGTACGTGCCAAAGCAGCCGGCATGACTGTTGAGGAGTTTGAGCAAAAGGCTGTTGCCGATTTGCCGCACAAGCGTTACATGGATCCTCAGGAATTGGGCGATTTGGTTTGTTATCTCTGTTCCGACAATGCACGCTCCATCAACGGAACTACCATCCAGATCGATGGAGGAATGATTAGCGGGCTGTTTTGAGAAAACGACTTTTGGGTCGTTAAAAGAGAAGTTTTTACCTGAAAAATGAGCATATACTGTTAATCAGAGTATTAAATACACTTTAATCGACAAAAGTTTCCCGAATAACGTTTTTTACTTGTTTAATTTCTTTGTCGGTTAAGTTATCTATGCGTTTCGTGATTCGAATTCTATCAATGGTTCGTATTTGATCGATTGCAGTCCATCCTTTGGTTGTAAGGTGACTAATCTCAACTCTTGTTGGATAAGTTTTAGAACTGCTTGTGATCGGAGCAACTACGATTGTTTGCAAGTATTTGTTCATTTCGTTGGGCGAAAGAACAACGCACGGGCGAGTCTTTTTCATTTCACTCCCTATTGTCGGGTCAAGATTAACCAACACGATGTCATATTGATTTATTTGCTCCATCACTCTAAATTTTCATCTTCGAAGACATCGGGTATAAGCAATTGGTCATCTCCATTTTCGTGCATCTTTTTAAAAGCTTTCTCCCAATCTTTTCTATGTTTGGTTTCCGGTTTTAAAATAATGCGGTCATCTTCGAGAATCAATTCAATTTTGTTGTTGATGTGGTATTTCTCGAGAATAGTCTTGGGTATCCGTATTCCTTTTGAGTTTCCTATGTTTATGATCGAAAGTTCCATAATCATTCATTTTATTGTTATTACAAAGTAATTACAAAATATTCAAACCACCAAATAATTCGCGAGGAAATTAGAGGAATGAACTTCTTTTTTTATTTTGAATCATTTAGTTTGTGGAATTCTTCTCACAATCCGATCATCATTTCGTTTTCATGAAAGCATCTTTAATAGAACTTTGGTACAATGAATCGAGGTTAGAGATGTTTTCGTCTTTTGCCCATTGGTTTGTTTCACGAATTGATATTTCCAATATGTCGTAATAGTATTTTGAAAGGCCTTTGTCCGTAAAATCTTTGCGTGTGGCAGAACTGTAAAACTGATTGTTCTTCACACTTACTTTTTCTTTAATGAGATTGAATGACGTTTGCTTTTTTATTTTTTCATTTTCCGTTAATAGACTGTCCGGTTCTCGTTGAAACTTTTGCAGCTCCAAATACGTTCCTTCGAGCAAGTTCAAGTTTTGTGCCGAATTATTCGTTTGCGCCTTGCAGGATATTGCAGTAAGCATCAATAATTGAATTAAAAAAATGAGGCAGTGTTTCATCCGGATTATGATGTGTTTTTGAAGTTTTAGAAATCCATCATTGATAGTAGGCAGATTGAAAAATTTATCTGGCAATTTGATTATTTACTTACAAATTTAATCTTCATCCTTTTAATCTTTCAATTTCTTGTTTTATTTCGTCAATTACCTCTTTGTTCATGATTTCTTTTCTATCACCAATTTTTTCCGAAAACAGATAAAAAACTTTACCGCCAAATACCTCAGTAAATTTTTGATGAGTTTCTGCTTGTAACCTGTATTCTTTGAATATTTCAGGTAGCTGAATTCCCGAATTCACCGGTTTTATTTGTAATCCGATATATTTTCCATTGATTTCAATGAAGAAATCCACATTGAACAGTCTGTCCCATTCATCGGGTGCAGGCTGGATAGGTATATTCAGTATTTTCTGGAGTTGTCCGTATATTGTCTGGATTTCAGTGGTGTATCCATCATAAGTTCTGTCTATTACGAGTTGCATCATATAATCGATGCAATCTTGCTCGGTAACTTCGGCAACTTCTGATTGAATTACTTCTGTTATTTTGATGTACAGTCTTTTTCCTAATTCGATGATATGTTCTTCCGACTTTACATTTTTAAAATAATATTCCCGCCATTCTTCGAGATTTTTGGGTGAACATTTTCTGATTGATTCGGAGGTTGGGCCGACATTCCTTTTGAAGTTAAGCTGGAAGCGATTCATCGCACTGTTTAAAATCCATTCTTTAGCCATTTTGTTGATGTAAGAGGTTTAAAAATTTTTCCCGGTATTTGAAATCCATATCGCTATCCACTTCCACCAGTTTGTTTTTGATTAAATGGGCATTGATAAATGTTTTGTTTTCGAGGTAGAGATAGCAAAGCAGGTTGTTTTCACTATCGTATTTCGTTTGGTCGTATCGCAAAAAAACGCGTTTCCCTTTTGTTTTTTTAGCCAGATATTCAGTTGCCTTGCCATTATTTTTCGAATCAGCTTTAATTCCGATTAATTTTACAATGAGGTCGTTGTTAAGACGGATTTTATCGGGACTGATCACTTCTTTCACCGTGTAGAATTCTTCTCTGCGAGCAGGGCTGTCCTTGTCGATCTTTGAACCAAATTGCAATTGCTTGACGTCTATTTTTTTGTCGAAGGTGTGTGGATCTTTGAAAATATAGGGCAAATGCTGTATTTCTTTCTCAAAATCGATGTTTATGGGTGCTTGGGTTACAAATTCATACGTAGTCCCGTTCAAATCTTGTTGACGCACCTCCAGTTTATCTTTGATGATTGGAATAAATTCCGGATTGATTTCGTAGCCGACCGAATTTCTGTCGGTATTGCGTGCTGCCAATGCTGTCGTTCCGCTTCCTGCAAAAGGATCGAGAACCGTTTCGCCAACAAAGGAAAACATTTTTATCAATCTTTTGGGCAATTCTTCGGGAAACATCGCGATGTGTCCGGTTTGTCGTGCACCTGCAAAATTCCAGTGACCTGCAAAATAAGTATTCCACTCTTCGGCCGTCAATTTGGAAAGTTCTTTTTGCTCTTTGGTGGGCTTGGGACTGTTGCCCAATTTTTTGAAAATAAGAATAAACTCATAGTCGAGTTTTAATATTCCGTTTCTTGGGTAAGGATACGAGCCCATTTGAATGCCGCCTCCCGTGGTGTTCGACGTGGTTACTTTTTGCCAAATGATAGCTCCCATATAATCGAATCCGATGTTTTCGCAAAATTTGATAATCTCTTCCCGAATAGGAATTACTTTATAACGGCCATAATAGACAGCTCGTGCAAACTGATCACCAATATTGATGCAAAGTCTGCAGCCATCGTGAAGGGTACGGTAACACTCCTTCCAAACCAAATTTAGATGATTGATGTAATTTTCGTAGCTGTCGTTAAATCCAATCTGATTTTCCGCACCGTAATCCTTCAGTTGCCAATAGGGCGGTGAGGTAATGACCAGATGAACCGAATTGTCGGGCAATTCGCTCATGCATCTGCTGTCGCCGTTGATCATTTTATGCTGTGTTCCCATTCTTCGAATTTCTGTTTTACAAAAGTACGAAAATACATTGCACGTTCATCCGATTGTTGATAAGTTGTGATTTTCGATGATGAAGCAACGTGGTTTTCAAAAATATATGTATCCTCGGTCCGAACCATGAAACTGAAGCGTTTACAATTTTGGCTATTTTGTTCACGCGGAAAATCCTTATTCTGTCAGATGGTCAACAGGTCTCTTCTTGCAATACGAAAACATTTCCTCTATTTCACTTGTTTTGTATTTGCAAAAATATCATCATGAATTTATATAGAGAATCACTCAAAATCAAATCCATTACGATTAAGAACCGTATAGGCATGTCGCCAATGTGTATGTATTCGGCTACGGACGGAATGGCAAACGATTGGCACTTTGTTCATTATGCCACCAGAGCCATTGGAGGCGCGGGATTGATTATTCAGGAAGCTACCGCTGTTTCACCCGAAGGACGCATTTCCCCATACGATTTGGGGCTTTGGAAAGACGAACAGATTGAACCGTTGAAAAAGATAACGGCGTTCCTCCGCTCGCAAGGTTGCGTTCCTGCAATTCAATTGGCTCATGCCGGACGAAAAGCTTCGCACGACAAACCTTCGAATGGTGAAAAGCAGTTACTTCCTTCCGAAGGCGGTTGGCAAACAGTTGCGCCATCTCCTATTCCGTATTACGACAACGAGTTACCGCCTGAAGAGCTTACGGAGGATGGAATTTCTCGAATTATAAACGATTTTAGAGAAGCAGCATTAAGAGCATCAAAATCCGGTTTTCAAGCTGTGGAAATTCATGCAGCGCACGGCTATCTTATTTCTGAATTTCTTTCACCGTTAACGAATAAGCGTACTGACCGTTTTGGAGGAAGCTTTGAGAATCGAATTCGGTTACTACTGATGATTGTTGATGCCGTCAAAACGGTATGGGATGATAATCTCCCGATCATAGTACGACTATCGGCAACCGAATGGGCAGAAGGAGGCTGGGACATTCGTGATACGGTGAAACTCGCCGAAATTCTGAAAGAGAGAGGCGTTGACATCATCGATTGTTCGTCCGGAGGGAATATCCCTACCCAACAAATACAAATAAAGCCTCTTTATCAAGTACCTTTTGCCGAAGCGGTACGAAAAACAGGAATTGGTGTTGCTGCGGTAGGATTGATTACTCAACCGGAGGAGATCGAACGTATTTTGCAAAACAAACAGGCAGACATGGTACTCTTGGGCCGTGAATTGCTCCGGAATCCCTACTTTCCGCTAAATGCAGCAGATATGCCTTTTCCTGAACAATATAAAAGAGGGAAAAGATAGGCAATGTTCGATGCACAATGAATCATCGTTGAGGCTTGTAGCTAACGATATAGCCATTGAATGACAAACTTACCCCCTAATATAAGCCGATCCGTAGTTTGACAGGGAAAAAACGGAACGGAGGTGTAAGAAAATAAATCTTGACACAGGTTAATTTAAGCTGCCTTCAATCGCTTTCTCTCCTGCAACGGTGATGCTGAAAATTCCGATTTCCTTTTGATTAAACTGCCGAATTTCCTCTTCGTTGAGGTATTTCTGTAAAATTTCCTGTGGCAGTTGCACCTCCTTTTGTTTGTGAACGGTAACCGATTGAAAACCTGCTTCCTGAATAATGTCCAAATAGTCCTGCATCTCAATAGCTCCCGAAACGCAACCGGCATACATTTCGGCATCGTTTTTCAATTTTTCGGGAAGATTGCCTTTTACGACTACATCCGACACACAAAAATGACCGCCGGGTTTCAATACCCGTTTGATTTCGTCGAAAGCCCTCCGCTTGTCGGGAACAAGATTTAATACGCAATTGGAAATCACCACGTCAAACTGATTGTCTTCCAACGGCATATCCTCAATATCTCCCTTGACAAATTCCACATTTCGAAAACCCAGTTTGGCATTGTTTTTATATGCTTTTTCCAGCATGGCATCGGTAAAGTCAATACCGACTACCTTACCGGTTTCCCCCACGATAGCTCGAGCAACAAAACAGTCGTTACCCGCTCCACTGCCCAAATCGAGTACACTGTCGCCCTCTTTGATGGACGCAAATTGGGTAGGTATGCCGCATCCCAATCCCAAATCGGCATCTTCGTGATAACCTTTCAGTTGGCGGTAGTTTTCACTGAAAACGGCGTAATCGACGGTAGAACAGCATCCGCCAACGCCGCAACAGGAAGTTTCGTTCTGTTCTTTCGATTGCTTGGCGATCAATGTGTACGTGTCTTTGACAACGGATTTGATATTTTTTTCCATATTATTGAATTTTAGAGTCGTATTCCTGATTTTTTGAGAATAAACAGCATGATGAAATAGGCTATAATAGTTAGTGCCAACGAAATAGCAAGTGACAGCCAAAAGTTGAGACTCCTTTTTAGCAGCACGGGCAACACGATAAAAAAGACGAGTGAAGGGATCACGAGCCAGAAAATTCCGCTGGACAACGAGGCAATTTGTGCCGTGTCTTTGGTATCGATATACAGCCAAATGATGGCCAACAGCGAAACCAGCGGGATGGAAGCCAATATACTGCCCATAAAAGTACTTCGTTTGGATATTTCGGAAACAGCTACCAGCACAATGGACGAAAGCAGCACCTTGACAATGGTGTAAATCAGATTCATGGCTGTAAATTATCTTGATAAAATTGGTAGAATTTTTCTTTTATTTCGTCCCTTAATCCGGACAATTAATTTTCGTGATCACAACAAACTTCTTTGGATTGAATGTTCGAGAAGAATTGCCGGAAAGCTTCATTGGCTTTTTCCCAATTCTCCTGATCGATGCAGTATCTCACTTTGGGCGGTTCGATTTCGCCTCTGATTAATCCTGCGTTTTTCAGTTCCGTCAAGTGTTGCGAAACGGTAGCCTTTGCAATGGGAAGTTCCTGACAAATATCACCAAAAAAACAACTGTCCATGGAAGCTAAGAACCGAAGAATGTTGATGCGGGCGGGATGTCCCATCGCTTTGGCGAAACGTGCCAACTCTTCGGTATCAATGTCGTATGCTTTATTTTTGGGGTAAACCATCGTTTTAATAATTATCTCAATTTGTTGTTCGCAAAATTACGAATAATTCTCACAATACAAAATAACGATGAAGATGTTTTTTGAAAATCCGTATCAATCGTTCATTATCACATTCTTGCTTCAAAAATATTGTCGGAAAGACAAAAAACTTATGGCTTCCTTTTGATTTCTCGTATCCAATTGGATGAAAACGAGAATTAAGCTTTCATTTGGCTGAAAAAGTGGGACGGAAACCGTCCCACACGTGATAGACGTCAGTACGACGAATCGAACCGAAGCCTTCATTTAGCTTGGACAAAGATAAAGCTTTTTTCAATAATTAACCAATTTAATTTGCTTTTATCATAGTACCTCATCGCAATCATATAGTTTACACGATAATAGATGTTAGGTTATTATGAATGAGAATTTATTCTGCTTTCAGGCAGGGTGACAGTTGCCGATTCACCCTGCAGAATAAATTCTGCGGTTATGAAAATCCGGCTTTTCAAGCCAAAACTATGCTGAAGAACGATGTGTCGCTTCCTTCGGCAATAAGGCTGCCTTTGCCTGAAAGGCAATATCCTCTTTTTTGGGTTTTGGATAACCGGTTCACTTTTTCGCTCTCGTTATTCGTCCCGGAATCGTTTTTTTCATCGAATTTCGTTCTTATTTTAGCCGTTTTTCGGTTTATGATTATACTCATATTAAACATATATAATACTTATATATCATTTATTTGATACATACTTTATAAAATATGTATTATCTATGTTTTATTTCAGCCTTATTCTTGATTTTCGGACAATTTATTATTATCTTTGTCTTATTCGATACAATTCGATACAATACGTAATACATTCATGCTATGGCTGTACTTAAAGGCGGATTCGAAATTGAAGGGAACGTGGGTGGACTCAGTTTCTACAAACGGCGGGGAAGCGATAAGATTATCGTCAGAAGCAAAGGGGGTGCTTCAAAGCAAACGATTAAAAATTCTCCCAAATTCGAAAAGTTGCGTTTGCAGCAAAACGAGTGGAAGGGTTGCACACGGTTTGCATCGTGTGTTAAAAATACTTTTGGCGGATTGCAACGGGTTGCCGACTACAATCTTACCTCATCGTTAAACGCATTGGCTAAAGCTGTTCAAAAGGCGGATGCCGAAAATGAAGTCGGCACGAGGAATATCCGGCTTTCTTCCTGCCGTCAGGCTTTGAGCGGTTTTAATTTCAACCGGAACTATTCTTTCAATTCGGTACTGAAGGTGTCGACAGGTGTCGAAATAGAGAGGGAGCATTTGAGGGCGGTCGTGCATATTCCCCGCATCAACACGTCGTTCGATTTGCTGAATATTCGGCGATTGCCCTACTTCCGCATATCAATAAGTCTGGGTAGTGTATCGGACATGGTTTATCGGGAAGATTTGAAACAATACGTTCCCGCAAACGAAAAGCTGAACGGGATTTTCCGGACCTTCACCGGCGAATGGATTCCTGCCGTGAATATTCGGGAAGGACAAATGGTTGAAGTTGGGTTGAACGAATCGCTGCGCGACGATTTAACGGAGGAGGTTACTTTGATTGTTTCGGCTGCGGTGGAATTTGGAGAAGTGGGTTTTGACGGCAAACCGCAGGAGGTGAAGTATGCCGGCAGCGGTAAAGTTCTGATTTGCGGTTGACGTTCTCTCGGGAGTTTTGCCTTACAGTTTGTCGAGTGACGAATGCTTTCGCAGGGACAGGTGAATGCGGATGCAGGGGAAAAGGACAGGGAACATTTTTTTCTGAAGGATAATTAGTCCTGCCTTTCAGGCAGGGTGAGAGCAGCCGATTCACCCCGCAGAATAAATTCTGCGGTTATGAAGATTCGGCTTTTCAAGCCAAAATACTCTCGAATACAGAAATATCCATCGCAGTCGAAGCCTTCAATTCACCAACTCATTTTTGCCTGAAAGGCAATAACCTTCATAACCGCAGGTATGCGACCTGCGGACGAAGACAACAAGAGAATCCCTGCCTGAAAGGCAGAACCACTGCAGTTGCACAAACGAATATCCATACCGGTGAAAAGCGAAAATCCGACTTCGCGTCTTCGTGGCGAATAAATGTTCTGCCTTCCAGGCAGGTTTCTGACGACGATTCACCCCGCAGAATGAATTCTGCGGTTATGAAAATTCGGCTTTTCAAGCCAAAAATACCTTCGCAGTGGAAGCTTTCAATTCGCCGGCTAATCTTTGCCTGAAAGGCAATAACCTTCATAACCGCAGGTATGCGACCTGCGGACAAAGACAACAAGAGAATCCCTGCCTGAAAGGCAGAACCACTGCAGTTGCACAAATGAATATCCACACCGGCGAAAATAAACCAACGAAACGAAAATTCGTAATTTAAAATTCTTATTTCTCTACTTCCCATTTCTCTATTTCTTGTTAATTCTCAATTATGGAATTACACCATCAAAACAGTCCCCTTAAGATAAGGGGACAAGCACTGCCGCCAGGCAGTGCAGGGGTTATGATATTTTTCTATTTGACGATTTACCTCCTCCGTCCGGAACTACCGAAATGGGAATTCGTAATTCGAAATTGGTAACTTGTAATTCCTTGTGAAAATTCGGCTTTTCAAGCCGGAACTATTCTCGATATATATCCATCGCAGTCGAAGCTTTCAATTCACCAACTCATTTTTGCCTGAAAGGCAATAACCTTCATAACCGCAGGTATGCGACCTGCGGACAAAGACAACAAGAGAATCCCTGCCTGAAAGGCAGAACATTCCTATTTCGGTTCAAAAAATCTCACAGGGTAGAAGAAAATGATTAAGTTTGCAACGTGAAACCATAGGGTTGCCGTTTGTTAAAATTTAATCTAAAGAATTCCTCGAGGCTTGCCTCGGAGTCAATCCCATAGAAACCAAAGGTTTCTAAAGATAAAGCGTTATCTTTGTTTGTATGGAAGACGAACATATTTATAAGCGCCATAATAAGACCTTGTTACTTTATCACATTGTTCTGCCGATAAAATATCGCAGGAAAGTGATAACCGATATAATTGGAAGGTCTCTGAAGTCCATTTGCTTGGAAATATCTGAGCGTTATGAGATCAATTTTATTGAAGTAGGCTATTACGCAACCACCGTTGGGTTATATGGTAGTCGAGATGTAATAATGGCTTATGTTTCAAATCAAGGAAATGAAAAGAAATATAAGAAATTGTATGACGGGCAACTTTCAGTGTTCGACTAACAGGATACCTCGAGGCTTGCCTCGGGGTTATTCTTTATCGCATTGCTCCATGTGCTGAGCAGCAGCTTTTCAGGTGAACCGCATGTGTAAGCGTAAATTTTCTTTTCCAAACGAATTGCTCTCGACAATCTTTCTTTGTTTTCAGAAAGCAGTTGGATTCGATTCTGTGAAAATGTGCCGAATGAAAATGTAATTCTGTCAAATTTCACCAAAGATGGCATTTTCTTTGGCTTAATATTTCGATTTTAAAATTTTAATTGTTATTTTTACGGCCATATTTTTAAGGACTACAACGAAAAGTAATCGATCCAATATCGAAAATAAAGAAATGGACACATCGCAGTACACTAAAACACAACTCGTCTTGCTGGTTATACTTCGCGTCCTCATCGGATGGTATTTTTTATATGAGGGATTATCAAAAGTTTTTGCCCCAAATTGGTCGGCTTATGGGTATTTAATGGATTCGAAAGGCATTTTTGCGTCTTTGTTTACGGCTATAGCCGAAAACCCGACACTTCTTTCCATTGCCAATTTTGCGAATATATATGGCCTCATTCTTATCGGCCTTTCGTTGATATTGGGTTTGTTTGCCAATGTGGGGCAAATAGGGGCTATATTTTTTCTGGCTCTTTATTATCTTTCACATCCGCCATTGATCAATGCTACATATATATTGCCTGCCGAAGGCTCATATCTGTGGGTTGACAAAAATCTGATCATGATGTCGGCCCTGTTGGTACTGATGGTATTTCCCAATTCGGTATGCATCGGATTGGATCGTTTTTTGAAAAAAATAGCACAAAAGCACAACGTTCATAATGGAAGACAATACTAAAGATATTAATCCCAATTCCTCCAAACCCGAAGATAAAGATAACAAAAAGAAACCTGTATCGGAAGGACGTCGTGATGCAATAAAAGCATTGGCCACAGTTCCGGTATTGGGTGCAATGGCTTACGGTGTTTACAAAAAAAGGAAAAGTGAGGTCAGATATAATGCTTCGTCGGAGATGTTCCGCTTCAAATCGGATGTAGCTCCTTTGCCTGCTGTTTCGGCAGATGACAAAATTATCCGTCTGGGCCTTATTGGATTTGGTATTCGCGGTAAACAACTCATGCAGGGACTGGGCTTTGCCACTCCTGAATTTGTTGAGGATCTTATTCAGCAATCAAAAAAAGACTCCTCAAACAATGCCTACAAGGATTTTGTCGAACAGGAAGATTTGCGCGTTGAGATAGTTGCCGTATGCGACATTTTCGATACATATGCCACAGAAGCAGTAGCTGCAGGCTCCAACATCCATAGAGAAGGTAAGAATGGGAAATTGGGTACTCCTCCCAAAAAATACCGCACTTATCAAGAATTGCTTGCCGATCCGGATGTGGATGCTGTAGTGATAGCAACGCCCGACCATTGGCACGGAACTATGGCAATGGCTGCAGCCAATGCAGGAAAACACGTATATGTAGAAAAACCCATGACGTGGACTGTTCCCGAAACCTACTTTCTGCGGGAGACGATCAAAAGAACGGGAATCGTTTTCCAATTGGGACATCAAAATCGTCAGATTGAAGCATACGAACGAGCGAGACAAATCATCGAGAAAAATTTGTTGGGTAAAATCACGCTTGTTGAAACCGGTACAAATCGCAACGACCCGAACGGAGCGTGGGTATATCCCATTCACCCTGATGCCAACCCTAAAACGGTAGATTGGAAACAATTCGAAGGAGATCCGGAACGTATTAGGGAATATCTCGATTATATGACCTCGGCCAATCTTGCCGGTTATGTCGGACCCGAAGCACGGGATAAATTCAGTCTCGAACGATTTTTCCGTTGGCGTTGCTGGTGGGACTATAGCACGGGGTTGAGCGGCGATTTATTGACTCACGAATACGATGCAATGAATCAAATACTGAAACTCGGCATCCCTTCGTCGGCCTCCTCGTCCGGCGGAATCTACTTTTTTAAGGATGGTCGCACCGTTCCGGACGTTTTGCAAACGGTTTTTGAATATACCGATCGTGGATTGACGATGCTATACTCCGCCACATTAGCCAACCAGTTTAACCGAAGCCGAAAAATCATGGGACACGATGCTACGATGGAAGTCGGAAGCACTCTCACCGTTACTGTTGACCCTCAGTCTGATCAGTATAGAGAAAAAATAGACAAAGGAATAATAAAACCCGGCGAACCCTTCTACACCTATGTTCCGGGACGAAGTGTAGATGCCGTTACCACTGCTACGGAAAAATATTTTGCCGAAAGAGGATTGTTGTATTCTTTCATTGGAGGGAAAAGATACAATACAACCTTCCTCCATCTTAAAGAATGGTTGCAATGCATTCGCGCCGGAGCTACTCCATCCTGCAATATCGATCGCGGATTTGAAGAAGCAATTACGGCGCACATGGGCACAAGAGCCTACCTGGAAGGACGACGGATGTATTGGGATAAAGAAAAAGAAGAAATAACAAGAGGATAAACACCAGTTAAATGATTTATTAATCTTATTTACAAAAGCTTATGTCATCAAAAATTTCAAGAAGAAAATTTTTAGAAACCGGAGCGATAGCAGCTGCGGGTCTAACGGTAGTACCGTCATCGGTACTAGGTAAAAGTATGGGTCATACGGCACCGAGCGACAAGTTAAACATTGCCGGCGTAGGTGTTGGAGGAATGGGTTTTGCCAACCTGAAAAACCTCGAGAGTCAAAACATCGTAGGATTGGCCGACGTTGATTGGAAATACAGCAAACGTGTGTTTGACTATTTTCCAAACGCAAAAAAATACTACGATTATCGCAAAATGTTTGATGAAATGGGCAAAAGCATCGACGCTGTGGTTGTGGCAACTTCCGACCATGCCCACGCAATAATTGCTGCCGATGCCATGACCATGGGAAAACATGTTTATGTACAGAAACCATTGACGCACAGCGTTTATGAATCACGATTACTCACAAAATTGGCAAAGAAATATAATGTTGCCACACAGATGGGTAATCAGGGTTCGTCAGGTGCCGGAGTTCGTCAGATTTGCGACTGGATTTACGACGGGCAAATCGGAGAAGTAACCAAAGTTGAAACATTTACCGACCGACCTATTTGGCCACAGGGATTGAACCGTCCGTCAAAAGTTGATCCAATCCCCAAAACATTGAATTGGGATCTATTTATCGGGCCGGCTCCGATGCGTCCATTCAACCAAATCTACACTCCGTGGAACTGGCGCGGATGGTGGGATTTCGGAACAGGAGCTCTTGGAGATATGGCTTGCCATATTCTTCATCCCGTTTTCAAAGGCCTGAAACTCGGCTATCCAACCAAAGCGCAAGGAACTTCGACCATGCTCTTGACCGACTGCGCCCCCGTTGCTCAGAAAGTGAAACTGGTTTTTCCTGCTCGTGAAAATTTGCCGAAAGTAGCTATGCCTGAGGTTGAAGTGCATTGGTATGACGGAGGTATCCAGCCTGAACGTCCGGCCGGTGTACCTGCAGGGAAAAATCTGAATGATGCCGGTGGAGCTTGCATTTTCTATGGGACAAAAGACACGCTCATTTGTGGTTGCTATGGTAAAGATCCCTGGCTGGTATCGGGACGCGTTCCTAATTCTCCGAAAACGCAACGCGAAGTTACCCTTTCTCACGAAATGGATTGGGTGCGCGCATGCAAAGAGAGCCCCGAAAACAGGGTAGAAACTGCATCTCCCTTCTCCGAAGCAGGACCTTTCAACGAAATGGTTGTAATGGGCGTGCTCGCCGTTCGTTTGCAGTCTCTTAATCAAGAACTGGAATGGGATGGACCCAACATGAGATTTACTAATATTCCGGCCGATGCAACAATTCGTACCATTGTAGAGGACGGGTTTAAGATTGTGGACGGTGATCCGCGGTTCGATAAAAAATGGACAGATCCGATCAACGCCAATGAATATGCTCAGCAGCTTATCAAGCACAACTATCGTGAAGGATGGAAACTGCCTGAAATGCCCTAACAAATACTTGAAACATTCGGGGAGGAAACGCAAGTTTCCTCCCGATTGTAGTTTTTATTATATTCAGTTTAATATTTAAAAAGGATGAAAGTTTTATGAAAAAGATTTTTTATTCAGTAAGTTTAATTGCTATGTCTGCAATGATGTTTACGGCATGTGGCAATGCCAACAAACAAACAAACACAACAGAAGCCGGTGCAGACTCTGTTGCACAGCCACAAGAAGAATGGATCACATTGTTTGATGGAACCAGTTTTAATGGTTGGCGCGGATACAACCGTACGAATATGCCCACGGCATGGACTATCGAAGATGGAGCCATCAAGATTAATGGATCGGGTATGGGTGAAGCCGGTGCCAAAGATGGCGGTGACATCATCTACGACCGTAAATTCAAAGATTTTGAACTCACCTTCGAATGGAAAGTTTCTCCCGGTGGAAACAGTGGCGTATTTTATCTGGCTCAGGAAATTCCCGGAAAACCTATTTATGAATCGGCTCCCGAGTATCAGATTTTAGATAACGAAAGACATCCGGACGCCAAATTAGGTAAAAATGGCAATCGCAAGTCAGCATCGTTGTACGATCTGGTTCCTGCCAATCCTCAAAATGCTAAACCGGCAGGCGAATGGAACACCGGAGGCATCATGGTTTATCAAGGTACCGTAGTGCATTCGCAAAATGGTGAAAACGTGGTAGAATATCATTTATGGACCGACGACTGGAAAAAAATGGTGGCCGACAGCAAATTCAAGGACTGGCCCGAATTTCTCAATGCCGGTGGCGAAAATCACGAAGGATATATCGGTTTGCAGGATCATGGCAACGATGTATGGTTCAGAAACATCAAAATCAGAATTTTATAATCCACACACATTTAAGAGGCAAACTTCATGAAAAGAAGCGTGCCTCTTTGTGTTTAAAAAAACAAAAAGATCATGAAAAAGCAATCGATATTTATTCTTGCCGCTTTAGTTATAGGCACAGGACTATTTACAGGATGTAAGCAGGGACAGAAAAAAGCCGAAAATGCTACCGATTCGGTAACTGTAAAGAAAGAAATTTATCTTCAGCTTTATTCGGTTCGCGACGACATCAAAGCCGATTATCCTGGAACGATAGCTAAGGTGGCCGAAATGGGTTACACCGGCGTCGAAGCGGCCGGTTATGCCGACGGAAAATTCTATGACTTGACGCCACAGGAATTTAAAAAATCTATTGAGGATGCCGGAATGGTTGTTCTCTCCTCTCATGTCGGAAGACCACTCGACGAAAATGTAAAGAAAATCAATTGGGATGAAGTCTGGAAATGGTGGGACACAGCCATTCAGGCACATAAGGATGCCGGAATGAAGTATATGGTATTTCCCTGGATGCCCGAACCTAAAACGATGGACGACCTGAAGGCTTATTGCGATTATTTTAACCAGATTGGTGAAAAATGTAATGCAGCAGGCATTCGCTTCGGATATCACAATCACAATTTTGAATTCAATGAAATAGACGGACAAATTATCTACGATTATTTCCTCCAGAATACCGATCCGGCAAAAGTATTTTTCCAGATGGACGTTTATTGGGTAGGCGAAGGTGGTAAGGATCCGGTTGCATATTTCAATCAATATCCCGGACGTTTCGAAATTTTGCACATTAAGGACGAGACCGAATTGGGTAAAAGCGGGAAAGTTAATTTCGAAAACATCTTTGCCAATATCGACAAGTCCGGAGCCAAATACTTGGTTGTGGAAGTCGAACGTTATTCAGGCACTCCGTTTGAAGGTGTGAAAGAAAGCTATGATTATCTGGCCAATGCCACATTCGTAAAAGAAAGCTACGCCAATTGAATCGTCGTTTGAGCTTTATCGCTTGAAGAATTAAGTAGGAGGGGAACGGCAGTTTTCTTCCTACTTTCGTTTTCCGGCTTCGCTTTTTTTTGAGGCAAGATTTTTTGTTCGATTTGTCATTATAGTTAGCATAATTTTTGCAGTTCTATATGAATTTGTATGGGTAAACGTAAATTAATTGAGAATGTATAATGGATAATGTATAATTAAGAATTGAGAATTAACAAGAAATAGAGAAATGGGAAGTAGAGAAATAAGAAT
>Ga0255345_1001228_pt1 | contig 38437 bp, 28 predicted proteins | sample wastewater_treat_6_FD_192415 | JGI IMG/M metagenome (GOLD analysis project Ga0255345, IMG submission 192415) | Wastewater microbial communities from Lulu Island WWTP, Vancouver, Canada - plant20 | ecosystem: Engineered > WWTP > Wastewater > Unclassified | place: Canada: Vancouver, British...
AGCTCAGTTATAAAAGATAAAAAAAATCTAATTCCATTTTTAGGTGCTTTTGCTGTTTCATTGATCCTGGTATCAACTGGATTTCTGCTTAGACCAGCAGGAATGGGAGATATTGCCTCAGGATTAGTCGCTTTTATAAGATTGTTTGGACAACGATATGAACTTCCGATCTATCACAGTTTTTATGTCTTGTTTGCATTTGGGTTATTTCCCTTGATAGGCGGTATTATTTGGCTTACTAAGAAAACTTCCGATGAGAAAAAAAACTATAGACGTTTTATAATTCTGTTTATTCTAATAGCTCTAATCCTTTGTGTTTTATTCTCTCGAAAAGATATGGGGGTAGCTGTTTTATTGTTTATTCCTTTGTGGTTTATGACCGCAAAATGGCTTGCTGGACTCCGGATAGACATAAAAGACAAAGCACCACTAAAAGCGGGTAGTTTGTTCCTGTATGTCGTTTTCATGGTTTACATTGGGATGAACGTGAATCGTCTATTTAACTATGGTATAGGAGACCCTATAACTTTACAAATTGGATTAGCGACAATAGCTGGGGTCTTGCTTGTGTTGATTATCTTTTGGTTAAGTTCATTAACTTTAGGAATTAAAAGAGCTGTGCCACTATTCACGCTGGCATTGGTATTAATTTTGAGTGCTGTGATGATAAGTAAAACTTTCAACAGCCTTGACAAATTTACCATGCAAAATCAACTTAGCCTCAATAGTGACCCTGTTGTTTTGGGGAATATTCAACAATTTCAAGCTATTGAACCTTTCGAGGACTATGGACGAATTAACTTTTCGGAAGCAACGGTAAAAGTTGAAGATATAGAATACGATTTGCGCTGGCGCCTGAGAGAATTTGCTACAAAAGAAGTTAATAAGGCGCCAGAATTCATCATTACAGTAGATGCTATAACACCTAACTATGATGTGTCTTATCGCGGAACACGCATAGAACTTAGTCAAACAATCAATTGGCGGGATCTTGATATACAAAATTATTTCTTCAGTTTAGTTGAAGCATCTCCCATCTGGAATATCGAAACAGCCTGTCTTTGGGCACAAACAAAATTGTTCACAGGAGCGAATTGAGAAATGAAGAAAGAAAGCTGCGAAACAAAACCAAGCACAATTGCAATCGATGGGCCGGCTGCTTCCGGTAAATCAACCGTTGGCGCCATTGTAGCCGATAGATTAGCCTATGTCTGGCTCGATACGGGTATTATGTACCGGGCGGTAGCTTGCGAGGCTTTGGAAACGGGTGTGTCTATTGATGATGAAAAAGCTGTAACGCAATTGGCTGAAAATTTGGATGTGGACGTTTTACCAGCAACGGTTAATGATGGCAGGCAATTTGACGTATTAATCAACAATAAAGACAGAACATGGGAAATTCGCTCCAATGAAGTCAATGGATCTGTGTCTGAAGTTTCTGTTTACCCAGGTGTGCGAGTGGCTATGACAGAATTGCAAAGAAAAATAGCCTCAAAAGGTGATATTGTTGTGCTTGGTAGGGACATTGGGACAGTAGTGCTGCCAAATGCTGATTTAAAAATATATCTGGATGCTTCAATTGAAGTTCGCGCCCAACGCCGTTTGCTTGAAGAACTCGCCAGAGCTAATCAGCTTGATTTGCAGAAGACGATTGAAATGTTACGTCATCGTGATGTGATTGACTCATCACGTGAACACGCACCGCTCAAAGCCGCCGATGACGCCATTTTGATAAATACAGACAACTTAACAATTGACGAGGTAGTGGATAAAATTCTAAAGATTGTTCAAAACTGGACTAAAAAGGAAGCGAATTAACTTGCTCAGCATGCTATAATTTTTACTGTCATGAATTCATTATCGAGCACGTTTTATATTCAATCACTTAATCTGCCTGAGAACATTCCCTTTGGCACTTGGTTTTTAATATTTTTATTTCTTGGTCTATTGATTTGGAGCCTTTTTCATCTTCGAAAACCAAACATCAGGCTTGATAAAAAGCAGACATATATACTCATAGCCGCAATCATCCTTGTTGTTCCAGTCAATTTATTGGGGATAAAGCCTAAGATAAATGCGCTTGATATCTTATCCTTTTTTAACGTGCCGTATTTTTTTATTGGATTTTTGCAAGTTGCGTTGATCATCGTCACTTTAGGATTTTCAGGACTTATACCTTCTTTCATTGTCAGTTTATTGACAGGTTTGATGCAAACACTCATCCAAAAGCAGGACCCCGCAATTCTCATTGTGTATGCGGCAATTCCAATCATACTTAGCGTGGGTTTAGTTCTCCCAAGGTTTCAAAGACCAGCCTGGCGAGGCAAGAATGCATGGATAGTTGTTTTTCTGACCTGGTTAAGTTTACTGCTGCTCATTCTTATTCTCTTTGGTACACGCGCTCTGTTTTTACGGATGGTATTTGAAGCCGCCGTGCTGCGTTACTGTATATTTCTGTGGTTAAGCTTTTTGCCTGCATTTGCTATTGCCTCAATTGCTTTTTGGATAATCCTGAACTGGTATCCTGGCGCATGGCGGTTGGAAGCATTTATAAATCGACAAAACAGTTATGATGAACTAAAACCTGCGATTGACCAAATTCGAACACTTAGCAACGGAAACTACGAATTTGAAATTATCTCAAAATTAAGGAAACCTGAATTACGCGCGTTATATAGCGCATTAGAATCATTGCGAAAACATCTGCAAGCGAAACATGAGGCACAATCAAGGCTTTTATCTTTAGATCCGTCTCATTATTCAAAAGAAGGCTACGATCTTGTTTTGTCTTCCATTCTTCGTGCAGCCTTAACCCGTGACGCAAAATCTGCTCGCCTCTTGCTATTGGATGGTTCAAAAGAAAATCTTAAGAAAAACATCCGTTCACGTTTTGGGCAAGGTGATAACACCCGACTTTATGCCTATCTGGATGCGAAAATTTTGGATAAAATGGGTAGCCAGGACCTGCTGATACTGACAGATATTAAAGTGGACCACTACTTTGGTCTAAGTGCTGGGTCGCCATTTCCACAATCCATTATCGCATTGCCTCTAAGAGATAAAGGTCGAAATCATGGCATTCTTTGGATCGGTTTCGAACAAAAGAAGTGGTTTTCTCAGGATGATATACATTTTTATCAGGAATTAGCACATCGGGCTTCAGTAGCTATGTCTACAAAGCAAGATACAATGGAGCTGGTAAACGAAAAGAATGCTTATGAACTAAGTCTGAACGCGATTCCACATGCTTTATTTATTCTCGACAACGAAAATAGGGTTAATTTTATGAATCAAGCTGCTAAAGTTTTGGCTGCTGAAGCTGGCGAACTGCTAAATCTGGATGATAATAAATATCGAATAAATCATCCACAAGTGGTGCAATTATTAGCTAAAAACAGACAGCAAGGGATTTATGAAAAAGGATTGGAATTTAGTAACGGTTCGAGTTACGACATTGATGTTTACTCTTTACTCGTTGAAGATCAAAGTATCGGGCACGTCGTTTTGCTCTTTGACAGAGGCTGGCTTACCCAGGTGAATCTGCAACGTACCGAATTTATCACAAATGTTAGCCACGATTTACAGTCGCCGCTAAAGATGATTAAGGGACATCTTATATTACTTGAAAGAATGGGTAATCTAAACAAAGAACAGCAGCTTTATGTGAAACTGATTGGCGATAACGTGGAAAATATGAGTCGCTTAGTAAATAAAATGCTCAACCTTGAGCGTTTAGACATGGTTGAAACACTCAATTATTCACGCTTTGACTTTCAGGAAAAAACTGATGAAGTCGTTCAATTGTTGTCTCCGAGTGCTCATCAGAAAAAAGTGACTATCCAAACGGATTACTCAGGGTTGGCAACTCCGTATATCTCGGCAGATCAAACATTGATTCAGCAACTTATGTATAATCTTATTGATAATGCCATAAAATATAGTCAACGCGGTGGGGTGGTTAGTATTCGTGCCGAAAAAGAAGCTGCATTGCTGCACGTAAGCGTAAGGGATGAAGGCAAAGGAATCGCGCCTTTAGATCAACCATATCTTTTTGAACGTTTTTATCACAGCGAAGAAGATATAAGTTTTGAAACCAGTGCAAAAGGCTTGGGACTGGCGATTGTAAAGTCCATTGCTGAAAAACACGGAGGAAGTGTTGAAGTTGACAGCCAGTTAGGAGAAGGCAGCACTTTTAAATTTACTATTCCTGTACATAAACTCAGTTGATAATCGATGGCATTCCGACTACAATTGACAAATCAATTATAGACAGGGCGATTTTGACAAAAAACTTGACATACCTATATCATTCGGACTATAATAAACAATTGCGCAATTTGTATTAACGAGCCAATAAACACTGGAAAAGCCATTTTCCAGTGGGATTTTTATGTCTTAAATTGTCCTCATCAACAGGAGGTATGAGTGGAAGCTAAAGGAATGGAAGCACTTCGCATCAATCTGGCATCACCAGAGATTGTTCGTAGTTGGTCTTATGGAGAGGTCTTAAAACCCGAAACAATTAACTACAGGCGTTTGAGACCAGAGAAGGATGGACTCTTTTGTGAGGCTATCTTTGGGCCAACCCGAGATTGGCAGTGCTATTGTGGAAAATATAAAAACCCTCGTTACAAGGGAATAGTTTGTGATAAATGTGGTGTTGAAGTAACGCGGTCTTCTGTTCGAAGAGAACGAATGGGGCATATTGATCTTGCCGCGCCCGTTGCTCACATTTGGTATACCCGCAGGATTCCATCTTATTTGGGTCTCTTGCTTGATATTTCACGACGTAATCTGGATAGAGTCTTATATTTCGCGCAATACATTGTTACCTATGTAGATGAAGACGCGCGTCAAAAGGCTCTAAAACGATTGGAAGATGAAATTAGCATCTCGGAACATGAATTAAGCAACCAGCTTAACGACGAGATTATTGAACGGAAAAAAGCACGTGATTCCCGAATTAAGGAATTAGATCTTCAGATTGAACGAACCAATGCTGAATTTGATGAAAAGGTTGCTGGACTTTTTGGTCCATCGATCGCTGAAGGTCAAAGGTTGGAACGTGAAATCACTGAGAAGATGGGTAAATCCATACGTAAACCGATAGTTTTCAGTGCTGATGATGTTGAAATAACGGTTGTCGAAGCTGGTACTGAAGTGGTTTCAGCACATTTATCTAAGGTGCAGGAAATAGTTAGCACACAAACTACTGCCTTAGAAAAGAGCCTTGAAGCTGAAAAAACGAGCGTGCTTAAGAAGATCAATCTCGAAAAAGAAAAGGTTCGTGCCACGTATGAATTAGAAACCTCCGCTCTGCGGGCTCAGTTGGACGATCAGGAAGCTTTGACCAAAACTGAAAACGCAAAACTACGCGATGAGCTCTATGAACTTCAGCCTTTCACCTTCTTAAGTGAATCACAATATCGCACGCTTAAATCACGTTGGGGTAACGTTTTCAAAGCAGATATGGGTGCTGAAGCTTTCTATGACATTCTAAAACGCTTAGATATCAATGCTTTGGCGGAAAGTCTTTGGAATGAAGCCCGCACCACACGCAGTAAACAAAAACGTAAAAAAGCTACCAGTCGTCTCAAGGTTGTTGAAGCTTTCAGACGTTCCAGCAACCGTCCTGAATGGATGATATTGACTGTACTGCCTGTTATTCCCCCTGATTTACGCCCAATGGTTCAACTTGATGGTGGCCGATTTGCCACTTCTGACCTTAATGACCTTTATCGACGTGTTATTAATCGCAATAATCGACTAAAACGTTTATTAGAGTTGGGTGCTCCAGAAGTTATCGTACGTAACGAAAAACGCATGTTGCAAGAAGCAGTTGACTCTCTTATTGACAACTCTCAGCGTGGGCGTATGCTTTCACGCCGTGGTCGACGCGAATTACGCTCGCTTAGCGATATGTTAAAGGGTAAAAAAGGACGTTTTCGCCGCAACCTCTTGGGTAAACGTGTTGATTATTCAGGTCGATCAGTTATTGTAGTAGGACCTCATTTGAAGCTTTATCAATGTGGTTTACCCAAATCGATGGCACTTGAACTCTATCGTCCCTTTGTCATCGCTGGGTTAGATCGGCATGGTTATACTTCAAACATTAAAGGCGCGAAACGTTTTATTGAACGTAATCGCCCAGAGGTCTGGGAAGTTTTGGAAGAAGTTATTCAGGACAGACCTGTCTTACTGAACCGCGCTCCTACCTTACATCGTTTAGGTATTCAAGCTTTTGAACCCGTTTTGATTGAGGGAAGTGCAATACAGTTGCATCCATTGGTTACAACTGCATTCAACGCTGACTTTGACGGTGACCAAATGCCTGTGCATGTACCTCTTTCTGACAAGGCTGTTGCTGAAGCGCGTGAATTGATGCTCGCCAGCAAGAACCTGCTTAAACCCGCCAGTGGCGAACCCATCATCAGCCCTGGAAAGGATATGGTGCTTGGCGTCTATTATCTGACTATGGACAACGATAATCCGCAAAAGGGTGATGGCCGTGTTTTTGGTGATATCGACGAAGTAATCTTAGCCTATCAGCTTGATCAGGTTCATGTTCATACCAAAATTAAGCTTCGTGCTAAAACATGGTTTGACGATAAACATAACCGCATGAAAAAGCCCGAAGTTCGAATTATTGATACGACTGTTGGTCGTGCAATGTTCAATGATATTTTGCCTGAAAAAGCACAATTCACAAATATGCCGCTTGATAAGGGTGGTATTCGTGACCTGATTGAGGATATCTACGAGATTGATGGACAGGAAGAAACCACCACAGTCGCCGATGCGATCAAGGATATTGGCTTCCGATACGCAACCCAAAGTGGTTCAACCTTGGCGATTGCAGACATTACTGTCCCACCTGAAAAACCTGTGCTCATTAAGGAAGCTCTTCTTGAAGTTGAGCGTGTCCAGAAAGAATACAAGCGTGGCTTGTTGACCGAACAGGAACAGAACGAACGCATTATCGAAATTTGGCAGGATACCTCAAAGCGTGTTTCAGAGGCGGTTCGTGAACATATGGATCCGATTGGAAACTTGTCCACCATGGCAATCTCTGGCGCCACAAAGGGTGGTTTCGGTCCTATTGCTCAGATGGCAGGTATGCGTGGTTTAATGGCTGACCCGAGTGGTCGTATTATTCCCATGCCTATTCAATCCAGCTTCCGAGAAGGTTTGGATGCACTGGAATACTTCATCTCCATTCATGGTCAACGAAAGGGTTTGGCTGACACAGCCTTGCGTACTGCTGAGGCTGGTTATCTCACCAGACGTTTAGTTGACGTTGCCCAGGATATCATCATCAACAACGAAGACTGTGGCACACTTGGTGGCATTGTTCTATATGCCAATGATGAAAAAGCAGGGCAACCTCTCCGTGACCGCATTCGCGGACGTGTTTTAGCAGAACGAGTTATTCATCCCGCTACTGGCGAGGTGATTGCTGATCGCAATGAATATATTACAAAAGAAATTGCCCGAAGAATTGTGGCTGCTAATGTCCAGGCTGTAAAAGTCCGATCCGCTTTAACTTGCGAGCTTACGCATGGCGTTTGTGCCAATTGTTATGGTGAGGATCTTGGCCGTGGAACTATAGTGGAATTAGGTGCGGCAGTCGGTATTGTTGCGGCCCAATCGATTGGTGAACCCGGTACGCAATTAACGCTGCGAACTTTCCACACGGGTGGTGTCGCGGCTGGTGGAGACATTACGACTGGTTTGCCCCGTGTTGAAGAGCTCTTTGAAGCCCGCCGAATGCCCAAGGGTGAAGCAATCATCACGGAAATTTCTGGTACCGCGCACATCGTACAGAGTGAAAAGCATCTCGATCAACGCTCAGTGCAGGTTGATTTTAGCGAAATGGTTCCTGAACCTTACGAAATTCTTGAGGGTTGGACCATCATGGTTGAAGAGGGCGATGAGATAGGTGCAGGTGATGTCATTGCTCAACTGGACGAAGCAACAATCAATGCAACTCATGGTGGTAAAGTTCGCATTGAAGGTAACACTGTCATCGTGTCCTATGAAAACAAACTTTCTGAGACCTATGAGATTCCAACGACATCACGGTTAATCGTCACTGATGGCCAAAAAGTGGAAGCCGGTGAACAGTTGACTGAAGGTTCTCTGAACCCACATACTATCTTGAAGATAAAGGGTCGTGAAGAAACTGAACAATACTTGTTACGTGAAATCCAACAGGTTTACCGCACGCAGGGACAGAACATCAATGATAAGCATTTTGAAGTGATTATTCGCAAGATGCTCAATAAGGTTCAGATTACCCGACCTGGCGATACTGACTTCCTACCTCAGGACCTGGTAGACCGCCTTGAAATCTTGAAATTAAATGAAGATTTACTCGCAAAAGGCATGAAACCAGCCCGATACAACGAGGTTCTGTTGGGTATTTCAAAGGCGTCTTTGAGCACAGAAAGTTTCCTCTCAGCGGCAAGCTTCCAGCATACGATTAAAGTTTTGGCTGGCGCAGCTATTGCATCGAAGGAAGACCCCTTATATGGTCTGAAAGAAAACGTCATCATTGGAAAGCTCATCCCTGCAGGTACAGGCTTCAAACCTGGACGCTTTAATAATGATGAATCTGATGATGAAGACCAGTTGGATGGTGACGAACACGAACAACTTCCCATGTTCGATGATGACAATGATATCAATATCAGCGACTTGCTGGACGCTAATCGTATTGAGTTCAACCTTGAAGATATTAAGTTAGAGACTGACAAGCTTGAAACAGATGTTGATGAAGATAATCACTTAGATAAAGAAGATGACGAGGACTAATATTCGTCCCAAATCTTAAAAGCAAACCCGGGATGTGTTCATTCCGGGTTTTTTTGTGCTATATTTAAGATGCCCAAATATGTGATAAAAGCCAAAGGATAGGCTATGAGTAGAAGCGACATTAAATTAGTCAATATTAATCATGAGATGCAGCAAAGTTATCTCGACTACGCAATGAGTGTTATCGTTTCACGCGCATTGCCAGATGCGAGAGATGGCATGAAACCCGTACAAAGACGCATCTTATACGCGATGTATGATATGGGTGTGCGAGCTGAAACACCACACAAAAAATCAGCGCGTATTGTTGGAGAAGTTTTAGGTAAATATCATCCTCATAGTGACTCAGCCGTATACGACGCGATGGCGCGTATGGCGCAAGACTTTGTTATGCGATACCGCTTTGTTGATGGACAGGGCAATTTTGGAAGTATTGATGGCGATCCTCCAGCCGCAATGCGTTATACCGAAGCCAGGCTCAGCGCTGAGGCAATAGAGATGCTCAGCCAGCTGGATATGGATACGGTAGACTATATTGATAATTTTGATGGAACCTTGAAAGAGCCCAGCGTTTTACCATCAGCAATCCCTGCCATGTTGGTTAATGGCGCTTCAGGTATCGCAGTGGGTATGGCTACAAATATTCCGCCTCATAACCTGGGAGAAGTTGTGGATGCCCTGGTGATGATGCTTGAAAACTGGGATTCTCTGGAAGATATTACTGTGGAAGAAATAATGCGCCATATCAAAGGTCCTGATTTTCCTACAGGTGGTTTGATATTGCAGGATGAAAGCACGGATACTTTGGCACAGATTTATGGAAGCGGAAATGGTATCGTGCAAATGCGCGCACGTACTCGTTTAGAAGAGATGTCTCGCGGGAGAATGCGCATAATTGTTTCGGAGTTGCCTTATTTAGTCAATAAGTCAAATTTAATCGAGCGAATTGCTGAAATCACCCGTGATGGTGGTTTGGAAGGCATTACGGATTTGCGTGATGAATCCGATCGCCAGGGCATGCGTATTGTGATTGATTTAAGCAAAACGGCTGATCCAGAAAAAATCCTTGCGACACTCTATAAAAGAACTCAAATGCACGCCGCGTTTGGTGTGAACATTCTTGCTTTGGTTGATGGAAGCCCCCACCGTTTACCACTTAAACAAGCATTGCGCGTGTATCTTGATCATCGGCTTGAGGTTGTTCGTCGCAGAAGTGAATATCTACTCCGTAAAAACGAGGAAAGACTCCACATCCTCACTGCCTTGCGCATAGCCATACAAAATATTGATGAGGTTATTCGTATCATTCGAAAATCTCAATCTGTGGATGACGCCAGACAAAGTTTGATGAAAAAGTTTAAGCTGGATGAAATCCAGGCAAATGCTATTCTTGAAATGCCACTTAGAAGATTGGCATCTCTCGAGAGGAAAAAGATTGAGGAAGAATACAAACAGGTTAGTAAGACAATCGATGAGCTGAAGGCTCTCTTGAAATCACCGAAAGCGATGAGAAAAGTGGTTATTACAGAGCTTAAAACCGTTCGGGAGAAATTTTCTGATCCTCGGCGAACTCAGATAATCCAGTTGGGCGAGGGTGAAAAAGCATCAGAACTTTTCACACAAACCGATGTTATGCCACTTGAAAACTTCTGGATAGAACTGAAAGAATCCGGTTCGATATCGCGTACCGATGGCGATAAACAAAGCCGACTGGGTGGTGTGGATGCGCCCTGGCAAATATTACGGACGAATTCGCATCAAAATGTTTATCTTGTAACAACAACGGGAAAAGCCGCAGCTATATCTTCCCTTTCAATTCCTTCCCAAATCCAATTTGAGGAAGGTAAAAAAGCTTCTCAAATTTCGCCATTGGATGAGGACGATTTTATTCAAGCGGTTTTCACCGTACCGATGGAACGTGAAGAATTGCCGGAAAGATATCTTGTTAGCGTTTCGCGCAAAGGCATGATTAAACGTTCGCTGGTGAGCGAATTGCCTGGTGCTTCAGCAAGCAGTTTTGTGCTCGCGCGTACAAATGATGATGATGCATTGCTGACTGTTTTCCTGACAAAAGGCGGACAAGATATTTTGATTACAACCGCTGCTGGAATGTCCATTAGGTTTAATGAAGAAGACGTGAGACCGATGGGTTTGATTGCTGCTGGTGTGAACGGTATCAAACTAAAAGAAAACGATTATGTAGTTGGCGCGAGTGTTATCGAGGAAAAAGACGAAATTGGCTTTGTGACAAAACTCGGCTTAGCCAAACGTGTGCTTGCTGAGGAGTTTCCAATTCAGGGTCGATATGGACAAGGTGTCATTGCCTGGAAGTTGGCTAAAGATGATGAAATCGTTGCGCAGTTAGTGGGTAAACTGACAGATAAAGGCGTTTGCCATTTTAGAAAATCAGCCAGTAAAGTTTTCACGATTACAAATGCGGTATCCAGAAAACGTGCCGCGAACGGTCAGGTGATGTTCACTCTAAAAGCTGGTGATGAGCTTATAGATTTCACGAGTATTCACGATTACACCCGCTATTGGGAAGGATACGATGACCGTCCCATAAGCAGTCCAAGGGATAATAAAGAGATTGACGAGGATGATTCGCCACAAGCCAAACTGTTTTAGATTGTTGAAGTCTACTTGAAAATGGGTTCAGGATTACCCAATACAGGAAGTGGCTTGGCGATATAAATGTCCCAATAAGCTGTCAGGGTCGCGAAAACTTCACGAAAGTTCCAAAATAGAAAACGTTGTCTAATGTACTGAGACTGATCTACGGGCAATCCTTCAGTTTTTAATCCCAATTCGGCGCATAAAAAAGTCATCCTGGGCAGGTGATAAGCTTGGGTGACGACAATGATTTCATGCAGCCCAAATATTTCTTTTGCGCGGTAGCAAGAGTCATAGGTTCGTCTACCGGCGTAATCTAAGACTAAATCTGAATCTGGGATGCCTTTCTCAATGAGGTATCTTTGCATCGCGCCGGGTTCGTTATAGTTTTCAAAGCGATTGTCACCGGTAAGAAGGATTTTTTGAACTTTACCTTCTTTGTAAAGTTTTGCTGCAGCATCAAGGCGATCGCGCAATGGTGATGAAGGTGTGCCATCACGTAACAAGCCAGCTCCAGGTACCATGACAACTGGTATGTTATCAACAGAGTCGTAAGTTTTAATATATTTCTCGGTGCCAATTAACAAAGCAACCCGTAAGCCACCGATGAGGAAAAATAGTATCAAAAAAATGATGAGAAAAAGTTTGAGGAAGCGTAACATCTTATTGAACAAGATCTAAAAGTTTAACATCCGTGTGACTCAAAAGTTCACGCAAAGTTTCAAAAGCGGTGTCATTTTGAGCAAGCAAAGCTGAGACCTCATATTCAAGCGCGCTACTGAGAATAAGCCTTCCAGTATCATTCCGCGAGAAGTCCAATAGAAAATCTGAAACCTTGGTTTGGAGACTTAGGTCAACCCTATTTGAAGCGGCAAAAGCGCGATTTGGGATAATGGGAGGTGAAATCCAAATGATTGGTAGTTTCTCAATGGCATCTGGTAAGTCCATGATGATGGCTGAGGAAGTTCTTGGATCTGCACTGATAGCGTAGGTTGAGGAAAATCCACAAATCCCTTGAATGTAAAGGGCGCGAAGGTTGGCACTGTAAGTTTGTGTTTGAACAGGTAGTTGCCACTCGATGTTGTTTTTGGCGAGATAGGCAAGCGGAACCCAATAGCCGGCAAGAGATTTATCGCTGGTAAGGCATGGGCGCATTCCCGCGAATTGTTGCAATGCGGTTTCAGGGCTGCTTGTAGCCGTGTTCCTTCCGACATCAAAGTATTCGGTAAGATTCGTGTCGCGGTGGGCGAGGAATTGAATACCGTAAGCACTAACCCCAAGATTGTTCACACCGATGATAGAGCTGACCAAATCTTTTTGAGTAGCAAGAAGGTATTCAGCGCTTTGAAGCCAGGCAAAATGAAGTTCTTCTTTTTGAAAAGCAAGCTCAAGCGAAAGATAATCGTTGAAAACTTTGGATTCAACAGATAACTGTAAAGCTCCAGATAATTGACTGCTCAATTGCGAGAAAGCGTCTATTTGTTCAGAACTGGGAGCTTTATTAATAATGCCAATGACAATGGGATTGTTTTTATGACCTAAAGGCGCTTTTGTGGGGGTGTAAGTTGGTAAAGCGGTTGGCTCACCATTTGGATTAGGCGTCTCCATGCTTACTTGGGGTGCACCTAAAGTAGGTTGGGCGTTAGACCTAAAATTGCATGCAGTGATTAATGCTATTAGTACTAATGCTAAAAGTAGCCCGAAGACCTTTCGAAATAAAGCCATAAAGAAATTTTACCTTAAATATGCAAATTCATTTTCTTTCAGCCATTTCATTCATCAGCAATAGTTATGGCTTTGCCCAATTTCTCAATGCGTTAAAACCCTGGATAGCCTGCGCACGATGGCTTATTTGATTCTTCAGTTCGCTCGAGAGCTCCGCCATGGTTTGCTTTTGTTCTGGAATATAAAAAACAGGGTCAAAGCCGAAACCATTTTCCCCACGATAATCAGTAATAATCTTCCCGAGACAAATGCCCTCTGAACTGTAAATTTCATTTGCATTGATATACAGCAATGCTGTGGAGTGGAAAGCTGCAAGCCAGGGTTCGGGTTTGCCAGCCAGACGACCTAATAGATAAAAACAGCGGTCGCGATCGGTGGCGTTTCCGAAGGGCACGAAACGATGTGAATGAATACCTGGTAAGCCATCCAGAGCAATGACCTCTAAACCGGAATCATCCGCTAAGACCGGCAAACCGCTCGCTTCATGAAAAGCCTGAGCTTTAATGAGGGCATTCTCGTAGTAGCTATTGCCTGTTTCTGCTACTTCCAGGTCAACACCTAAGTCACGAGGTTTAAATAATTTGAGGTCTAAATGGGAAAGAATTGCTGATAATTCCTCAAATTTATGCGCATTATTACTAGCGATGAGAAGTTTTTTCATAGGACGTGTTACAGATGCCTTTCATAACTAAAATGAAAATATGGCGTGTTATAATCATGAAAACCATATATGATTGTACTCGCTATGGAAAAGAAAATCTATTCACTACGTACAAATGTCGGCTATTTTTATAACAGGCCGATCGGATACACAAAGGAATTTGAACAATTCTTTGATGAAATATTTATCAAGCCGGATCTCAATTTACGGAATTTTAATATTCAATACAGACTCTCACGAACGCGTGAGGGATTACTTTTACAAGCTCATTTAACAGCTAATATGGAAGCGCAATGTGCACGATGTCTCATTCCATTCTTTGCGCATGTGAAGAGCGAATTTGAAGAACTGTATACTTTTCTGGAACGTTTTCAGGAAGAAACAGACGATGAAACTATCCCAGAAGATGGCTATATCGACCTGGGCAGTTTATTCAGGGAATATTTGCTCATTGAATTGCCCATGAATAGTGTCTGTAAAAAGGATTGTAAAGGGATTTGTATTGAATGTGGACAAGATTTAAATGAGGGTGAATGTGAACACACGGACAGTAGGGTCATTTATGAATAAATGGATAACCACCGCTGTTTTAAGTGATAGAATTGCCAGACTTATATTTTTGGAGTTAATATGAAAGAAAACATTTTGATTGCGATTGCATGGCCTTACGCAAATGCCGATATTCATGTGGGGAATATCACGGGTTCCCATTTACCTGGAGATATTGTTGCTCGATATCATCGCTTGAGAGGGCGAAACGTACTGATGGTTTCGGGTGCTGATGCTCATGGCACACCTATTACCATTAAGGCTGACCAACTCGGTAAAACCCCTATACAGGTTTATGAAAGCTATCAACCGCGATTCATCGAATTGTTTGAACGTTTGGGTATCAGCTATGACTTGTTTACCTCAACACATACCGAAAATCATTTTGAAATTGCACAAAAGGTTTTTGTAACGCTTCTTGAAAATGGTTATTTACATACAGAAATTTCAAAGCAATGGTTTAGTGAAAAGCAAGAAAGGTTTTTGCCTGACCGTTATGTGGTGGGTACGTGTTATCTTTGTGGCGCTGAGAGACAACGGTCTGATCAATGCGAACAATGTGGACAGATATTAGACCCAGAAAAACTTATCGCACCAAGTTCAGTTATTGATGGCTCAACGCCTGTGCTCAAAGAAACTGAACATTATTATCTTGATTTGCGTTCACTTGAGCCAAAAATCCGAGATTTTCTGCTTGACAGGGAAGATTATTGGCGACCGAACGTTATGCGCCAGAGTTTAGGGAATATTCAATCGGTTGGCTTGAAACCCACATCAATTACCCGAGATTTGCAATGGGGTATTCCTGTACCTCTTGAGGGTTGGGAAAATAAGGTGCTATATGTTTGGTTTGAAGCCGTGATGGGATACCTTTCCGCGACGATTGAATGGTCAAACCTGCATGAAAAACCGGATGCCTGGCGCGACTGGTGGACAAATCCTGAGGCGAAAGCTTTCTACTTTATTGGCAAGGATAATATCACTTTCCATGCTGTAACCTGGCCAGCTGAATTGTTAGGAATGGATACTGGATTTGATACGCACATGGGTGCTGAAACGCCACAAGCACTTAATTTGCCTTACAATGTGCCTGCCAACGAGTTTATGAATCTTGAAGGACGTAAGATCAGCGGTTCAGCTAATTGGGCGGTTTGGGGATTGGATGTTCTTGACCGTTATGACGCGGATGCCATTCGCTACTATCTTACCGTTACCATGCCTGAAACCCGCGATACGGATTGGGATTGGGAAGATTTCTTTAACCGCAACAACAGCGAGTTATTGGCTACGTGGGGAAACCTTGCTAATCGCGTTTTGAGTTTTACTTATAAGAACTGGGACGGCGTTATTCCTGCACCTGCAACTTTGCGTGAATCTGATAAAGAACTACTGCAAAAGATCTCTAATGGATTCAATGTCGTCGCCGACAAAATCGAAAAGGTGGAACTTCGCAATGCGATAAGTTACATCATGGATTTGGCTACTGAAGTAAACAAGTATCTTGACGTTCATGCGCCATGGTTTGAAATAAAGACGGACCGTGCTCAAGCAGAAAAATCTGTCTTTACTGCAATACAGGCTATTGAGTGGCTCAATATTCTGTTCGCTCCATTTCTGCCACACACATCTGAGGCATTACATAAGATACTCGACAAGCCTGGACGTCTCTTTGGACTTGGAAAACAGGAAACTATTCGTGACGGAATTGGTCAGCACCTGACGCTTGGTTATGAATTACAGGAAGATAGTTTGAGCAAGCCTGGCATGGACTTATGGCAAGCCAAAGAGATGGAAGGTGGTCGTAGCTTTAATAAGCCAACACCGCTGATTAAAAAGTTGGATTCAAGCATTATCGCTGAGGAACGCGCGCGATTGGGATAGTTTGAAGTTATCTCTTGCTTTGTAATTTTAGCTTTGTGTGGGTTTACCGACACTCGCCATATAGATAACAAATTTTTCGTGGCCATCCAAGCTTAATGCCTGGTTGGCCGCGTCGTCATTAAAAGCCCCAATCGCGCAAACTGCATTGCCTTCTGATTCAGCAGCCAAATAGAGATTCTGGCAAACATGACCTGCATCCAGGAACAGATAACGGTAAGCGCGTTCGATATATCGCCAACTGGTACGATAGACTTCCGCAACCCAAATAAAATTGACAGAGGCATTTATCACATGCTTTTGATTAAAAGTGCTGGCATTAATTGCTTGGAAAATTTCAGGACGGTCATCAAGCAAATAGACAGCGTGTTCCTGGGGCACGTAGTGATAGAGCCCTGATTGCAGGGTTTTTACCCGATTAATGAGCAAGAAGGTCTCAAAGGGATGACGCGAACCCGCACTTGGAACGTTGCGAAGGGTGAGACCTGTTTTTTCCGAGTATTTGACCATGCCTTGGCTTGCCCATAAAAGCCAGCTAAATTGTTCGACCGTTAAGAGGTCATTCGTATCATAACGGCGATTTGTTCGCCGGTCGACAATGACAGCTTTCAGGTCATTTTTTGGGGGTATGTAATCTTGCATACTTGGCAAATATATGAGTTTGGCATTTGCAGGGTACTGGGTAAGATAATCAGGCATCGGTTCACCGAGGTCAGCGGCAGACTCGCGTCGTGGCAAAGAACGTGAAGCAGAAAGGAATGCGTCACCAGCAGCTTCAAAACGGCTCATCTTTATCCTCCTAAAATCTAAACATGGATAAAATCATTGCCAATACAATGATGATGGATAGGATTGCGATAACAATTTTATAAACTCTGTTAGTGTTTCGAGACATGTTACTCCAGTTGTGTCTTGATTTGTTGTGCTAAATAAAGCGAAATGCCTTTGATGCCGGCAATATCTTCTACGTTGGCATTTTTAATGCCTTCAATGGACCCAAAGCGGTCAATGAGGGCACGTCTACGGGCTGGTCCAAGACCTGGAATTTCATCCAGGCGGGACATTAAGCCTATTTTACCACGGCGACTTCGGTGAGCCGTAATCGCGAAGCGATGTGCTTCGTCGCGAATGCGTTGCAAGAGGAACAAACCTTGTGAGCCATCTTCAAGTCGGATCGAATCTGATTGATTAGGTACAAACAGTTCATCTTGCTTTTCTGCCAGCGCGGCAATGAAAAAATGCTCTCGCAATCCAAAGCTTTCAATAACCCCCAAGGCAGTCGAAAGCTGTCCTTTTCCACCATCAACGATAAGTAAATCGGGTAAAAGACTGAAAGCCAGATCCTTTTTTTTACCTGGTTCATCTTTTAGTTTTATAGCTTCTTCATAATTCGCAAAACGACGATGAAGGGCTTCAGCCATGGAAGCGTAATCGTCAGGTCCTGTCACATCACGAATGTTGAAACGTCGGTAAAGCTTTTTATTGGCAACACCACGCTCAAAGACAACCATACTCGCGACACTTGCCATACCTTGGATATTGGAAATGTCAAAACACTCGATGCGATTGGGCGGAGCCGGCATATCTAATCCGTTTTGAATTTGAGCCAGGGCTTCCTTTTGACGATCCTTATCGGCTTTCCAGCGCGTTTCAAGGGCGGTGAGTGTTTCTTTGGCATTCTCCGTTGCCATTTCAACCAAATCGCGCCATTTACCGCGTTTTGGTACCTTGATTTCTACTTTCTGACCACCACGTTTGGTATTAAGCCATTGTCTAATGATATTCGCTTCTTCAACATCTTCGGGGAGAAGGACGTTTTTAGGGATAAATGCGGCTTGCGAATAGAATTGTTTGATAAATTCTTCCAGTATTTCAGTGTTTTCTTCATCATTAGTACCTTCAAGAATGAAGTATTCTCGCCCAATCATTTTCCCACTTCGGATGAAGAAGACTTGCACACAAGCTTCGTTGTCGCCTCGAGCCATAGCGATGATGTCCGAATCCTGTTGGGAATCAGAAACAATTTTTTGACGTTCAACGACCCGTTCAATCGCATTGATTTGGTCGCGGATGGTGGCGGCTTTCTCGTAATTGAGCGCGTCTGAATATTGCGCCATGTCCCTTTTGAGACGCTTCATAATAGCGTCTGTTTTGCCTTCCAAAAACTTGCATAAATCATCTACAACCTCACGATAAGTTTCCTGGTCAACAGCGCCAATGCAAGGGCCTAAACACATTTTTAAGTCATAATACAAGCAAGGACGCGTGTCCTCGCCAGTAATAGTTCGATTACAGCTCAACACTGGAAAAATTTTTCGCAAGACGTCCAGGGTTTGATGTACTGCCCAAACAGAAGTGTAAGGTCCAAAATACCTAGAGCCATCGTTATCCATTTGGCGCGTTACGGATAGTTTTGGAAAAGGATCTGCCCAGCTGACTTTGATGTATGGATATCGCTTGTCATCTTTTAGCTTGACGTTGTAAAAGGGTCGGTGCTGCTTGATAAGATTTAGTTCAAGGATAAGCGCTTCAAGTTCTGAGCCGACAACAATCCAATCAATATCACGAATCGCCTTCACCAACTGACGGGTCTTGAAGTTTTGGGATGCAGTCTTCTGAAAATATGAACGCACTCGGTTCTTGAGATTAATCGCCTTGCCGACATAAATAATCTCATCTTTTTCGTTCTTCATCAAATAGCATCCAGGTTTATCAGGCAATGTGCTCAGAATGTCTTGAATATGTTGTTCATAATCCATAACATCATTTTAACATCAAGCTATAGAAACTTTATAAATTAATTCGACTTGGTATAATAAAACTATGAAAATACAAGTACTATCAGAACAACTGGCGTCGCAAATAGCCGCGGGTGAGGTGATTGAAAGACCTTCATCTGTGGTAAAAGAGCTCATTGAAAACGCGATTGATGCTGGCGCGACACAAATTGAATTAGAAATAAAAGATGCTGGCAAAAAGCTTATACAAGTATCCGATAATGGTGTTGGCATTCCTGCAGATGAGATTGCATTAGCTGTATCAAGGCACGCAACAAGCAAACTCAGCAAAGCGGAAGATTTGTTTGACATCCGCACCCTGGGTTTTAGAGGAGAGGCTTTGTCTTCTATCGGATCTGTGGCAAAGCTATCGATCATTAGCAAACACCGTGATGCCGAGATTGGCGCGGAAATTAGCGTTGATGGCAGTAAGAGCGAAGGTGTTAAGCCCAAAAGCGCAGCTGATGGGACAGTTGTGCGGGTTGAAGATTTGTTTTTCAACGTGCCTGCACGATTGAAATTTTTGAAAACAAATACCACCGAAAATCGCCAAATAACAGGTTTAATTACGCGTTATGCTTTAGCCTATCCAAATATCCGCTGGCAACTCATGCAGGATGGGCGTGTGTACCTGCAAACATCTGGTAGTGGTGACCGAAAGGAAGTCTTACAGAGTTTGTTTGGCGTTGCCGATGCTAAACGCATGTTGCCCATCCATTTTGAAGATGGCGAAATGCGTATTGAAGGTTTCATCAGTGAATTAGGGCTTACACGCTCAAACCGTCGGGATATTACCTTGTTTGTCAATGGGCGCTGGGTTCAGGATGCATCGCTTACTGCTGCGGTTATCAGAGCCTACAATACTATGCTCATGGTTGGAAGATTCCCCGTTGTTGTGCTGTTTATTCAAATGTCTCCTAACATGGTCGATGTAAATGTGCATCCTTCAAAGGCAGAAGTCCGATTCAAAGAAAGCGACCAGGTCTTTAGTACTGTTCAACGGGCGATCAGACGTGGGCTTTTAGCGTACTCGCCGGTTCCTGAATTGAATACAGCAGTGTTATGGGGGCGCCCAGTTGAGGAAATCTCTGCCAAAAAACCGCAACAAATAGAAGCTCAATGGCAAACGCCTGAAAGTGAGAAGGAAAAACCGCAAAATATCGAAGAAGTCGTACCTGTTTTACACCAGAACTTACAAGCAGCTCTTTCAAGTGATTATTTGCCTGTTTTAAGGCTGGTAGGGCAAGTTGCGGCAACTTATCTTATCGCTGAAGGACCAGATGGCTTGTACCTCATTGATCAACACGCTGCCCATGAACGGGTGTTGTTTGAACAAATGATGGCACAAGCGCGTTCGGGTATTGTGCCTTCGCAAGCGCTCCTTGAAGCTCAGATCATCGAATTGACCCCCGAAAAAGCCGGGCTGTTGGAGGAGCGATTAGATGTACTAAAAGGTTTAGGCTTTGAAATTGAAAATTTTGGGCCAAATACCTTTTCATTACGCGCCATTCCTGCTATTTTAGCCGGAGGCGATCCAGCCGAAGCCATTTACGCTGTCGTAAATGCTTTTGAAGAGGATGAGACGCCTTTAATGGCAGAAATACAGGATTTAGTTGCAGCCAGAGTGTGTAAACGCATGGCTATAAAAGCAGGTCAGATTCTGAGCCCTGAAGAACAAAAGAATCTCTTACTTAACCTGGAAACTTGCCAAGTACCACGCACTTGTCCGCACGGTCGTCCAACGATGATTCATCTCAGCGCGATGATGCTCGAACGACAATTTGGACGGACTGGCGCTATTTAAACTGTGGAGTAAACTATGAAAGCACTTTGGCTTGAAGAGAAAATTTTGCAACTTAGGGATGATATCCCTATACCCGAATTAAATCCTGGTGAGGCATTAATCAAAACGCAATTGGCTGGTATATGTTCTACCGACCTTGAGATGCTGAAAGGTTACTATCCTTTTACTGGCGTTTTAGGACATGAGTTTGTTGGGACGGTAGTTGAAGCACCAGATAAGCCAGACCTGATCGGAAAAAGGGTAGTTGGAACGATTAGTATCTATTGTGGAGAGTGTTTGGCTTGCAAGGCTGGAAGAACTGGTCATTGTGAGAATCGCCGCACCTTAGGTATTTTTAACTATCACGGTGTTTTCGCAGAGTTTTTTAAACTCCCTGTGAAAAACTTGATAGTCGTTCCTGATTCCGTTGAAGATGAAAAGGCGGTATTTACAGAGCTTTTGGCTGCTGCTTTACAAATTCCTTTTCAGTTGCATGTAAAGCCAACTGAAAAAGTTGTGTTAGTTGGCGCGGGACGTTTGGGTTTGCTTATTGCCCAGGTATTAAAGTTGACTGGCGCAGATTTGAGCGTTGTAGTAAGACGCCCAGAGCCTGCCAAGATGCTTGAGAAATGGGGAATAAAATGGGTTTATACAGATGACTTGCCTGATGCCTACGCTGATATCGTTGTCGAGGCGACAGGCTCAGCGCAAGGCTTTGCTTTATCTCAAAGGCTGGTTCGCCCAACGGGAACCATGGTGCTGAAGTCCACTTTTGCCGGTGATGTGCAAGTAAATCTTTCAAAACTTGTTGTTGATGAAATCAATGTCTTAGGATCGCGTTGTGGTCCAATGGACGCGGCACTCCGCTTGCTTGAACAGGGTTTGATAGACACAAAATCCATGATAAGCTCACAATTTACAATATCACAGGGAATGGAAGCATTTGAGATAGCCAAACAACCGGGCATTCTGAAAGTTTTAGTATCTTTTGACGATTAGAATGCTTGGCTTAAATCGCACTAAGTTGTGCTATAATATCGGCTCACGGGGCGTGGCTCAGCCCGGAGAGAGCGCTCGGTTCGGGACCGAGAGGTCGGCAGTTCAAATCTGCTCGCCCCGACAAAAGACAGGCTAAGCTTGTCTTTTTTGTTACAATCAAAGAAAAACATAGGAGCGTGAGATGTCCAGCGATACTCAGGTAATTTATTCAATGATGCGGGTAGGTAAGCTCTACCCACCTAATAAGCAGGTTTTAAGGGATATCTCGCTCGGTTTTTATTATGGCGCGAAGATTGGCGTATTGGGTTTGAATGGCTCTGGTAAGTCAACCCTTTTACGTATCATGGCAGGCAAAGATAAGGACTATTTAGGCGAAATTGCCATGTCGAAAGGCTATACGGTTGGTTTGCTTGAACAGGAACCTGAACTGGACGATGAAAAAACAGTCATCGAAGTTATTAAGGAAGGCGTTCAGCCCATTGTTGATCTGCTTGCTGAATATGACGCAGTCAATGAAGCTTTCGCAGACCCAGACGCTGATTTTGAAAAGTTGATTAACAAACAAGCGCGATTGCAGGATGAGCTTGAAAAACATGATGCTTGGAACCTGGACAGCAACTTGAAAATGGCGATGGGTGCCTTAAACTGCCCAGAGGCAGATACACTAATAAAAGTGCTTTCCGGTGGAGAACGACGTCGGGTTGCATTGACACGTTTGCTGTTGCAAGAACCAGATATATTGCTTTTGGATGAGCCTACCAACCACCTGGATCCTGAATCAGTGGCATGGCTCGAGCATCATCTCCATAACTACAAAGGTACGGTTATTGCTGTTACTCACGATCGTTACTTTTTGGATAATGTGGCTGGATGGATTTTGGAATTGGACCGTGGGCATGGCATACCATGGAAGGGAAATTATTCCAGTTGGCTTGAACAAAAGCAGGAACGCCTTCGCATTGAGGAAAAGACCGAAAGCAAACGCCAACGTACGCTTCAAAATGAGTTGGATTGGATTCGTATGTCTCCCAAAGCACGTCATGCCAAAGGCCAGGCACGCGTGAATGCTTATGAAAAACTACTTTCACAGGAATATGAAAAAGAACGTCAAGATCTTGAAATTTATATTCCATCTGGACCGCGTTTAGGGGATGTTGTTATCGAAACGCATGGACTTTGCAAAGGGTATTGCGATCGGGTTTTATTTGATGAGGCAAATCTCATTATCCCTCCTGGCGCAATTGTAGGAGTTATTGGACCGAATGGTTCCGGAAAATCAACGTTAATAAAGATTATCGCAGGAGTAGAGACTGCAGACAAGGGTCATGTGCGAATTGGGGAAACAGTCAAATTAGCCTATGCTGACCAATCGCGAGCATTAAGCCCAGAAGACACGGTTTATGAAGCAATTACTGGCGGAGCGGAGTTTCTACAGTTGGGTCAGGTAACAGTGAACGCGCGTGCCTATTGTGCGTCGTTCAACTTTACTGGCTCTGATCAGCAAAAGTTAGTCAGTGAGCTAAGTGGTGGAGAACGCAATCGTGTTCACCTGGCGAAAACTTTAAGCGCGGAAGCTAACGTGTTGCTACTTGACGAACCTACAAACGATTTGGATGTCAATACACTGCGGGCACTTGAAGCAGCTCTTGAAGATTTTGCGGGTACTGCGCTTGTGGTTAGCCATGACCGCTGGTTCTTGGATCGTATTGCCACACATATTTTAGAGTTAGGACATGAGGATACGCCAAAACTATTTCTGGGTAATTGGTCTGATTATGAACGTTATCAGCTAAGCTTGGGTCGGGAAATGGGCATTAACCGACGTGATCGTATGAGAAGTCTGAAGCGAGATTAAGATTACGCGATGCTTAACATAAAAAGCCGTGGCAACCCACGGCTTTGTTGTCGTCGTATGAATATTATCCGATAATCTTCACGTCCTGTGCCTGTGGGCCTTTTTCGCCTTGCACAATCAAAAATTCAACCTTTTGGTCTTCTTTCAAGGTTCTGTATCCATCGACTTGAATAGAGCTGTAATGGACGAAAACATCTTTCGAACCATCTTCGGGGGCAATGAATCCAAAGCCTTTTTCACCATTGAACCACTTAACGGTTCCTTTTTCACGTTCTGACATTCTAAAAAAATCCTCTCAATACTAAAAAGTTTGTTGTTACTGGGGGTTTACTTCTAAAGACAAGCGCAGAAATGAAACTGCCAATACGCGCTTAACTTTACTACAATCCCGAAATTGCGTCAAACAAAATCACCAATTACGGTTTTAATGTTCTATTGCAAAAAATCAGTCTCAACTTTCTTTATTGAGATAATCCATGATTGATTTAGCGGCTTTACGTCCGGCGCCCATGGCCATAATTACTGTTGCGCCACCGGTCACAATATCACCGCCGGCGAAGACTCCAGGAATGCTGCTTTGCATTGTGTCAGGGTTGACAGTAATATGCCCATGCAGGTTGACATCCAGTCCAGGAGTAGTCTTTTGAATGATAGGATTCGAGCCATTACCAATGGCAACAATCGCGCGGTCAATCGGTAAAATGTAATCACTGCCCTCGATGGGTTTGGGACTTCTTCTGCCGGATTTATCAGGTTCGCCTAATACCATCTTTACTAAACGCACACCGGTAAGCCAGCCTTGGTCGTTACCGTAAAACTCCTGTGGATTTCGCAGGAAGGTAAAATCGACACCTTCAGCCATGGCATGTTCGATTTCTTCTTTGCGGCCAGGGAGCTCTTCTTCACTGCGGCGATAAATGATATAGACTTTTTTAGCGCCCAGTCTAAGGGATACACGCGCGGAGTCCAATGCTGTATTTCCACCACCAAAAACAGCAACAGTTTTATCGTGCATATTGAGAATAGGCGTATCAACTTTGGGATAGGTATAGGCTTTCATGAGATTTACACGTGTGAGAAATTCATTGGCGGTGTAAATGCCAATCATGGACTCACCGGGAATATTGAGGAAACGAGGTAAGCCGGCACCAGAACCAATGAAGACAGCTTTGAAGCCCATGTTGTTTAGAAGGTCGTCAATTGTATGTGTCGCGCCGATGAGAATATTCGCTTTAAAATCAACGCCCATTTTGGCAAGTGTCTCAACTTCATTGCTAACGATTGCCTTTGGCAAACGGAATTCTGGAATGCCATATCGCAATACACCACCAAAGTCATGAAAAGCCTCAAATACTGTTACAGGATAACCTGCCCGAGCGAGGTCGCCAGCGCAGCTAAGACTGGCTGGTCCTGAGCCAACAATAGCTACAGGAGCTAAATCGGTTGATATTTTCTTGGCATCCTTATCCTCACCATGATTGGCAAGGTAATCTGACACATATCGTTCAAGTGAGCCAATGGCAATAGGTTTACCGCGTCGCCCTAAAACACAAGCACCTTCGCATTGATCCGCTTGAGGACAAACCCGACCACAAACTCTGGGCAAAGAGTTATCTTCTTTGATTAATTTGCCAGCTGCAAGTGGGTCGCCAGCTTTGAGTAGACGAATAAAATCGGGGATTTTAACGGATACAGGGCAACCTTCAACACATTTTGGCAGACGGCAATCCAAGCAGCGATTTGCCTCGGCAATCGCTTGTTCATGGGTAAAGCCCAAGGCAACTTCCTCAAAATTGCGCACACGTGTCGCAATGGGAAGTTCTGGCATGATCTGCCGTTCTTTTTCGCCTAAAATTTGGATTGGCTCAGCTTCTGTTTTTTCAAGGTCTTGAATGGCGGTATCCAAACGGCAATCTTCATCGTGATTATACGCGCGGTTACGGTAGATAATGGTATCGAAATCAACGGCATGACCATCAAATTCAGGTCCTTCAACACAGGTAAAACGAACTTTACCGCCGACAATCACCCGACAACCACCACACATTCCTGTACCATCAACCATAATCGTGTTGAGGGAGACAATGGTTGGAATATTGTAAGGTCGGGTTACATGAGTAATCGCACGCATCATTGGTAAGGGACCAACCGCGATTGCCCGGTCAAAGTGATATCCATCATCAATGAGGTCCTGGAGTTTATTCGTGACGAAGCCATGGAAACCATAGCTGCCATCATCTGTTGTGATGTGGAGCTCATCAGAAAATTCCCGAATTTCATCCTCGAGAATGAGCAAATCTTTGGATCTGGCTCCAACAATTGAGGTGACATGGTTGCCTGCCGCTTTTAAAGCCTTGGCTACAGGAAAAGACACAGCCGCGCCTAAACCTCCACCAACCACAACGACTCTTCCGAAATTTTTGATTTCTGACGGGTTGCCAAGCGGACCTAAAATGTCATTAATTCGCTCGCCTTCCCGCATGGCTGCCATCATTGCTGTACTTTTACCAACAGACTGTACAACAAGGGTTATTGTGCCATTTTGGAGGTCACTATCACAAATCGTAAGCGGAACCCGCTCACCATTGTCGGATAGGCGGACAATCACAAATTGACCAGGTTGGGATTTAGCAGCAATGTGGGGAGCGTAAATGAGATAGCGATCAATTTTTTCAGCAAGAGTTTCTTTTGAGATGATGGTGTTGATTTCAGGTAAGCGTTTGTTTTTTATCAATGATTTTGTTGCTTCCAAGGCCAGACTCCTATATTTGTTTAAACAGAAGATGTTTATTCAACAACTTTGAAACACCAATACAAGGCTTGTTCAGCCTCGGAAATTGGATGTACCAGACAATATTGACCAAGGGTCAAAGAATCAACAGGACTAAGGGTAAAGGATGTTTTGGAATTTTCCTGGATTGAAAAAGGGATTTCCTGATCTTCCTCGTTGAGAAATAGCAAGTTGGAACTCACCATAAGTGATGTATTTGCAACTATCCGTGGTTTTGTGGAAAAGGTAGTTGGAATACCTACGGCTTCAGCGGGACTGTTATGTCCTAATTCCATCTTGTAATACATATCATCAACGTACAGGTAAACACCTTCATCGGGTGAAGATAAACCAATGGCGAATGTCGCAGTTGGTTCCGGGATGCTCACTTTCTGGTTTTTAATGGTGACACCAATCAAGACACCAATAATTGTGAAAACAATAAGTGTGAGCCCATAGATGAGAATATCAAGCCATGAACGTTTGGGTTTCTTTTGAAGTTCTTTACTTTCACGAATGATTTCGTCTCTTGAGGGGGCTTGTGGATCACCAATCGCGTCCACCTGTTTTGCAAAACTTTCAACATTAATCGTCAGATAATCTGGATCAGGATATTCAAGTGCTTCCTGATCATCTTGAGTGGACGTTTTGTCGATTGAAAGTTTGCTTCCTGGTAACGGTGATTGAGAGGGGACGTATTTATGACGTTGCAGATAGGCAATACCACGCTGAGCGGCACTGTTGTTTGGATCAAGTTCAAGAGCTTTTTTAAGGAAAATAAGCTGCTTTTCTTCATCATCAATGATGCCTGAAAGCCAAACCCAAACTTCCGGATTTTCGGGTTCTTCGACAACAGCCGCCTTGAGATGTTCAAGCGCTAAGCTTAGTTTGCCGGACTTGGCGGCTTCAATGCCTAACTGTAGAGAAGTTCCCATCGTTTGGTCCTCTGGATAAGAGATTGATCTTGTTAGGATTTTACCACAATGACTTTTGCTTAGTTATAATTGGCATAATAGAAAGGACCTGACATGAAAATTGGCATAGTTAGTGATACGCATAACGATCTTGAAAACGTAAAAAAAGCTGCATCTGTATTCGAATCTCTTGGGATAGATACAATCATCCATTGTGGCGATGTGACAATACCGCGAATCTTGGAAGCGTTGAAGTCTTTTCGTGTTTTTCTGGCTTATGGAAATATGGACATTGATAAAGAAATGTTAGCAATCAACTTAAAACAACATGGCGAGAAGAACCAGGTGGGCGATTTTTTGGACATCGTTTTAAGTGGTAAACGGCTATTCGTTATACATGGCGATGACCATTATAAATTGAATATGGCTACTAAATGTGGTGAATATGACTATGTGCTTACAGGACATACACATAGAAAACGTGATGAAAGAACAGGCAAAACCCGTGTTATAAATCCTGGCGCAATAGGGGGCGCATTCTTTGAACAACGCTCGATAGCTTATTTGGATTTGGAAACTGATCAGTTAGTATATTATTTTTTACAATAAGTTCATGCAAGTAAAAAATTCACTAAGAAACCCAACAAGAAAAAACACTTGCTTTTAATTTTAGAAGAGCTTATAATGTTGCTCTGTTGTACGGGGCGTGGCGCAGTCCGGATAGCGTGCTTGCATGGGGTGCAAGAGGTCGAAGGTTCGAATCCTTTCGCCCCGACCTCATAACCACTTGATTAATCAGGTGGTTTTTTCTTTACTTTGGTTTCCCGTTGATATAAGTGGAATATAAATTTAGACGCTTGCCAATGCATAAAAAGTGGGAACAAAGCTAAATGCACCGCCTTGCGCATGGCCTTTAAAAGCTTTTTGTTTGAGCATTTCGATTTCCTTATGGGGCAATAGTGTTTCCAGGTCGTGTGAAATGATTTCCCATTCAAGCACAAAATCTGATGTTTGCTTTCCTTTCCATTCTCCGGAAAGCATTCCCATACTGACATTCCATAATCCAGCCTGAATGAAATACTGCATTAAACGTCTGCCAGTGTCCAATCGCACGCCTTGTTTTTTCAAGGAAGCGTTTTGTAAGGCAGCAATATCTTGGAAAATTTCAGGCGTATCAATTCTGCCTTGATAATCAGGCTCCGCGAAGGCGATAACAGTCCCGCCGGGACGTGTAACACGATGCATTTCTTTTAGGACATTTTCGGGGTTCTCAATCCACAAGAGCAGATAATGGCAAAAACAAAGGTCGAAAGAGTTAGCTGGAAAGGGAAGATAATAAGCATTTGCGGTTGTAATATTTGCGTTTGGAGCAACGTTTTTGGCGTATTGATTACGCTGATAATCAAAATCTAACCCAAAAGTATATGGCGAAATTGACAGATTTTCTGGCAATAAGGCTCCTGTGCCACTGCCAATTTCTAAAATTCTTGAATGGGCAGCTAAATTCAGGGGTTTATAGAGATATGCTCGGAGCGCTTTTGTCCACAAAGATTGTAGGATAAAGCGTTGATGCCAGGCTGCGTTATCCATTGGAATAATTTCGGCATTTCGCCCAAAGAGAATCCCAGTCTTCGTGGAGAAGATTCCCAACCGTAGCCGGTTCAATGAAGGGTATTATCAGGTCTCCATTGGGAAGTAAAGTAAGATATTTCAGCTTGAACTCATTCTCAAGGGATGGGTTGATTTTGGCGATATTCAAGAATCGTGACCAGGGCATGTCATCGAGAATGCTCACTTGTTTTTCACTAATTAGCGTCTGTAGCGCGATGAGGCCATCTTCATTTTCGTCCTCAATATCCCAAAAAGCGAAAGCATTAATGCCATGTTTAAAAAGCTCTTCCATAATTTCAGTGTAATCTGTAGTCGCTTTGTAGGGCATGCGCAAGCAGGTAAAGAGGTCATGATCAAGAATGGTATTTAGTAAGGTTCGATATTCTGTCATACAAGGATCAGCATCTAAAACCAAATGATCCAAACCCCGAAGCAATAGCTGATTTAAAAATTCCGGATCCTTCAAAAAGTCTGGAGTAGTGACTAAACCACTAACCAGACCCAAATCTTCAAGGTGGGTTAATAATTCAAGAAAACTTCCTTTTTGTTCTTCCGAAACATCTAAGAGCATGATATGAGGTATGCCCGCGTTAAATGCTTTTTCAAATACCACTTTCCATTCCGCGTTAGTCATCCCACCATTTTGTTGAGGATCGCTAAAATAACAATCAAGTCGATAAGGAGCTAAAATCTGAGTGTCTTCCGCATCATCTATAAAACCAAGAACAGATGTGGGTGCTAAGTCTTCATCTTCAATGAACCCCATGAGCGTTTTGTAAAAAACATCAACATCCTCTTTTATCTCTGATTTGGGGGCTTTATAGCGATTACTGATTGTTTTGGCTATTTCCGATGGATTTTGACCTTGAATTAAGAAATACGCCATCTCCATTGCGGTTTTATTGAGATGGATGATGGTTGAAGCGTTGAGGGTGAGCACGCCATTGCGATTAGGCTCAACACGCAAGTGAAGACGGTAGGGGATCTCACCATATATCAGATTGTGGCTTGTATAAAATCCACTTTCAATTTCTTGAATTGGTTTTGGTATAAACTTGAAGAAATCGCTAAACTTTGACATGATAGCTCCTTTTAAGGACTTGGAAGGATAAGATCTTTGAAGATAGGTCTAACCGATTGATGTTCCCTGCTGAGTGGGCAACCCCCGCCACATTCCTGGAAATAATCGCAATGGTGGCATGCTTGTGGCGCATCTTTTCTATCGCGTAGCTTTATGGATAGGGGGTGATTCCAGATTTCATGCCAGGGATCCTCCATCAGGCTGCCGAGCTTTTCATAGTAGCTTTGGCAAGGGATGACCTGTCCATCAGGCTCAATGCACATATTGTAATAAGCAGCGGTGCAACCTTTAATGCCAAGATCGAGTTGCATGGGGTCAAAATGGCAATATTGAGTAGGCGTGTACCAAATGAGACGTTGACCGCTTTGGTTAGTGTGGTCGATAGCTAATTGGAGAAGAGCGGGCAATTCCGTTTCTGGCAGTCCTGTATCAACCATGTTGCCTTTGCCGGAGTAGATGAGAGCGTTCAGACCAACTGTAGGGATGCCAAGCTTATGGGTAAAAGCAAGAAAGTTTGGTAAATCTTCGTGGTTATTCTTGAGCAGGGTGGTATTAGTCATAAAATAGAGTTTGGAATTAACCACATTTTTAATGCCCTTAACGGTTTCTTGCCAGGCACCTTTGGCAAGGACCATTTCATCATGTATCTTTTCGGTGTGCGATTCGAGGGTTATTTGAACATGGTCTAATCCCGCATCAATAAGATCTTGCAAAAAGTCTTGATTAGCAAGTTTACGCCCGTTAGTGTTTAGACCAGTGACAAAACCTTTTAGTTCTGCATAGCGCACTAATTCAGGCAAATCAGCTCGCATGGTTGGTTCTCCACCGGTGAAAACGAGATGGGGGATACCAATCTCCCAAAGCTTGTCTATGATTTGTTTCCAGTTTTGGGTATCCAGTTCTGGGTAGTTTCTCTCTCTGGCGTTGTAGCAATGAGAACAGTTGTTGTTACATCGATAAGTAAGTGCCAAATCCATTCGATATGGAGCACTTAGTTTGGCGGAAAAAGGAACCATACTTTCTAAACCAAGGTCACAGACTGGGCACGCATTTGCATCATCTGAAATGAGCTGCTCAATTTTAGAAACTGTATCTTGGTAATCAAGTGTTGCTTGTTTTCTGTTCGTTATAAAGAGAGAGGTAATCTGTTTTGGAACATCTTTAAAATTGATGCCACTCAAAAATTGCCAAGCCATCAAACCTGCGGTGGGGTTAAGGTGAATCATTTTAGCTGCGTTCACCACCAAAACACCACTGAAGTCCTCTTCAAGTCGAAGATGAATGCGAGATTTTCCACCATTTTCCTGGTGGTCAAATTTATAGATCCCTGGCTTAGGCGGAAAAGGGAGCGTCATTTATCTGCCGCCACCAGCGCAAGCACAAGCACATCCTGCACAGGCACAGGCGCAGGCACATGAACTGCCACCACCGCCAGTATACCGACCTGACCCAGAGCTGGATGTCTTTGGGATGGGGTTTGTGCGATTGGTGACCTGACTGGTGAAAACTTTTGAATCACCAATAATACTATTGGTCATGTTCGCGCCCCCACTGATAACAGAAGCAGCAAAGGTGGCTCCAGGAATGTTTGGCAAACTGAAGCTCGGTTTTGAGCTGGAAGAACTGGAGCTACTCGCTAAACCTGGAACAGGAGAAGCCATATTTCCTGAACCAGCAGTGTCTGCTACAGGACTACTCATATATGGGCGATATGTATTGTCATAGCGCCACCACCAACGTGGAATAAAGACGGGCGTGTCTATAAAGGTTCTCGTTGTGCGGCCCGAAAAGTCTTCGTCGAGCATCGTCCACTCAAGCGTATGTTCAAATTGCGCGCTTTTGACTTCAGGAGTATTGGCGCCTTCAACAGCATTCCATGCGCGCTGTACGATGTCTTTGTAATAGGCTTTTGTGTCCTTTGCGTTGAACCCTTTCATTTTTTGCTCAACAGATTTAATTAATTCAACTATTAAGATCTGCAACGCTGATCTTTGTGATGTTTTTTTCTCATGTCCCAAAGCTTCAATAAACTTTGTTTCATAGTCATAAAGCCCTTCAGGAAGAGGAGAGTTTGTTTCAATTACAAGAGGGTCTTGATTTATAACCGATATCGCTTCTTTTTTAAGAAGCCCAAATAAAATCATCGTTAACACTTGATCAAGAGATTCTTCCAAGAGAATAGCAGCTTCAACTGCTGTAAAACCACGTTTAATACCATGTCCCTCGACAGAGAGTGTTGGTTTTAAATACTGCAACTTACGTTTTTCAGTTTCTTGCATTTGTTTTTTACTTGAGAATATACTAATGAGTATAATAATTCCCAATGGCACTAAAAATTTCATGCTGCTACAAATGTTACCAAGTAATTTTGGAAAGAATTGCACGGAATTTGACCCAGTGTTATCAATCTGCCCTTGGCTAAGATATTTTGAACTCGAAACAGATGATTCAGGCACAGCTGAAGCCGGAAAAGCAACGCCGAAAAGATATTCAGTGCGGGTGTTGGCGTTGGTAGCATGCCATTCGTATATAACACGTTTGTCTTCAACGGTTAGCGTGGCTACGGCATCTTTTTCACCTGGCCAGCGGTCTGGATAATAGTAAACACCTTCATCGCTACCAACATCTGGAGGAAGAACAATAGAAAGCGTATAGTCTGTGTTTTGTGATTTATCAGCGTCTGAGTCAAAATAATTAGGCATAAACTGAAAGTTAACGTAATTTTCACGGTCATCCTGATCATATGGGAAGAGAACGCCTGTGATGCCTACTATTTTTGCCTGAACAGTTCCAGTACCTCCAGGGGGAATTTGGTATTCGCCAAGGGCTAATTCAGCGCCTTTAACATAGCTGGAGTGGTTTATTTCAGGAACAAGTGTCCCGTTTATTGTCGCGCTGATATTGCTAAGCTGATAATTATCATTTGGCATGCCGAGGTCGACAAAATCAATCGCATGACCATTTGGATCGTTCTCGAAATCCATTTCATAAAAAAGCGTTAATGTTCCGTCTGCTTCAATGACAGCCTGCACATCATAGCGGGTGACTTTAAAGCGATAACTTTGGGCATAAACGCTGCTAAGAGGCAAGATAATGAGCATTAGCACTGTAATTAGGCTAATGATGGTGTGTTTTTTATTCATTCTTACTCCGTGATTAGATTGTCAGCTCTGTTACCAGCCTATTATATATAAGGCTGACAGAACCTTACCATTTTGGTTCCTCAGTAATTTGATAACTTGTACCACAGCTTTTGCAGCTCACAACCGGTGCACCATTGACGATTGAGATGTCGTTACTATTGATGGGTGCGCCACAAGCCTGGCAAGACATGGCGTTAATTTGCACTTGTCCGGGTAAATCGATATTTATGTTAACGGTTTGCTCAGCGGCTTGTTTTTTTGCTTTGTTATTGAAGCGCGCGCCGGCATAGATAAAAGCAAAACCAATCAGTAAACCAAAAACGCCAACGAGTAGGCGTGAATCGGGAACATCAGGCGCGAACGCGCTCCAGGCGATTAGTACTGAAAAGAAGATGATTATCCCTGCAACGATATAAGAAATAATGCTTGCTGCTTTCAAAAGACACTCCTTTTGTTTTACATCTCTATTTTAAGTTACTCAAAGCACACAGGAATAGATTATCTATCCCATAGACATCTAATACTGCGCCCTAAGAATGGTATCGAGATTCTCAAAAGCCTTCGCCGCTCCTTCAACAGTGCATGTGACAGGATTTTCAACGACATAGGCGGGAATACCTAATGCTACGGTAAGATACTTGTCGAGTCCTTTCATCAAAGATGATCCTCCGCATAATGCCACACCACGGTCAATGATGTCTGAGATGAGTTCTGGGGGCGTTTTTTCAAGAACGCGTTTTATTAGATTAACAATTTCCTGAAGCGGTTGTTCAACTGCGTCAACTATTTCGTTGGTTGTCAAGCTAACTGGTCTGGGCAGATTGGAAACTTGATCCTGACCCTGAACTTCCATTGTCGTTTCATCGTCAACGGTCAGGGCTGAGCCAATGCGTAATTTAAGCTGTTCAGCAGTTGGTTGCCCAATGATAAGGCCGTATTTTTTTCGAACGGTGTTGATGATGGCTTCATCCATTTTTAAGCCGGCAACAGGCGAGGTTTCAGCACTCACGATTCCGTTCATAGAAATGACCGCAGCTTGGGTTGTTCCCGCCCCGATACTGATGACCATGTTCCCTGTGGGCGTTTTAATGGGCAAATCCATCCCAATCGCGGCAGCCAACGGTTGCGGAATAACATAAACTTCCCGTGAACCTGCACCCAAACCAGCTTCCTGCACTGCACGACGTTCAACGCTGGTAATACCGTATGGCACAGTAATGATGATTTTAGGCTTGAAAAAGAAAGTAGGCCCGGTTACTTTTCGCATTAATTCTCTCACAAAGATTTCAGTCAGCTCATATTCAGCGATGACACCACTCCGAAGGGGTCTAACGACCTCAAGTGAATCGGGCACACGCCCTAACATCCCAAGGGCGGTTGTACCATATTCCACTAATTTCTTTTCATCCACGACAATCGCGACAATGGTTGGCTCTTGAATTAAAATTTTATTGCCCTCGGCAATTTGAGTGTTGAATGTGCCCAGATCGATACCTAATTCTCGTGATAAAGCCATAATTTACCTCTTACAAAAATGTTAGCAGATAACTGCTTGGTTTAATGGTCAAAATACTGTAATGTAAGCCTTAATTTCTCTTCAATTGTATCAGGTGTGTCCTTTGGTAAAGCTTGAACAGCTGCCTGGGCTTCTACAACAGAATATCCTAAGTTAATCAATGCATCAATGACTGAATCATCTACATCGCTTGTCTTTTGGTAGCTTTCACCAGGCATGGCAGGAACTTTGCCTTGCATGTGAATGAGGATTTTTTGAGCGGTCTTTTTGCCAATACCAGGTACTTTGCTGAAGAAATCAGGCTCTTCGCTCAATATAGCACGGCGGATATTGTCCATCGATAGTGTGGAAAGAATAGACATAGCAGATTTCGGTCCAACACCACCAACACCCAAAAAGTGGATAAACATGGTTTTTTCTTCAAGGTTTTTAAAACCATAAAGAGCCATTGAGTCTTCACGAACGATAAAATGGGTATGCAGGAATGCGGTGTGACCAACGGCGAGTTCGGAGACAGTATCATGCGTTACAAATACTTCAATGCCCAAGCCTGAAACTTCGATTGTAATCGCGTTATCACTTTTTTGGCTGACGATGCCTGAAATAGAATTAATCATGGTTTCTTGTTAATCCAGAATGTTGATTGAATATCTCATAAAGAATTATACCTGTTGCCACAGATAAATTCAGTGAATCGCATTCCCCAAGCATTGGAATACGTAGCATTTCATCGCATATATCTGTGAGCTCTTGCGAAAGCCCTTCACGTTCCGAACCCATCAACAGAAGGATCTTATTTGGGTATGAATAAGTAAAAGCGTTTTGTCTTGCTTTATCTGATGTGCCAAGGATAGTGAAATTGTTTAAACCCTTTATAAAGGAAGTAAATTGCGTGTAGTCTAATTTGTAAAGTGGAATTGTGAAAATAGCGCCCATGGAGGCTTTCACCGCGGCAGGGTCATATGGGTCGGTTGAGTTGGGTAAGAGAATCAAGCCTGATACGCCTGTTGCATCACAGCTACGCAGTATTGTTCCCAGGTTTCCTGGATTTTGGATTGCTTCAACGCACAACAATAATATCTTTTCTTCTTTATTCAGTTTCTTATCGGAAAGACTTTGCCAGTTTTGCTTGACGAGGGCGGCTATCCCTTGCGGTTTATCTTTGCGGGCGATGCTCTCGAATACTAAAGCACTCAGCTCAAGAATTTCAATGGATGTTTTTTGAGCACGTTCAACAAGAGATTGTCCGTATTCGCTTATTAGCAAATCAGGGGAGATAATTATTTGTTGAATTTCTGCATTCGAATCAAAAGCCTGACCTACCAGTTTCAATCCCTCAATGAGAAACAGTCCAGACTCATTTCTGTATTTTTGCATATACAAAGAACGCAAAAATTTGATTTGCGGGTTGGATGTGGAAGTGATCATGGCTAAACCTGCTCGATTAAGCGTTTATATTGCGCGTGGGAGAGATGACAAATGGCAATCGCGAGAGCGTCCGCGGCATCATCGGGTTTGGGGATTTCATCCAAGTGAAGTATAAACTTTACCATTTCCTGAACCTGGGATTTAGTGGCGTTGCCACTGGATGTTACGGCTTGTTTAACCTCGTTAGGCGTATATTGCGCGGGTTCATAACCAGCCTGGCTAAAACATAGTTCTATAACACCGCGCGCTTCACTCACCGTCATAGCTGTTTTGATGTTTTTCTTAAAGAAAAGCTTTTCAAGCGCACATTCATCGGGTTGGTACTGTTGGATTAATGCTCTCAAGTGATTATAGAGCTCTACAAGGCGTTTAGCCGTCGAACCCGTAGCTTCAGTGCTTATGACACCAAATGCCACGAGTTCGGGTTCTCCAGCTTGATTAGATTTGACAAGTCCGTAACCGGTAGTCGCAATTCCAGGATCAATACCAAGAACAAGCATTGAAATAACTAATCGTTTTCCATCGCCGCGATGGCTTCATCGGTAATCTTAAGATTAGAGTAGATGTTTTGCACATCGTCCAAATCTTCAATGGTCATGATAGTTTTCATGGTTGAAATAGTCTGTTCAAGGTCAAGTTCAATTTCATTTTGAGGGACAAAGCGTAATCCGGCTTCTTCGACTTTGAGATGGGCGGCGGCAAGGCTATCGTGAATTGCTTTGAAGGTTTCCACTGAGCCTACAATTTCAATCATGCCGTCTTCCTCGGTGACGTCATCCGCGCCCGCTTCAAGCGCGGCTTCAAAGGCTTTATCAAAGTTTTTTCCATCAGATTCGATTGTATAGATGGCTTTACGGTCAAATTGCCAGACAACAGAGCCGTTTGAGGCCAATTCCCCTCCGGCTTTACTCAGAATGTGGCGAAGTTCAGCAACGGTGCGGTTACGGTTTTCTGTGACACACTCGATAATAGCAGAAACGCCTCTGCCAAGATAGCCTTCATAAGTAATTTCTTCAAGTTCAACACCGTCTTTGCTCTCGCCTGTACCACGTTTGATCGCGCGTTCAATGCTGTCCTTAGGCATATTTGCAGCCCGAGCGCGGTTCATTGCCAATTCAAGGCTCACGTTCATGCTGGGATCACCACCACCAGAACGTGCGGCAAGGGTAATTTCACGAGCGAGACGTGTAAATAAAGCGCCTTTTTTTGCGTCAGCGGCGCCTTTTTTGCGTTTAATTGTGGACCAATGAGAATGTCCTGCCATAGTAAAAACTCCTGAGATTGTTTAATTTTACGTTCATACAACATTATACCATTCAATACGCACAATTTTCTCCTTTTGACAGTCTGGGGATTAAAAGTGTAGTAGAAACAGAACTGATGGATGAGGCTCTTGAAATAAGAGGAAGCTCATAATTACTGAATATATACAAAAGAAAGTCCCCGGCAATGGGGACTTTCGTGTTTCTAATCTGCTTCAAAACTTACAGAAGCTTCCTTGGCAACTTTAATTTTAGTTAAAGTTGCGTAGGATGAGAGGCAGGTACATCATGTTGAAGGGCAGGACACGTAACTGCACTGGGATGGTGAACTTGGGATCGGGAGCGTTGTCGACGCGGAGAGCGCCAAAGTAGTCGCCCCATTCAAGTCCAGTGGAGTCGAATGTTAGGGTCACATCAACTGAACCACCGTCAGCAAAGACGACGCCCGCGGTAGGATCTTCTGATAACCAGGGAATGTCACCAGGTGTACCACCACCGGTTTCACCGTAACCACGGATGACAAAGTTTCCAGGGAAGCCTACGGCAGTGAGTTCATCCCACATATAATCTGGTGGAAGTGTGGGAGGATTGGGGACGTTACCGCTGTAGATACCAATCCAGGAACGTCCCTTGGCGGAATTTTCGTCGATTGAGGCTGGATAGATACCGGTTCTCGTTTCGAGATTAACTAAGCCGATGATGACATCGCCGGGTCCTTCAAAAACGACAGGCTCATCCAAATCATAGGATACCCATGTCTCACTTGCGGTAGCAGTCACATCTTGTTGATAGAGGAATTCAGCACCAGAGGCTGGGTCTGTCGCGCCAGTTGTATTTTGATAAATGACGATTCGCATCTTATCAGTGGCATTAACATTGGCAAGCCACCATGTTTCAACGCGGTTCAGCGTGAAGGGGAATTGATCAGGGTCGGGAGTGAAGCGGTTAACCCAAAGGAATTCACCACCATTTGTAAGACCAATTGCATCTTCCGCAGAACCATCATCCAAAATCAGCTCAACAACTTCCTTAGAAGCTGCAGGTTGAGCATAACCATA
>Ga0255345_1001230_pt1 | contig 38398 bp, 52 predicted proteins | sample wastewater_treat_6_FD_192415 | JGI IMG/M metagenome (GOLD analysis project Ga0255345, IMG submission 192415) | Wastewater microbial communities from Lulu Island WWTP, Vancouver, Canada - plant20 | ecosystem: Engineered > WWTP > Wastewater > Unclassified | place: Canada: Vancouver, British...
GACATGCACTTTCTAGAGCGTGTCAAGGCGTTTGAGACGACGGCGCTGGGTATCATCAATAAAACGGATAAAGCCTGCACGCCGGAAAAAAGGCGCCAGTGCGAGGCGGAATTTGGCACCGTGCATTTGGATTGGATATGCAAAAACTGCGAGGAAATGAGAAATAAATAAACGTGTCATAGAGAGATAAAACATGGCCGATAAGGAAGTAAGAATCAGGATTACCACCGACGCCACGGGCGCGATTTCCGGCTTCAAACAGGTAACCGACGGCGCGAAAAATATGGAAGCGCAGTCGCAGGGGCTTGCTTCTAAGATAAAAACGCACTGGCTGGGCATTTCCGCGGCTATTGCCGGCGCGGCAGTGACGATGCGTGCCGCCTGGAATCTGGCCGAGCAGGCCGCGCAATTTGAGCAGTCAAAAACAGCGTTTCGTTCGATGGTGCAGTCCATGGGCGGCGACGCAGAAAAACTCTACGCGACGCTTCGACAAAAATCCGCTGGTCTGATTGACGAGAAGTCGCTTACCGAATCCGCCAACCGCGCCATGAGCCTGGGAATCCCCATAGAGAAGCTGGGCGATTTAATGGAAATCGCGCGTGCCAAGGCGCGCGACATGGGTATCACGACCGCGCAGGCGTTTAACGATATCGCCACCGGCGTGGGGCGTGCCTCACCCAAAATTCTGGATAACCTCGGTCTGATGCTCAAAGTCGGGACCGCAAACGAAAAGATGGCCGAGTCTCTGGGCAAGACCGTGGAACAACTCACCGACAAGGAAAAACAGATGGCGCTTCTCAACGCGACCATCGATGCCGGTAAAGAAGCGCTGGAGCGTTATGATATGGCCCAACTCACCACAAAAGAAAAAATGGAAAAGCTCACGGTTACAGTCAAGGATTTACAACTCATGCTTGGTCAGGGTCTGATCCGCGGCGCCGCGGGAGCTGTCGGCGTGTTTCAGTCGATTGAAGCCGCGTCCATGAAGGCTTCGGAATACCTTTACCGCTTCATCGCAACTTTTTATGAATTTCAGGCGGCAACGTCAATACGGGAAGGCAGTAAGGAATATTACACGGGGAAAGCCAATTACTGGACATATCGCGCGCTGGAGGATAAGGCCGCCGCGGAAAAATACTGGAAATCAGCAAAGGATAATTTTGAGGTGATGATTTCCAAGTCCGAAGAGCTGGCCGCCGCTATGCGCACAACCGGCGATGTCATGGAAGACGGCACAAATAAAATCGGTAATGCCGCGGAGAAAATCGGGAAAATGACGGAAGCGCAGAAGGAGCACTTGAAGTTACAGGCCGAGGCGGCGAGGCTATATGAAGCCACGCGCACTCCTTTGGAAGCGTATAATCTCACGGTGGAGCGTCTGGTAATGCTTTTGCACCGCGGATATATTGATCAGGAGCTTTTCATCCGCGCCCTGGAAAGGGCGAAGGAAACGCTCGCTGATGCCGTTGCCGGCGCGGATCAGCCTGAAGGCTGGGGGGAAGATAATACGGATAAAATAATCAGTGCCCGGAAAGAATTTACTCTTAAATACAGCGAGCTGGGCAAATCCGCGTTTGATTTGGAACGCGCGGAACTGGCCCGGCAGGTGGAGGCCTGGCGGCAGGCGGAAGTGGATAAAACGCAGTTGATGGAATATGAATCCCGCCGGCGCGCCCAGATAAACCGCGAGGAATTTCACACGCGCTTGGATACGGTCCGGGGCCTCGTCGGCGGCGTCGCGTCTTTATTTGAGGATTTGGCCGAGGCGGACGCGCGTTACTCTCGCGAGGCGTTTTACGTTTATAAGGCGTTCAAGATGGCGGAAGTGCAGATATCCACGGCATCAGCGGTGATGAAGGCCTTTGAAGGCGCGGCGGATAAATCAGGCATCGGCCTGGCGCTGGCCTACATGCAGGCCGCGATGGCGGGGGCCTTTGGAATTATGCAGACGGCGCTCATCGCCAACGCCCAGCCGCCTTCTTACGATGAGGGCGGCGTCTCCACCCGTCCCGGCATTTATTATTCCGGCGTGCCGGAGGCGCACATACCGCTCAAGGGCGGCTCCGTCCCCGTCGAGATCAAGGGCGAAGAAAAGCGGGAAATCCGCCTCGAAATAGCTAATATCGTATCGCCGGAATTGCTCGATGCCTACATCGCCTCGCCGCGAGGCCGGCGCGCGATGCTAAACTTTATCGGCCAAAACGCCGGCACAGTCCGGCGCGTAATCAGACATTGAGGGAAAAATGGCGGAAGTTTATCTCACCATTGAGCCGGCGCAGGTCTCCATACGACACCGCTGGCGCACGCAGATAATGACCACCGCGGGCGGCGTCGAACAGCGCGCCGCGCTGTATTCATGGCCGCGCGTGGGATTGGCCGCAAAGTATAAAATGGCGACATCGCCACATGTCAACTGGTTTAAGCGCAATCTTGTTTTTTCCACCGACGCTATCTGGGGCGTGCCCGTCTGGCCGGATATGACCGCCCTTACCGCCCAGGCCGCGGGCGGACAAAAAAAACTTGCCGTGGCCGAGACCGCCTATCGACGTTTTTATACGGGCAGAGATTTGATTATCATTGATGCGGCGGATCCGTTCACATATGAAGTCTGCGGCATTGCTTCCATCGCCGCGCAGGAAATAACACTTTCCGAAAATCTTGCCGCTACTTGGCCGGCCGGCTCGCGCGTCCTGCCCGTGTACGACTGCCGGATCGGCGCGGAACAAAATGTAGAAATGACGCGCGGCGAGACGGTAGAAATTGATGCGCAGGAAGCATTCGAAGAGGCAAGGAGCTTCGCCTACACGCCGCCCGCATCCGGCGCGGCGCAGTATAAGGGGCTCGACATCTTCGCTTTTTATCCCCAGCGCCCGTTGCGGCTGGGCTACCGCCGTCCCTATGATCTCGCCCAGTGGCAGGGCCTGGCTTACGCGCAGAGCGCGTACGCCGCAGGCGCGAACAAGATGACTTTTTCCGCCGATTATGTTTTCCCTTCGCGCGCGGAAATTGCCTCTTTCTGGAATTTTTTTGATGCCCACATGGGGCGGCTCTCGGCCTTCTGGCTGCCTTCACACGGTCGCGATATAGTCCCCGCGGCGGCCGTGGGCGCGGAAGAAACGCGCCTCACCATTGAGCCGATCAGCTACGCTTCCACGTACTTTACGAATGAACTGCAGGGGCGGCACATTTACGCGCGCCTGCCGGGCGCGGCGGGTGTCTGCCGCAAGATTACCGGCGCGGGCGCGGATTACATTGATATCGACAGCGCTTTGGGTTTTGCGATTTCCGCGGCGCAGTGCGCCCGCGTGCTGATATCTTTTCTGTATCTCGCGCGCTTCGATCTCGACGAGGCGGAAATGCTCTACCCGCACAACCGGCCTGATTTCGGGCGCGCCGCGCTGAGTTTTTCCGCCTTAATCGGCGAGGAACTGGAGGAAGCATGAAAGACGCGAGTGTGGAATTGATTGCCAAAGAAGAGGCCTCCGAGCGGAAACCGACGGAGCTATATAAAATCTGGTGCGCCTCCGCCACGTGGTATTACACAAATTCCGACGCGGCGATAGAGTATGACGGCCAGACCTATCAGCCGGCGGCAATCACCCGCGGCTCCGCGGATTACAACGCCGCCCTCGAGGCCGCGGTGATGAAGGTAACCATGTCGCTTATCACCGTGCCGGCCACGCAGTTCATCGCCCAAAATCCGATTGAAACGGTCTGGGTGGAAATAAGCCGCATTTTCCGCGACCAGTCGCCGTACGAAAAACTTGTCGTCTTTATCGGCCAGATAAAAACCGCCGCCATCAAGGGTACCACCGCGGAAATCGACTGTGTCTCGTTTGAGTTCGCCCTGCGGATGGCCGTGCCGCGCTGGCGCTATCAGATAAACTGCAATCATCAGGTGTTTGACGCCGCCTGCGGGAAGAGCAAGGCGGGATATAAAGTCTCCGCCGCCATCGCGCTGGACGCGGGCAAGACAATCCTCACCGCGGCGGCCTTTGATGAGTATGATGACGGATATTTTGTCGGCGGCCTGCTGGAATACGCAGGCGAGACGCGCACGATTACCGGGCATACGGGCGCAAGCATCAGCATCAACTACAAGATGATTAATCTGGAGGACGGCAAAACCGTGGACGCCTACCCCGGATGTGATGGCCGGCCCGAAACCTGCAGAGACAAATATGACAACATCATTCATTTTTTCGGCTTCCCGTGGATTCCGGAAGACAACCCGGCGATGAGGGTGTGATATGTTTTTTGACGATGAAAAAAATGTGGAAAAATTGCGGGCGATTATTGCCGAATGGGAAGGAACGCCCTACCGCCACCGTTGCGGCGTAAAAAATAAAGGCGCGGACTGTATTCATTTTGTGGTCAAGGTGCTCGTGGAGCTGGGCGTGCTCACGTGGCGCCAAAATCTCGTGCCGGATTACCCGCGCGACTGGCATCTGCACAACACGCGCGATCTGCTTTTGGAGCATTTGGCGCTCCGTGTCCCCGGCTCGTTGTATCTTCTCGCCCCTCTGACAGAAGAAAAAATCATTGAGGTGGAAGTGCTCACCGGTAAAAGAATTCCGCGTGAAGTGCGCGATGTAAGCCAGCTAAAAAACGGCGATATCGTTTTGATGCACTACGGGCACGCCGCGAGCCACGCGGGGATTTATCTGGACAATTATCTGTGGCAGTCGCTGGCCGGCGCGGGCGTATGCAGAATACACATAACCGACCGCGCCCAGCGCCGCGGTATGCGCTATTACTACCGTGTGGAGGTTAGACAATGAGCTGGTCGATAGTTTCCGGCGCTTTATCCGGCGGTATCACCGGCGCGATTTGCGGCGCGAAAATCGCAAATGTCTATGGCGCGATTATCGGCTTTGTCGTGGGTGCGATTGTGGGCGGCGCAATGGGTTATGGCGCGGAGGCCATCGCGCGCTCCAATGCCGATTATCCGGGCGTGCCCATACAGAACCTGATACTTCCGGGCAACACCTACGGCTCCGTGATTACCGATATCTGCGGCACGGTCAAGATTTCCGGCCAGTTTCTGATTTACGGCGATGAAAAAGTGCTGCCGATTACTACCGAAGTCGGCGGCAAGGGCGGCGGCAGCCAGAGCGTGACTACCGGCCATATGTATTATATGAGTTGGGCACAGGGAATCTGCCGCGGCCCCGTGGACACGCTGTTCGCGATATACGGCGATAATGATGAAGTCCTTTGGCAGGGGGAATTATCGCGGCCGGAATCGGGCGGAAAAGCAACGATTTCCCTGGGCTTCCGCGGTTCGATTGATTTTTATTTCGGCACGGACGACCAGACCTACAACACCACCGTGGCCGGTCTGGTGGGCGATGCCACGCTCACGCCGCCCTGGCGCGGCCTGTGCTACGCCGTTTTTAAGAATTTTTATATCGGCGGTTATAACCGCGCACCCGCGGTAAAGTTCATCGTCCGGCGCGTGCCGGAGATTGCCGCCCTGCCTTCTGACGCCGCAGTGGGAACCTACGATTACAATTTCGCTCACGCATTATATTATGTTCTCAACACACTGACCGGCCTGCCAGCCGATTGGCTGGATGCCGATTCTTTTGCCGCCTCCGCCGCCGCGCTGGCCGCGGACGGACTGGGCGGAAGCATCTGCTATGATCAGCATCAGGAGGCGCTGAGCTACATCAGCGGCATTTTAAATCATATCGGCGCGATTATCCGCTACGGCGCGGACGGCAAATTCCACCTTGCGCTCATCCGGGGCGATTATGACGTCGATGAACTGCCGGAAATAGACGAGGATATAATTCTGGAGCCGCCGTCTTTTACGCGCCCGGCGTGGCTGGACACAAAAAACGAAGTCAAGGTGCAGTACTCTCTGATTAATGAGCGCGAGGCGATAATTGACGGCGTGAAATTTGACGGCACGATTGTCACCGTCGGCGCGGGCAAGGATTACGCGACGCTGGCCGCCGCACTCACCGCCGGGGAGGCGGCGGGCGGCGATTGGCTCTATCTGCTCGAGCCGGGCACACATAATTTATCGGCAGATCTTGGTGGTTATACATTTGTTTTGTCGCACCACAACGCCTATCTGCGCGGCATGGGCGCGTGGGCCAACCAGACGGTCATCATCGGGAAAATACAAATACGAAATAATCTCCTGCTGTTTTTGGAAAATTTATGGCTTTATCATATCGATAATGCCCGCGATGGTCATGTGCGATGGGGCGGAGGTGGAGGAAAACTTATTGCCAACAAAGCTATAATCGGCTGGCCGGGATTTGTCACAGCTTATACTAGTTCTACTCCGTTGATGATTAGTGATTACAATGCCGTCATGGATATATCTTATTGCGCAATTTATGCTGGTGTGCGTACATCAGGTGGTTATTTATATGATTGCCATCTTAATACATCAAAATTTTCGACCGACCGCTCTAAAATTTCCATATCGAGATCAATGTACAACGGTATTCATGCCGGCGGCTGGGTGAACTTTGTGGAAGGCGGTACTGGCTCGTTTAGGAACGATTATGCCGCATTCGACTGCACATTAAACACGCTGGGCGGCGTGCGCGGCCCGATATTCGGCGATTTTCGCATTGTTGTCATCGACGAGCCGCTCAACATCAGGCAATCCACGGCGGACCCGCCCGCGGTGGATCCCGGCAATCAGGCCCTGCAGGGGCGCGTGGTTTCACAGAGTATCAATATGCCCTATTTCACGAACAATAAAAATGCCGTCTGGGCCGGCCAGCAGGCCCTGCGCGGCATTTGCTACCCCTTCGCGTCGGTCAGTTTCCCGGCGAACCGGCGCGCTTTCCGCTATGAGCCGGGAGATGTCTGCCTGTTAAGCTGGGCGGATTATGGCATCTCCAAAATGGTACTGCGCATTCTGGCCATTACCGAGGATGGCCCGGAAAGCGAGGTGATTAATATCACCGCGCAGGAGGATATCTACGCGCTCACCAATGCCGTTACCGAGTACACGCCGCCCACGCGGCGCGATAAGCCGCGCCCCGCGCTCACCGCGCCGCCGCTGGTTTTTCTGGATATTATGGAGGCGCCCTACGAGCTCGCTCCGGACGAAAGCGTCAAGCTCGCGCCTCTGGCCGCCCGCGCCTCCGATTATGACGTGGGCTTTGATGTGTACATGAGCATTGACGCCGGCGCGTCGTATCAGTATCTGGCGCGCGCCGCGCGCCTCCAGTCTTACGGCCAGCTTGCCGAGCCGTATCCGGCGGAACGGCATTTTATTGATACTATTGGATTCAAGGTGGCAATGCTCCGCGACGCATCCAGCATTGAATCCGTGTCGTTCGCCGTGGCGCTTTCCGGCGGCGCGAATATCGCGATTCTGGGAGATGAGATTATCACCTTCACGGATATCGCGCCTGTCGCGGGCGAAGACGATATTTACCTTATTTCCGGCGTTTTCCGCGCGCGCTGGGGCACCAGCCGCGCCGCGCACGCGGCGGGAACTGATTTTTATTTTCTGGGCAAAACCGTTTTTACTGTTGAAGGAGAAAATATTATCGAGGGCTTGGAGCGCCAATTTAAGTTTGTGCCTTTCAACACAAAAAATTCCGGTGATATCGCGGAGGCCGAGGCGCTCACCATAACGCCGGCGGGGCTCGCCAAAACGCCTTATCCGCCGGTCAATCTGTGCGCCAACGGCTCGTCCTTTGCCGCGCGTTACGGGGAATAAAAAATGACGAAAAAATACATCGACCAGATGGAATATTCTTCCGACCTGCTCGCGCAGGCGGCGTATTTTTCCGATGGTTTCGGGCCGGAGGAGCTCACCGACGGCGGCTTCGAGGCTTGGACGGGCGCGACACTGGATAATTGGACGCTGTCCGGAGCGTCCGCGACTTACGCGAAGAGAACAACAATAAAATACATGGGCGCGGCAAGCGTGAGACTGACGCGCAACGGAACCGACGCTCTTTTGTATCAGAATTTTCACGCCGCGCGCGGGATTGCCTATTGGAAGGGCAAGGTGGCGCTGATCGGCGCGTGGGTTTACGCGACGGTTCCCAACGCGGCCGGCTTAATTATTCAGTTTGCGCCCGGGATTGGATATTCCGAGTATCACCCGGGGGATAGCACCTGGCGCTGGCTGTGGGTGGCAATGGTTGTGCCGGCGGAAGCGACGATTGTGCGTTTCAGCTGCCGCGTGGCCAATGTGGATACCTCGGCGTATTTTGATACCTCTTCCGCGCGCGAGGCATACCTTCTGCCTTTTTCCGGCGCTGAAAAATCGCAGGGGTTTTATTCTTTGCGGCTCATCGCCGCCAAGACGAATTCTCTCAATAAAATTATGACGCGCACGCTCCACACGCCGGTGGATTTGACTTCGCGCTCTTTCGCGCGGCTGGATATCCGCGCCGGACGCACGGGTAGCAATCTCGCCGCGCGCGTGTATCAGACCTATGTTTTAAACGGCAATCTGGAGGAGTGGTCGGCGGGCGCGTATGCCGCGCCGGATAACTGGACTCTTTCCGGCGCGGGCGCGGCTGTGGAAAGGGGCGGTTCTGCGGGTGATTATCACGCAGTAATCACGCGCAACGGCGCCAACGCGGCTCTATACCAGAACATCCACGAGGCGAAAGAAATTGAGTGGTGGAAGGGCAAGGAAATAACACTGCGCGCGGAAGTGCTGGCCACCGTGGCCAACCGCGCGCGGCTGGCTGTCGCAGACGGAGCGGGAACAACATATTCCTCATTCCACACGGGTGCGGGCGGCTGGGAGTGGCTCGAAGTTACGCGCACCATCGACAGCGCCGCCACAATAGTGCGCCTGTGGCTGCAGGTGGAAACGGGCGACACGTCCGCGCAGTTCCGCCGCGTATCACTGCGAGTGGAAGACCTGGCCGTTGAATTCACGCCGAACATTCTTGTCGCCGATACCTGGCAGACCGAACAGGCCGTGATTTCAACGTATGAGAACAGCGATAAAAACGCCATCGGCGTGGTGCAATTGGAAATTGTCAACGCCGATGCCGCGGACGACAAGATATATATTGATAATCTGTATGGGATTAAAAACCTGAACGATATTATTTTAACCTGGTCGCCGCGCGTGCGCGGCGCTGGCGCGGGCGTCGGCCTGCCGGGCCTTGCTCCGGAAGCCGCGGCACATGAAGGGTTATACAAAATCGAGGTTTATATTTCCGCCGTGAAAAAGCGTACGGTGTACGGGATTGACGATGTTACCTGGGTATATACCGAGACGATGCACAAGGCGGATAACCGTTCACTCGCTTCGGAGGTGACGTTCCGCGTGTACAATTACATCGGCGATTATGAATCCGATTACGCGGAAGTGACAGTAAAGAAAAACTAACCCGCGCCCCGCGCGCGGGAAAGGAGAAAATATCATGGCAACAAACAAATATGATTTACATACCGCTGAATATTCAGTTTCCGGATGGGACGCGATTCTCTCTGCTGATATGGAAGCGCTCGACGAGATTATCAACTCGCGCGTCATCGGCCAGCTAGGCGAGACCGTCGCCGCTTATCAGGCGCTATATCTGGCCGCGGACGGCAAATGGTATAAGGCGCAGGCGGACGGCACTAAACAGCCGGCGCAGGGCCTGGCTGTGGAAAGCGGCGACGCGGATGACGGAATCCGCATTTATCGCCTCGGAGAGGCGGAAAACGAGGACTGGACGTGGACTATCGGCCCCGTTTATCTGGACGCGGACACGGCAGGCGCGCTGACGCAGACGCGCCCCGCGCGGTATCCGCAATTAATCGGCTACGCGGTAAGCGCGACGGTGCTGTACCTGTTTCCGTTGTCGCTGGAGCTTACCGTGGCCGGATCTTCCGGCGGCCTGGTGCGCCGCGCCGTGGAAAAGGCGGTGGCCATCACCGCCTCGGCCACCGTGGCTTGCGGTCTGGCCATACCTTCCGGCGCGCGGCTCTTGGGCGCGCAGTTCCGCGTGGACGCGGCGCTGGCCAAAACGTGGGATGCCGATTATTCCGGCGGCTCCTCCACCGCGCTTGTCGCCGCGGGCGAAGTGGCTAAAAACACAAAAAAGAACGTCCTGCACGACGCGGAAATCGCCAGCGGCGCCACGGATATCGTTTTTTCGCCCAATGCCGGCGGCTCCTTTACGGCACAGGGACAGATAACCGTTATTGCGTATTACGAGGAGCTGGTGGATATGGAAGACGCCGCGTAACGCCACAAATGTGGACAAATGTGGACAGAAAAAATAAATCGACATTTGTAAGTACTTGATTTTGGCTGGGGAACAAGGATTCGAACCTTGATTCACGGAGTCAGAGTCATTGTGCAATCTAATGATTCCGCCTAGTTAGGCGCTTGCCTTGTGGACAAGTTATCAATTTTACGTTGTTTTTTGTGGACAAAGCCTTTTCCAGCGCCATTTTATCCAAAACTTTGTTCGATGCCGCCCGCAAATTCGACATAACTACGTGAGTATATATCTCGGTCGTGGTCACCTGCGCGTGCCCAAGAAACTTCTGGATCACGCGAATATCCACGCCTTGCCCCAGCATGTGCGTGGCAAAAGTATGCCGGAATAAATGCGGCGTCACTTTCTTGCTGATTTTCGCGCGCGCGGCGATCCGCGCAAATGCCCGCTGCACGCGCACTAGCGGCCGCCCGGTCCGCGGGTTTTCAAAAAGATAATCGTCTTGTTTCAGATTGTATTCTTTAATTAGAGATCGCACGGCCTTGATCAGCGTATTGTTGAGCGGCAGGACTTTTTCGCTCCCGCCCTTCTGCCGCACCTTCACCGATTGATTGCCGAAATCAAAATTTTCCAGCTTCAGCGTGATGGCCTCGGTGAAGCGCAGGCTCAAGGAATAAAGGCACAAGGCCAGCGTGTAATAGATTGGCTCGCTTTGCGCGGCCTTTAAAAACGAGACGACTTCCGGGAACGATAAAATGATCGGAATCGGTTTTTTATACGGGAGTTTTTCGTAAGAAAAAGACGGCACGCTGATTTTTTTCTTGCGCCGGCACCAGGTGACAAAGCCGCTGAAATATTCCAGCTCCTTGTTGATGGTGCGGTTTTTCACGTTTTCCAGCGCGCGCATTTTCTGATAATAATCATAATCATCTTCACTGAGCGCCGAAACCAGCCGGCTACCTAATAGCCGCGAATAATGCGCCCGGTTAATCAGGACGACATCCTGATAGGAGCTGGCCGCGCGGTGAAGTTTATACCATTTTAGATATTCAGTGAAAAGCTCATCTACCGTCTGGCCGCTGGGAAGTGGCGGCTTTACTTTTTCGCGCGCGATTTTGCGCATGAGACGCTCGATTTCCCAGGCGTCGGAAATTGATGCCGTGGTCTGCGGCAGCGGTTCGCGGATCCGTTTGCCGGTATAGCCGGCCGGGCGGTAATCGACAATGAAGGAAAAGCGCGAGCCGCCGCAGGAGCATTTGATGTATCCTTCCGGCAGGCGTTTGCCGCATTTTTTGCAATTAACAATGAGCGCCATTTATTTTTTTAAAAGCTCGATAATCTGATCAAGCCGTTTGATGGTATCGTTGACGCGGAAAATCCATCTGGATATCGCCACGCCGATAATGAAGATAAGTAAAAAAAGAAATATTAACCCAAAGCCAAATCCTTCCATTTTTATCCCCCCGCTATTTTATTTTATTGTCTCTTTCTTTCTCTTTCTCTCTCTCTGTTGACCGGCGGGCTTTATCCCGCAAGTAGTTTTATTTTTTCCTCCAGTTGCTGGATTTTGTTTTCTTGCTCGGTGATTTTTTCATCCGTGAGGACGGATTGATAACAGGCCTCAATCGCCATGGCGATGGCGTTTTTGTGCGGCGTGTTTGATTCCATAATATAAACCGCTTTTTGTATTATTTCGGATATGTGGATTTCTTTGTTGTCCATCACGCGCCGGGAAGGTGGATTTTCATACAAGGGCGCAAGTTCGGCGACTTTATGCCTGGCGGTCGCTTCACCTTTTCCGGTCAAAAGCCAGTCAATATTCACGTTATTGTTAATTGCGTGATCGATCAGTAATTGTTTTACGGTTCCGCTTTTTATTCGGTTATTCAAGTCTGGCGCGCTGATATTTATGGCTTTTGCCAGCTCTTTTTTAGTGCTGTAACCCATTATATTCATTAATCTATTAACAATTTCGTTAATTAAATTCATTTTTTTATAAATTTTCCTTGACAATGTTCACGATTTCGTTTATCTCTGTTCCCGAAAGGGTAACATATGTTAAGCGACAAAGAAAATATAATCAACAGAAAAATTTTCATCATGAAATCCGGGCGGACCCAGCGCCGCGTGGCCGAAATCGTCGGCGTATCCCGGATAACTCTTTATCGCTATCTATGCTGCATCGACAAAGACCCTCAAACACAGAAAAAAATCGCCCGCGCCTGCAACGTGAAGCCGGATATCTTCTGGCCGGAATTTTTTGGCAACGGCAACTCTAACAATACATCTTCTCATGATGCCAGGGTAATAAGGAAAGCAAAAGCAGTAAATTAATAATTCGGAGGGAATTCTTAATGAGCACGCTGCGCGATTGTTTATACCGGACGATCCACCAAAACAGAAAACCGCTCAAGGCGATAGCCGAAGAGATAGACATGAGCGAAAACTACCTCACCCGCGCCGCGCTTCCGGACGCCGATGATTCTGATACCGGCACCGGTTGCCGCTTCCCTATTAAAAAATTAATCCCGCTGATCAACGCGACAAAAGATTTTTGCACGCTTGATTTTATCGAAAATTCCCTGGGGCGCGTGGCGGTGGAACTGCCCAGAAAGAAAAACAGCATTTCCGATATTTGCCGCCTGACGATGCGCACAGTACGTGAATTCGGTCAGATGATTGCCGGGGTGGACGCGAGTATGGCTGACGGCAAAATCAGCGCGTCGGAAAGAGAAAAAATAATTGAGGAAGGTTACGCGGCGGTAAGCGCGATCATGGCGCTGGTTAAAAATATCGAACGTGATGGCAAGTAATGGAAGCAATGCGGCGTAAAATCGAAGCATTGGAAAAGCGCATCGCCGAGCTGGAGGCCAAAAACCTGCGGCGGGAAACTGCCGGGCATGAAAGCCCCACCCTGCGCGAAGCCGTGCGCCAGATTGTCGAGAGTCGCGATACTTCCATGCTGGACGCCTTTTTCCGCAAGGGCGGCCGGATTGTCCGGCAATAAGAGGGAGTTGTATGAATAAGTTTGAGGAGTTTGTGGAAAGCGTCTCGCGGGCGTTGACCATGTTGGCGCTATGCCTGGCTTTTGTCTGGGTCGGTTTCGGGCTGATTGTTTGTTTCGCGCCGGAAATCAAGTCGCTGTGCCAGGTCGTCAATTTAAAAATTTCACAGATCACTTTTATTATTATGGAGGCAATCGGCTGATGGAGCTGGCGCACCTTTTCATCGTTGCTTTGCAGTTTACTTTCGATGTGATGATTGTCATCGCCGTCCTTATTCTCGGATATCTATACTTCATTTTTCGGGGGAAATAAGAGTGGATAAAGCCAAAAATAAATATATCGGGATTTTTAACATCAACCGCGAAATTCTGCGCGAGAGCGCGGAGGCCTACACCCAGGAGCAGGCAAAATACTGGATGGCGCACCAGTTGGCTCTGCGTTGTGGCGTGATCCCGCAGGCAATTTGGGGCTATTGGAAAGTATATCCCAATTCTTTTGAAATAAAAAAAATGCCCTAATAAGGAAAGGAGTTTTTATGGCCACTTTTATCGGTTGGAGGGACGGCGGGAGAAAAATGATTAGGCAGAACGGTAAAGACTATGATTGCGGCGTGATTAATTTTCTCGCAGAAGAAAATGAGGGACGACCGTTTGTGGTGACGGGATATTATCCGTTTTATCTGCGCGAGACAATCCTGAAGTATCTGGGCCGTATCTTTTTCCCGCGCCCGGAATACGATACCACACAGCACCAACCAAAAATCGACCGCGATGAATTCATTGCGGCGCTGGAGGGGGAAATATGAGCACCAAAGGCGAGTCGAGAAAAAAATTTCCGAGGAGAATAATTATGGGAAGTGCAACTGAGGCAAAAACAAGAGGTCTGGAATTAAAGAACGAATCCGATATGGAAACGCGTAATGATTACGCCTCTATTAGACTAGGTAATAAATAAAGCATAACACAGAAACAGCCAAAGCACAGCGACCGGCTGGATTGATAGGTTATCTAATTTTAAGGAGGATTTTTACATGACAGAGAATCAAATAGGTTTTGTATGGATTATGGGGATTATAATAGGAGTTTTCGTTCTTGGTGCGATACAGGCGAAGTATGGAATTTTTAACGATGAAGCAAGTTGGGGAGCAGCAGCGTTGCCGTCTGCTATTCTTTTTTGGCCAATAGTTATTCCTGTGTGTGCTGTTTTATTTGTGCTGGTAATGCTTTTTTTGTTTTCGGCTCGGTTATTTAAGGCTTTTTTCAAAGTGCAACACAGAAATCACCCGGAGCGTAGCGATCAGGTGGATTGACTTTGTTATAAATATTTTTAAGGAATTTTGCAACATGCTTATAAATGACCACTTCCAGAATTTTAAGGTTTACGGGATACCGAAAGCGCAGCTTGTTATTGCTGACATTCCTTACAACGTCGGCAAGAACGCTTATGGTTCAAACCCTTCATGGTACATTGATGGCGACAATAAAAACGGCCAAAGCGAACTTGCCGGGAAAAATTTTTTTGATACCGACAAGGATTTTAAACCGGCAGAGTTCATGCACTTCTGTAGCAAGATGTTAAGGCCGGAGCCAAAAGAAAAAGGAAACGCGCCTTGCATGATTGTGTTTTGTGAATTTGAACAGCAATTCTATTTGATTGAGTTGGCGAAAAAATACGGGATAAATAATTACATCAATCTTGTGTTCCGCAAAAACTTTTCTGCCCAGGTATTAAAGGCAAATATGCGCGTGGTGGGAAATGCTGAATACGCGCTCTTGCTGTACCGGAACAAGCTGCCGAAGTTTAATAACGGCGGGAAGATGATTTTTAATGTAATGGATTGGGTCAAAGATACAGACAGTGAAAAAATTCATCCTACACAAAAACCTGTTGGCCTTCTTAAAACACTGATTCAAATTTTTACAGATGAAGGGGATGTTGTAATTGACCCCGTTGCCGGAAGCGGATCAACGCTTATCGCCGCGATTGAGTGCAATCGCAAGGCGTTTGGGTTTGAGATTAAGAAAGATTTTTATGCAAAAGCAAACGAATGGATTAAACGAACAGAGGCGCAAGGCATTTTGTTTAAAGATCATCACCGAAAACAACGGTATGGCGAGCAACAATGTATTTAATTTTTTATTATAACGCCCAGATCAGCGGCGGTACTCCGTCCGCTGAATCTGATTGTTAGCGGAGGTATGAGATTATGAAATGTTTGAATCTATATGCCGGAATCGGTGGCAACCGTGAACTATGGACAGGCTGCGACATTACGGCGGTTGAATATGACACCGCTATTGCCGACGTGTATGCCAAACGGTTTCCGCAAGACACGACTATTACAGGCGATGCACTGGAATATGTCCAAAAACACTACAGCGAGTTTGACTTCATTTGGGCAAGTCCGCCATGCCAGACGCACGGGCAATATCGCCACAATGTCGGCGTGGTTGGCAAGGGATTTGCGCCGGTGATTCCCGATATGACAGCGTTGTACGGTTTGATTGTGTTTCTGCAAACCTATTTCGCTGGGAAATGGGTCGTGGAGAATGTGAAACCATATTACCCGCCGCTGATTAAGCCAACCTTTGAACTGCAAAGGCACCTGTTCTGGGCGAACTTCTGCGCAGAGCCAAGGGATTTTAGAAAGGCTGAGATCAGAACGAAAAACAAAATATCGGACTTTGACGGTGCTGACTTGGTGAAGGCCAGCCGGATTTCAAACAAGCGCCAAGTGTTGAGAAATTGTGTAGATGCGGAGCTTGGACTGCATATTTGGGAAGCGGCTAACATAAGAATATGAAGAACTATCACACATCTTACAAAATGAAAAAGCGGCGCAGGATTAACGAGATTTGCGCCAAAATGCGTGCGGGGAAAGAACGCAAGCGTTTGGAGCAAGATTACACACCATGTCCAGACCGCCCGAACCTGTGCATGCAGGTCATTGTTAGGGAGTTTGAGTGCTCCGTGACCGGCGCCCCGGCGGCCACAACGTATCACCTGCAGGCGTGTCCGACGCGGCGGGATTCTTACTGGATATGGGAAGGGAAAACCAGATTGCCCCAGCCGATGGGCAGGGCGCAGTTTTTCCGGCGATATTTAACCGGCAAGTATCCGCGGGTCATGCCCGGCGGATAAAAAATAGAACATGCCCGGGCGGTTGACGCCGAGCTTCACAAAAATAATACCGGGATAGAAACATGCCCCGGCCCGGGCAGTAAATAATTTATGTCTTTTTAAATTTTGGCATTCAACCTTTAGGAATTATCAATGTCTTTTGCGTCAAAACATTTATCGGAAGCGGAGCGCGCGCGTATCGCGCGGGAATTATACACGGTCAAGGGACAGCCGGACGGCAAGGGCAATATCCACGGCCTTTGCCCGTTTCATGAAGAGAAAAATCCGTCTTTCGCCTATAACTTCATCAAGGATCAGTTTAACTGCCTATCCTGCGGCGCGGCGGGCGACCTGATAAAACTCTGGGCGCATGTCCACTGCCCCGGCGCGGACGAAAAAGAAGCGTTCAAACAATTCTGCGAAGCGCATGGGATATCCGGCGGCGAGCCCAAGCCGGAGGATCCCGAAGCGCAGAAACGCCGGGCCATGCTCAAGCTCATGCGTGAGGCGTGGCAATCCTTTCCGTCCCTGCCGGAAGCGATGCTCGCCAAACTGCAAAAAGAGCGCGGCTGGGATCCGGAAACAATCAAAAAACTGGATTTGCGGCTGGAGACGAAGCGCGTCAGCAAAAAAACCGGCGCGCTGGAAGATGTCAAGAAGCTCGAAAAAATCGCCATTCCGATCTTCGATGAAAAGAACAATCTGGTTAATATCCGCCTGTATCATCCGGGCGCGAAGGAATTTAAAATCATCTCGTTTGCCGAAGGCCTGGGCGCGTCGCGCCTGCTGCCGGCAACACCGCACGCCGATGGCCTAATTGTCTTATGCGAGGGCGAAAGCGACACGCTCTGCGCTCTGTCACACGGACTAAACGCCATCACGCAGACCTCCAAGCTCCGCGAATGGCCGGAGGGACATAAAAAGCATTTTAAAGGCCGCGACGTAGTGATTGCCTACGACGCGGACGAACCTGGACAAAAATACGCCTATCACGCCGCGCAATCGCTCATCGGCACGGCCAAATCCGTGCGCCTGCTGGCCTGGCCGGAGTATATGCTGGAAGGCGGCAAAATCGCGCCCAAGCACGGACAGGACCTGACCGACTTCTTTGTCCGCCACGGCAAAACGTGCGCGGATTTTGACGCGCTTATGCAGGCCGCGCCCCTTTACGATTCCGCCACCGATCCATATAAAGAAAAACCGCGCGCGACGGCGGGCGAGGACGCGCCCATATCATACCGCGACTTTTTCGCCCGCGGCGTGAACGACAGGCTATCGTTTAAACCGCGGCTGTTGGCCGAACGCATCATCACCGATCTGCGCCTGTTATCCGATCCGGAGACGGGCCTGATTTTCAAGTGGAACGGGAAGATATGGGAAGTATTTGACGAGGATCATGTCCGCAAGATTGCCGTCGAACATCTGGGCGATGAATCGCAGAAATCGCGCGCAGAGGACGCCGTCTATCAGGTCAAAATGCTTTCGACTATCACGCATGGCCGCCGCCTCAACGATCGGGAGGACTGGATCTGCATCCAGAACGGCATGCTCAATGTCGCCACGTTCGAGATGGCGTCGCACGATCCGGATTTTTTATCGACCTACGCGCTGCCGGTTTCGCTCGATCCGGAAGCGCCGAATCGCTGCGCCCGCTGGGAAGAATTCACCAGGCAGACTATCCAGACGGACGGTCCAATCAATCAGGCGCAGGAGTTTGCGGGTTATTGTCTCACGCGCCATACCAAATACGAAAAATGCCTGTTTCTTCTCGGCCCCGGCGAGGACGGGAAATCGACCTTTTTGAAGATCCTGCAGGAGTTGGTCGGTAAGGAAAACTGCGCGGCCGTATCGTTTGCCGATCTGGAAAACGAGTTTCACCGCTCATCGCTTTTTCATAAACTCTTGAATATTTCCACCGAGATCGGCGCCACGGCGATTGATTCGCCGTATTTTAAGGCGATCACTTCGGGCGACACAATCAACGCCGCCTTCAAGCACAAAAACAATTTCGAGTTTCAGCCTTATTGCAAGTTGGCTTTCGCGGGCAATCTGCTGCCGCGCGTGCGCGATAACTCGCACGGCTATTTCCGCCGCTTTCTGCCGATTAAGTTCAAGCGCCAGTTCCGCGAGGGCGATCCCGAGCGCGATCCTTTTCTGTTTGATAAGCTGACCGAGGAGCTTTCCGAAATTTTCTTCTGGGCGCTCCACGGCCTCAAGCGCCTGACCGAGCAGAAAATGTTTACGATGTGCGATGAGACCAAGGAACTGATGATGGATTACCGCCGGACAAATAATCCGGTGTTGTGCTTTGTCGAGGATGAATGCACGGTCGGCGCGGACAAAGAGGCGGATAAAAACATGCTTTACGAATCCTATCGCGAATACTGCAAAAAGTTCGGTTATATGGCGCTCAATAAAGACAATTTTTTCCGTGAGCTTTACGCCGCGGTCAATAACCTGGCGCTCTACCGGCCTACCGTCGCCGGCGTCCGCCAGTATTACGTCAAGGGCATCACCCTGGGAGTGAGCGATGAGGGATAACAGTTTATTGTCATTCCGGCGCAGGCCGGAATCCAGTTTCAATCCCGCGCCCCCCGCCCCTTGTGTGTGGGTTCCCTATCCAGAATATATTATACGCGGATTTGCGTCCGCCCTCCGTCCGCCCAAAAACGGGTTAGGGTGGACGGATTTTTGTTTGTTTTTATTGGGTTTTTATACCCCTGTCCGACCTGTCCGCCCAATTTGGCGCTTATTAATTATATACGCGCGCGGAGCATGTGCATGCAGTGTTTTTTCTGAATACTATTTAGAATTTGTAGAAAAGTGGTCGGACAGGGCAGCCATTACTTGAAATCATTAAGGAATCAGGCGGACGCGCAGGCGGACGGAGGGCGGACAGGGCGGACGGAGAAGGGCATTTTGAGATGAAAATAGAGTTTAACAAGTATCAGAATGAGAAAATACAGGAAAATGAACGCCCTGTTTTCTCGCGCTGGGAGGATAGCGTGGATGTTCTCCGCCTTGTGGAATATCTCGGCATCAATCCCGATCTGGGCGCGCGCCTGTGCTGGGACGATGGCCCAGCGCTGTTTTTTGATCCACCTCTGATTCCTACTCAGATAGGGCGTTGGGAAAAAGTTTTTATTGCCGAAGGATTATTACAGGACGCAGCCCGTGATCTACGTGAACTGCACTTGGCGGGGCTGTATGTCCTGCCGCTATCACCGCACGCGCATAAAGGAGAAAATAATGGAAATTAAAATGGAAATCACGGGGATTAAAGAGCTGATTGCCAGTATGTCCGATTTCGAAAAAGCGCAACTTCCATATGCGGCCGCGAAATCCCTGACCGATACGGCGCAAATGGTTCAATCCGCAGAAAAAGAGGCAATGAAATCAACGCTGGATCGTCCGACTCCATACACACTAAAGAGCATTTATGTTAAAGCCGCGCGCAAGAATCGGCTGGAGGCGGTTGTGGGGTTCAAAGAGTTTGCCGGCAAGGGCACGCCGGCAGTGAAATATATGTATCCGGAAATCATGGGCGGCGATCGCAACACTAAGCGCTTTGAGCGCGCCTTGCAGTCTAAGGGAATATTACCCAAGGGGATGTATGTCGTGCCCGGTGCGGGTTGTCAGCTGGATGCTTATGGTAATATACCGCAGTCATTGATCGTGCAGATAATATCATACTTCCAGGCGTTTGGTGAGCAGGGCTACCGGGCCAACATCACACCGCAGCGAAAGGCTGCCCTGGCTAAAGGCAGTAAACGCAAGGGCACGATGGGCTTTGAGTATTTCGTGTCGTATGGCCCGGGCACAGCAGGCGGCCGCCAGCACCTGCCCGCCGGTATTTATAAACGCGTCACCTTTGCAATGGGCAGCGCCATAAAACCCATACTGATGTTTGTAAAAAAGCCTGCCTATCGCAAGCGCTTCCCATTTTATGTGGTTGCAAGAAAAATTATTAATGAGTGGGGTATGAAATTATTTAAAAGAAACCTAGCCGAGGCATTGCGGACCGCGAGGTTAAAATGAATCACTACCCATATAAAATCGACGGGTCCTTCCAGAGGGCTTCTGTTTTAAGGGTAATTCGCACCTCGAGGATTTTGCGCACTTAGAAAAAATAAACGGAGTGGAAAAATGGAAACCATTAAAAATATTGCAATATTAGATAACCAACGCGCACCGGGTGCTTTTGCGCCTCAAGACTCCGGGCAGAGGCCGCCTAGTCAGCGGGAGGACCAACTCTGCCCGGAGCATATAAAAAAAGAAACGACTTCTCCTGTGCCGCGCGTGTTTGCGGCGCGGGATGCGCTGGGAGCGTTGAATGCGGACTTTTTGTCGGAGCACGTTTGCCGGATGTGGGTTTTGAATAAGCTGCACGGCACGGATCCGCCGCGATGCCCGCGCTGCGGCGAGCCGGTCGCGGATAATCTGTTGCGCACTTTTTGGGAAAGCCGCCGTTTGTGCTGTGGAAAGTGCCGCAAGATGTTCACGGCGCTGACTGGCACTTTTTTATCGGGCTGCCACATGACTTTCCGCGATATTTTCCTTCTTGCCGTGTTGTTGTCGTTTGATCTGGCGGACCGGCACATCGCGCAAATCATGAAAATGAGCCCGGAAAACGTCCGGCTCTGGCGGCTGAAACTAAACCAAAGATGAGCGGACGGCCATTCCGGATACGGCAATATCCGGAAACCTATGCGGCAACATAGGGCGCGAAGCGCAGCCATCCGCCGTGGATTTGCGATAATAAAAAACAGGAGTTTTGTCAATGGCGCGAAAAAAATCAAGCGATGGAAATTTAACAATTAAAAAGCTGAAAATCTCCGATTTGAAGCCCGCCCGGTATAATCCGCGGAAGGATTTAAAGCCCGGGGACGTGGAATATGAGCAGATCAGGAGATCGATTACCGAATTCGGCTACATTGACCCGATTATCGTAAACGAGCGCAATGGTGTGGTCATTGGAGGGCACCAGCGGCTGAAAATATTAAAAGACCTGGGTATTAAAGAGGCGGACGTTTCCCTGGTAAAACTCGATGATAAAAAAGAAAAAGCGCTGAACATCGCACTGAACAAGATCACGGGCGCATGGGATGATGCCGCGTTGAAGGATTTACTGGACGAGCTTAACGCGTCCGGCGCCGACATGGATTTAACCGGATTTGCTCCACAGGAGCTGAAGGATCTGGGCGTCTACGAACCGGATGAAATTGTGGAAGATGATTTTGACGTGGCGGCGGCCGCCGAAGCAATAAAAACACCAATCACCAGGATGGGGGATGTGTGGCAATTGGGCAAGCATCGACTCTTGTGCGGGGACTGTACTATAAAAAATACCGTCACGGAATTATTTGCCGGCAAAAAAGCCACAATGGTTTTTACCGATCCGCCATATAATGTAAACTATGGGCAAACCATGAAGGATGCTTTACGGCTTAAAAACAGCCCGAAATATAAAGGCGCACATAAAGCATCCGCGAAAAACGCGGGCCAAAAAATATTAAACGATAATTTTAAAGATAACAAACATTTTTATCAGTTTCTTTATGGTTTTATTGATGCCGTGCGTCCCTGGGTGCTGGGAGATTGTTATATCTGCATGTCATCGTCGGAATTACATACCCTCCAAAAGGCGTTTGTCGATTGTGGTGGAAACTGGTCGACGTTTATTATCTGGGTAAAAAGCCATTTTACTCTGGGTAGATCAAACTACCAGCGCCAGTATGAGCCAATTTTATATGGCTGGTTTGCGGGATCCTCGCATTACTGGTCCGGGGCGAGGAATCTTGGCGATGTTTATAAGGACCAATTAAAAACAGAGGAAGATGGAACAACGTGGATAAAAATGAACGCGGGCGTGGAGATGGACATTTGGGAATTTCCCAAGAACGCAAAAAACGAATATCACCCAACACAGAAACCCATTTTGTTGTGCGCCCGAGGAATTCAAAACTCATCGCGCCCCGGTGATATTGTATATGATGGGTTTGTGGGGGGGGCTCTACCTTGGTTGCCTGCGAACAAACCCAAAGAACGGCATATTGTCTGGAATTAGATCCTATTAATTGCGATGTCACCGTTCAGCGCTGGGAGAAATTCACGGGGAAGAAGGCGAAGAGATTAAAACAGGGCCGGAATGAATAAAAAAGAAATCGAGAAAATATTAAAAAAAACCGATTCCGAGGAGCAGAAAAAGCGGCTCTTGATTCTGTATAACGGCTACGTCGCCGCGCAGAAGGCTTACATGACCAGCGCGACCAGCCGTCGCCTGCGGGATATGGAGGCGGCCGAGGAAGCGTTAAATACCGCCGTCGAATTAATCAATAAAGAGTCGGCGACGTTTCCCAATATCCTGGCGGTGGTGGGATATCTGAAGAATGCCGGGTATCGGCTGGAGAAGTCGGCGGCGTATAAGCACAACAAAGAGGGCAAGCTCCGGCCGCGCAAGGACGGCAAATATTATGAGACGGACGTGCTGAAATATGCCGCGCTTTTTCTGAAACGGCTCGACGGCACCAGCGATGACGATCAGTCGCGCTTCGCCCTGGATAAAGCCCGGGCGGAAATGGACAAAACGCGGGCGCAGACCGCGTATGTCGAATTTAAAACGAAGATACTGGAGGGCAAATACGTGGCGCGGGGCGATTTTGAGCACGCCCTGGCCCAGCGCGCCGCGATGCTGAAAAGCGACATGGAATCCTTTTTCCGCGGCCACGCGCCGAAGATCATCACGCTGGTCGGCGGCAAGTCCGGCAAGACGCCGGATCTGGTCCAGTATCTGCTGGATGCCGGGGCGCTGTGGCTGGCGCGTTATGCCGAGGATAAGGAATTCGCGGTGCCGCGGATCACCACGGCGGCGGCCCTCGCCGCCCAGGAAGAAAACGAGGAGGAATAAATTGGCCAAGAATAAGCAGTTTCAGGGCAGCAAGAAAAAAGCCCGGAAAGAGGCTTTTTTGGAACGGCGAGCTCGCAGGCAAGAGCGTTGCGACGAGATAAAAAGAGCCAAAATGCCGTTGGAGAGCGGGGATATCGAGCAATTAGCCAATGCAATGGGGATAAAATTAAAATAAAAAACCATCTGATATTTCCGACGATTTTAATTGTGCTGAGTGTCTGTGCGGGGATTGTTTACGCCCTCAAGGGCGACGCCCGGCACGCGGTTTACTGGTTTGCCGCGGCGACGCTGAATATCAGTGTGACGTATTAGGGTTATGGAGTATCCATACATTTACCGCTGGAAAAACAACGAGAAGCGGGCAGAGATGTATGGCCGGCGCTGTCGGGTGATCGTCCGGAGCCGAGCAAACAGCGCGCTTGTTGAATTTGAAAATAAACAGCGGGAAATTGTTTCCCGGAACGCATTAAAAAAGATTGCCACGGCGGCGTTTGCCGCCTCGCAATGACAAAAAGGGATTTATGGCCAAGCCGGCGAAAATAAAACATTTTACCTTCACCGAGGGTGAAAGGCGAGTTTTCCGGATCCCGGAGCGGATATCCACCGCGCTATGGGCAGAACGCCACCGCATTGTTGTGGACGGCGGCCGGCGCAGTCCCTGGCGCAACGAGTTAAGCCCTTGCGCCGCGGGGATTATGGACGCGCTTGACGAGCCGTTTGTGCGTGAGGTTTATGTCCAGGCGCCGCCGCAGACCGTCAAGACGCAGGCGATTCTCAATTATCTGATGAAACGCATCGATTGCGAGCCCACCTCGGCCATGCTGGTCATGCCGGACGAGAAGCTCACCAAGCGGATTTTCAAGCGCCGCCTCATCAAATCAATCAAAGAGACGCCGCGCACGGCCGCGCTTTTGAGCCCGCGCGCGGACGATACCACGATGACGAGCATCAGCTTTATTAACGGTATGGATATCACGGGCGCGTGGGCCGGATCCGCCGCGGCGGTATCGTCCGACGCCATGGAGTTGGTGATTCTCGACGAAATCAATAAATACCCGCCGCCGCAGAACGACGAGCCGGACACATTCGACGCCGCGATGCAAAGGACAAACTCTTTTCCGTTCACTTACAAGATTTACGGCGGCTCGACGCCCACGGGAGAGACGGGGCGCATCACGCAAATTATCAAAAAGCGCGCCGATGAAATAAGATATTATTATGTCGATTGCCCGCACTGCGGCCACAATCAGCGAATGATCTGGGAGAAAATCACCTGGGGCGGCACGCGCGATCCGCGCAAGGTCCGCCGCGAGAAGCTCGCCCGGTATAACTGCGCCGCCTGCGGCATGCAGTGGGATGACGCCCTGCGCGACCAGGCCGTGCTGGCCGCGATGAATGACGGCTGGCGCGCCGAAGAACCGGTCGAGCGGCCGCGCGTGGTCGCTTTCCGCCTGCAGTCCTGGTATGTGCATTCCATGTCCGATTCCGTCGCGGCCTTTCTGGAGGGCCAGGACGATCCGGAAAAGCTCAAGGTGTGGGTCACGCAATACTGTGCGGAGGAATGGATTGAAAAGGCGGTGCGCAAAAGCGAAAGCGCCGTTTTAAGCCGGCAGTCGGCCTATCCCGCGCTTATCGTGCCGCCGGATGTCGTGGCGCTCACGGCCGGCATTGACGTGCAGAAATATGGTTTCTGGTTTGTCGTGCGCGGCTGGGAGGAAGACCTTACTTCTTATTTAATTCAATACGGCTATCTGACCACGTGGGCGGATGTGGAAACACTTCTTTATCAGACGGAATATCAAATCCATGCCACAGCCGGCACGATGAAGATATGGCGTGCGGCGATTGATACGGGCGGCGGCGAGGCGGCGGGCGCGGAGGCGGACGCGGACTGGTCGCGTACCGAGGAAATTTATCAGTGGCTGAGGCGACAGCCGATGGGCGCGGCGCAAAAGGTTTTCGGCATCAAGGGCGCCACGCATATCCGGGCGCTCGCGGCCAAGCGCATCAAAATCACGCGCATCGATACATTGCCCAGCACCAACAAGCTCATCCCCGGCGGTCTGGAACTGCGGCTTATTGACACATCGCAATTTAAGGGGCTCATTCATTTTCGCCTGGGGCGCAAGGACGCCGTGGATGATCAGAAGGCCGAGACGCAGCGTTTTTATGTCCACAAAAACGTGGGGCTGGATTACGTCAAGCAGTTACTGGCCGAGGAATACCGCCTGGGCAAAGGCAGACGCTGGGAATGGAAAAAAGTTTATTATTTGAATCATCTGCTCGATTGCGAAGTCATCGCGGCGTCCTGCGCCGATCCGGAATGGCTGCCCAGCCTGCAGATGATGGCGGCGGCGCTGCGCCGACAGCGCGAGAATCCGGGCGGCGCGCCCGCGGGCGGCCGCAGAATAATCTCAAAAGGAGTGGACGCGTATGGCGCCATCCGCTGAACATACCGGATTACTATCTGGCCTCAAGGCGATCCTGGAATACACGGGCTTTTCGGAATTCATTTACCAGAAGTGGATCAAGGCCGGCATGCCCGTGTGGTATTTTGACGGCACGCCCTATGCGCACAAGGAAAACCTCGAGGCGTTTTTCAAATCGCGGACGCTCGTTTCCAGCCGCGAATTATCCGACGACATTATTTTATGCGCGGGCCCGGAGCAATCGGCCCGGGCGAAACAGGCGGGCAGGGGCAAATAATCACGCCCTTGCGTTTTTGGTTTGTAGTATAATAAGATGCAGATGAGGGGAGGCCGCGCGAAGGGGGCGCGGGATTAAAAGGTTAAAGGCTAAGCTGAATACCAACATCGCGCTGGTCTGCGGCGATGATTTTATCGATACCGACGCGCTGATCTTCGACGCGGAAGGAAACCTGCTTGACGGCATGCGGTTATGCCGTATATTATGATAAAAATGATAAATTTATTAAAAAAACAAAATCGCAGGATACTTGTGTTATGAGCCTCACAAAATAATCGTCAACAAAAATATACCCCAAATATACCCCAAATATACCCTAAAAATACCCCAAATATGGCCGAATCGGCCGAATCCGCCAAAAACACATGATAGGGTGTTAACCAATTAAGGCATAGCTGTATCTTGTGTTTTTTAACTTTCTGGGAGCGAGAAAAATGAGGATACGTTAATGGCGGGAATCACTTTGGCGCAGGCCGAGGCGAAACTGGCGGAATGGCTGGCGGCGGATACCGCCGTGGCCGCGGGCCAGTCTTACACCATCGGCGGCCGGTCGCTTAGCCGCGCGAACGCGCGGGAAATCAGAGAAAACATCACCTACTGGAATGATATGGTGCAGTCGCTGGACCGCGGCGGCATCGCGATCAAGGGAGGCACGCCCGTATGAAAGAAGCTCCCCGCGATAAAGCGTCCGACTGGGCCAAGCGCATTGACCGCACGATTTCCGTGATCGCCCCGGGCTGGCAGGCCAGACGCGAACGCGCGCGCCTGCAGTTAAGGGCGATGGCTTTGGTGGGCTCATATATCGGCGCGTCGAAAAAACGCCGCGCGACGCAGGAATGGAATCCGCTGGCGGGCGATGCCGACGCCGATATCATTTACGATCTGGCCACGCTGCGCGTCCGCAGCCGCGATTTACTGCGCAACGCGCCGGTAGCCTGCGGCGCGGTGAACACCACGCTGATGAATGTCGTCGGCACGGGATTGAAGCTCCAGGCGCGCATCGACCGCAAGGCGCTCAATATTTCCGATGACGAGGCGGACGAATGGGAAGATAAAACCGAGCGCGAATGGCGGCTCTTCGCCGAAGCGCGCGAATGCGATTGCGCCCGTCAGCTCACCTTTGCGGGCATTCAGGAGCTAGCTTTCCGCCAGACGCTGGAAAACGGCGAAGTGTTTGCGCTGCTGCCGCGTTTCAAGCGTCCCGGCTCGCCATATCTGCTCAAGCTGCAGCTCATCGAGGCCGACCGCGTCGGCAATCCCAACCTGGCCAGAAACACCACCACGCTCATGGAGGGCGTGGAAAAGGACGAACGCGGCGCGCCGGTCGCCTACCACATTCTGGATCAGCATCCCTACGCGCCGGTGATCGACGCGAAAAAATACAAATGGACGAAGGTGCCGGCTTTCGGCGGCGCTTCCGGCCAGCCCAATGTCATTCATCTTTACAACATCCAGCGCCCGGGCCAGACGCGCGGCGTGCCGTTTCTGGCGCCCGTGATTGAGCCCTTGAAAATGCTGGATCGCTATTCCGAGGCCGAGCTCATGGCCGCGGTCATCTCTTCCATGTTCACCGTGTTTGTCACCACGCCCGGCGGCGGGCTTCCCTGGGATAACACGGGTCTCGGCGTGGAAACCGGCGCTTCCGCCGCGGACACGGATATCAAGCTCGCCTCCGGCAACATTGTTGGTTTGGGCAAGGGCGATGACGTGAAGTTTGCCGATCCCAAACGCCCGAATCAGAATTTTGATTTATTTGTTACGGCGATTCTCGAGCAGATCGGCACGGCGCTGGGCATACCCTACGAAATAATCATCCGTCATTTCAGCTCGTCTTATTCCGCGTCGCGCGCGGCGCTTTTGGAGGCGTGGCGTTTTTTCAAGAATCGCCGCGTGTGGCTCGCCGCCAATTTCTGTCAGCCTGTTTATGAAACCTGGCTTTTTGAGGCCATCGCCGCGGGCCGCGTCAGCGCGCCCGGCTTTTTTGCGGACGACATGATCCGCAAGGCCTACTGCGGCACGGAATGGGTGGGCGACGCGCCCGGCTATATCGATCCGGCGAAGGATATCGAGGCCGCCAAGGAAAGAATGGGCGCGAAGATTTCCACACTGGCTGAGGAGACCACGCTTTTGACCGGCGGCGACACGGAGAAGAAAATACCGCAGATTGCGCGCGAGATTAAACACCTGGAAAAGTTCGGCATGATGCATCCGGCGCTGACCGAAGAAAACAAACAGCAGAGAGCCGCCGCGCTATTGCCCGGAAAAGTAAAAGCGGAAAGCGACGACACAAAAGAGGAGGACGACGATGAAGATACTTGATGTCCTGACCAGCCCCTGGGCGATCGCGCCGGAAAAACTGGCGGAAATAAAATCGATTTATCGCGCGCATTTCGCGGGCGAAAAAATCGACTGGAAAAACATTGAGGCGAAGCTGGGCATCTCCTCCAAGCGCGCCAAGGACGCGCCCCTGTACCGCCTGCAAAACGGCGTGGCCATAATCGACGTGGAGGGCGTCCTGACCAAGAAGCTTTCCTTTTTCTCGTTTTTATTCGGCGGCACCACCACGCCGGAAATCGCCGCCGCCCTCGAAGCCGCGCTGGCCGATGACGCCACGGGCTCGATTCTTTTATCCATCGACAGCCCCGGCGGCACGGTGGACGGCACGCAGGAGCTGGCGGAAAAAATTTACGCCGCGCGCGGCAAAAAGCCGATCGTTGCCTATTCCGACGGGCAGGTGACCTCCGCGGCTTACTGGATCGCCTCGGCGGCGGACAAAGTTTATTTATCCGGTGGCACGGTTGTGGCTGGCTCCATCGGCGTGGTCGCCACGCATGTCGATTATTCAAAAATGGACGAAATGCACGGCGTCAAGGTCACGGAAATCACGGCGGGCAAATACAAGCGCATCTATTCGGAAAACGCGCCGCTCTCTCCGGAGGGCCGTCAGACGCTGCAGGACGAGGTGGATTATCTTTATTCGGTTTTTGTCAACGACGTCGCGCGCAACCGCGGCGTGTTTGTGGAGGACGCCCTGACTATGGCCGATGGAAAAATCTTTTTCGGGCAGCAGGCGGTTGATGCCGGGCTGGCCGATGGCATCATCACCATGGAAGGGCTCATCAATAAAATGGCCGGCGGTGCTCCGGGCATGTACGCAATCAATCATCAAGCAAAGGAGGACACAGACGTGGACCTGAAAACATTAAAAGAAAAATACCCGGAGTTATACAAAGCCGCGGTTGATGAAGGCAGGGCTGAAGCAAAAAGCGAAGCTGAAGTCCTTGTCGCGTCGGCGCAGGAGGGGCACGCGCAGGAAAAAGCGGCGCTCACGGCGCAGGTGGCGGCGGCGGAGAAATCCGGCGCGGAAAAAGAACGCGCCCGCATCAAGGAAATCCAGACGCTCGCCATTCCCGGGCACGAAAAAATAATCGAAGAAGCCATCGCTTCCGGAACCTCGGTCGAGGAAACCGCCAAGAAGCTGGTCGTCGCCGAAAAGGCGCTCAAGGAAAACAAACTCGCGGCGCTGGCCGAGGATGGCAAGAGCTTGAAAATCCCCGCCACCGATGGCAAGGCCATCGAGGATGAAGAGGCCAAACGCCAGGCCGCAGAAGCGAAACAAAAAGCGCAGGCCAAGGCGGATGACGAGACCATTCCCGTCGAGGAGCGCGCCAAGGCGCAATGGGACGCGGACGAAAATATCCGCAAAGAATTCGCTTTCGGCGGATACGCGGCGTTTCTGGCATTCAAAAAGAACGAGAAAAACGTCCGCATCAAGGGGCAGGAATAACTCTTGAGCGGCAGACATCGCCGGCGGTGAACGGCCAAACGCATAAAAATTAAAATTCAAAAAGGAGGGCTAAAAAATGGCCTTATCAGCAGATACTCCCAGAAGCTACGAGCTGGGCGACATCAACGTGCTGCCCATGTATCGCAGCGTGACAATTTACGAAGGATCGGCGGTCGGTTTGACCTCCGGCTACGCGCGCGCGCTGGTGGCGGGCGACGAATTCCAGGGCTTTTGCATCGAGAAAGCCGTCAATGCCGTGGCCACGGACGGCGCGGCTTCCGTTAAAGTCCGCGACAAAGGCAAAATGCAGATTACCCTTACGGGCGTCGCGGTGACCAACGTCGGAGATGACGTATATATGAGCGATGACGGCACCTTCACGCTGGACAGCTCCGGCAATTCGCTGGTCGGTAAAGTGCACCGCTATGTTGCGGCCAACACCTGCGTGATTGAGTTCAAATCCTACAATCATTAATCGCGGGTGAAAAAGTAAACACGACGCGCGCGAGGCGGTGACTGACCGCGTTGTCTGCAATTAAAGACAACAAAAGAACGAGGAGGAAAATAAAATGGGTTTAGAAACTTTAGGATCGCGAGCGATCATCGGCAATTTTTACGCCGCGCTGGAAGCGTATACCGGCTCCAACTGGATTGCGCCGATCTCCATGTTTTTCGGCAATTCCGACATGGAGACCGAAACCTACAAGTGGCTGGGCATGACGCCCGCTCTGCGCGAGTGGATCGGCGGCCGGCAGGCCAAGGGGCTGCGCGCCAACGGCATCGATATCAAGAATAAAACGTGGGAAGGCACGCTGGTCATCCCGGTGGATTGGATCCGGCGCGACAAAACCGGGCAGATCAATGTCCGCATTCAGGAGTTCGCCGGCCGCGCCGCCGAGCTCGACAGCAAGCTGGTCTCCAACCTGATCAATTCCGGCAACGGCTCGACGTACGGCAACTGCTACGACGGACAGTATTTCTTCGATACGGATCATTCCGAGGGCGATTCCGGCACGCAGACGAACAATCTGGTCGCCTCCGACGTGGCGGATCTCAACGTGGGCACCGCGGCCGCCCCGACCGTGGCGGAGATGAACGCGGCTGTGCTGGGCGTTATTCAGCACATGTACGGGTTCAAGGATGACCAGGGCGAGCCGATCAACGCCAGCGCCAAGTCGTTTCTGGTGATGGTGCCCACGAACATGATGGGCGCGGCCATGGGCGCGGTTTACGGCAAGATCATCAACGCCGCCACCGGCGCCTACGATAACGTCCTGGCCAATGCCGCGCGCGAGCAGGGCTTCAACGTCCAGGCTGTGTGCAATCCGCGCCTGACCGGCACCACGGCGTTTTTCGTGTTCCGCACCGACGCGCCGGCCAAGCCCTTCATCCGCCAGGAGGAAGAGCCGCTTTCCGTGGACGCTATCGCGGAAGGTTCCGAGCACGCGTTCAAAAACAACGAATACCTCTACGGCGTCAAGAGGATCTGCAACGTCGGTTACGGCTACTGGCAATATGCCGCCAAGGCGACATTGAGCTAAGCCCGCGCCGCGGAGCTTAACTAAAAAACGCGCTCCCGCCCGCGCGGGAGCGCGTTTAACAAAACGAGGCTCGCATGCAAAAAGTTATCATCAGACTGGATCGTCCCTGGCCGCTGGCGGGCAAGATGCGCCAGACGGGCGAAGTGCTGCTTGAGGGATTATCGCCCATCGCCGGATTGACCGGGGATAAATTATTGAGCGCGCTGACGCAAGGCGCGGCGGGGATTGAAATTACCGCCGCGGAAAAAGCGCCCGCGCCTCCCGCACGCAAAAAAAAAGGCAGGTAAAAGCGATGGCCGAGCGCAAGATGATGATTATTCTCGGCACGGCGCCATGCCTGGAGGAAGATCTGGAAAACTTCAGCGCGATAGACGCTCAAGCTTTTCCGGATGTTGATCCGGGCGCGCGCCGTTATGATTTTCTGGCCGTGGGGCTTGATTGTGCCGACCGCTATCTGGGGCGCATTGATCACGCGGTTTCCTATCATCCGCGGGAATTCACATCGTTTGTGAAGAATAGTCAGACGATTCCTGGATTTAAGGAGCGGCGCGCCGCGGCGGGCGGCAATCTTGATTATCAGACGCACACGCACTGCCGCCCCGAGTTGGGGCACCGTGTCTGGCCGTATTTCGCGCCTTCGGGCTCGTCCGCGATGCTGGGCGTCGAGGCGTCCATCGGCATGGGTTATAAAAAAATCATCGTCTGCGGCTGTCCGCTGACGGATAAGGGATACGCGCGCTTCCAGAAAGGCTGGGACGCGCGCCTGGATAAAATAAAAGACAAGGTCCGGGCGATGTCCGGCTACCCGCGCCAGCTTTTAGGCGCGCCGACCGAGGAGTGGCTGACTCAATGATTACCGCGATCACGCCCACGGGCGACCGACATACCGCTTTTGATCTGTGCCGCCGCTGGATTGCCGCGCAGACGCTGAAACCGGATCAGTGGATTATTATCGACGACGGCCGCGAGCTGCTGGAAATTAAATTTGACGAGCCTTACGTGCAATACATCCGGCGCGAGCCGCGGCCGGACGATCCCAAACACACGCTGGTGGTCAATATCGATTGCGCCCTGTCTTACGTCCGGGGCGACAGGATTTTTTTCATCGAGGATGATGAATACTACGCGCCCGAATATATCGAGTGCCTCAATCATCAATTATTCGATTACCAGCTGGTCGGCATCGGCTGCTCAAAATATTACCACCTGCCCACGGGCGGCTACACGCAGCACGCGAACATGAATCACGCCTCGCTGGCGCAGACGGCTTACCGCGCCGAGTTAACGCCGCTGGTGGCGCACTGCGTCGCGCAGGGCATGGAAAAATACTGGCTGGATGACCGCCTCTGGCGCGCGGCGCGCGACACGGAAGAAAAAAAGAAAAAGACGCTTGTTTTCAACGACGAGGCCAATCCGCTCTACGTCGGTATGAAAGGACTGCCGGGACGAAACGGCATCGGCATTGGGCATAAGCCGGCCAGTTACCGCGAGCACGATAATGATTCGCGCGATCAGCTCAAAAAATGGATCCCGCGCGATTATCAGGTTTATCTGGATTTGCTGGAGGAGAAAAAGTGCGCAAGTTCATCGTCATAACCACCATTCAGGAGCCGACCGAGGCCGACGGGCGCGAGCCGCGCGAGGCGCTGGCCGAAGCCGACGGCAATCTGATTTACGCCGATTTCTGGCAGATTTACCGCCACCGCACGGAGATGGACCTGGATCCGACGCTGCCCGCCCTGTGGCTGAGAAGGCACGGCGATCCCAACCGCACCGCGGGCGGGAATGCCAATTACCAGAAGCCAATCATTGTCAAGGCGGGGCTGGGCGTCTGGTGGGGCGTCGGCCTGCATAACTATGCGGAGAATCCGCGCGTACGCGTGGCCTCTGTGCGTTTTGACGGCGCGCACTGGCGCATGGCGGATCCCGATCTGGCCGTGGCGCGTCGCCTGCGCGGACGGCGCGAGAATGTTTCGGTGGAGGATATTGAAAACCGCTGGAGTTTTGACAATTTTGACATCACCGAAAGCGAGATCAGAGCCGAGTGCGCCGCGCACCTGGATGATCCGCAACTATTTTGAGGAGGTCACGGCAATGACTGAAACCTTATGGGTCACACTGGTGGGCGGGCTGATCGCTTTTTTGCAGGCGTTGATTTTGGCGAACCTGAAGGCGGTCAATAAGAAGGTGACCGATATGTGCGCGGATAACACAAAGGAGCACGACGAGCTTTTTGCGGCGAAAAACAAGATCGAAAACCGCGTCCAGGCGATTGAAACGATGCACCACATCAAGGGGTGTGATGTGCCGAAATAGCGGGGAGAACACATGCGCGAGATTAATCTGATTGTTATTCACTGCGCGGCCACGCCCAACGGCCGACATATCAGCGTGAACGATATTGATGAGTGGCACCGCCGGCGCGGTTTCCGCCGTGTCTATCCGCGGGTGAATCCGGAGCTGACGTCAATCGGTTACCATTACGTGATTTATATCGACGGCGAAATTCACACCGGCCGCGCCGAAGAGGAAGTCGGCGCGCACGCGGCGGGGCACAATGGTCATTCGCTGGGCGTCTGCCTGATCGGCACGGACAATTTTACCCCCGCGCAGTGGGCGGCGCTGAAAAAACTGGTGTTGGAGCTGGCCGGACGCTATCCGCAGGCGCGGCTTTTGGGACACCGCGACCTGCCGGGCGTGACCAAGGCGTGCCCGGGCTTTGACGTCGCCTCTTGGTATCAGGAGGCGATGTATGGAGGTTTATGGTCCGATGTTACGTGAGTTCGTCATTTTCGCGCTGGCCGCGTTTCTTCTGGTGCTGGCCGCCGCGCCGACGGCGGAGGATGAGTGCGTCCCGCGCGATATCGAACTGGAGCGGCAGAAGATAATCATTCTCCAGTGCGAAAGCTCCTGCCGGCACGAGGGAGTCTGGGGCGATGGCGGCCGGGCTTACGGTATCGCGCAGTTTCACGAGAAAACTTTTAACGCGATGAAAAAAATGGCCGGACGTCCCGGGCTCAACTGGCGCGATAAGGACGACCAGCTCTGGCTTTTTGATTGGGCCTTGAAAAACGGCCACGCGCACAACTGGACCTGCGCGCGCTGGCTCGCGGCGGAAATCGTACCGGCGTTTGCGATAAAAAAAGCGCACGCGCTGGTGAAAGGATCCGAACTCTGCCCGACGCGGCAAAAAGACAGAAGCAACGGGTGAAAAGGAGGCATTATGTATGAACTTGGTTTTGTCATGGGTGTGGCGGCAACCGCGGGCGCGCTGTTTGTGTACAGGTACCGTGCCCGGATTTGGGCGTGGATTAAATACAGGATAACGGGAGCAAAATGATGCCGTGGTACCTGAAACCGACCAGCTGGCTCCTCATCGCGCTCGCGGCCGCGGTTATGTTTTCCGGCGCGGCGTTCGCTGTGCAGACCATCCGTCTGCAGAAGGCTCAGCTGGAGCGGCAGAAAGAGGAGCTTGCGGCGATGAGCGCGCAGCTTCAGCAGTACGAAAAAAACATTGCGGCGGCAAAAAAGACGCAGGCCGCGCAGCAGCGGGTGGCCGACGAGACTGCCCGTCTGCTTGCCGCCGCGCGGGAAATATCCGCCGCCTGCGCCCTGGGGGAAGAAGATGAAAAAATACTTAGCGCTTATACTTATTATTTTAATTCTGGCGGCCTGCGGCAAGCAGGCGGTGGTTCCGCCGCCGCCCGAGAAGTTCTGCCCGAAGCCGGTCCGTCCCGTACTGCCGGATCCGGCTGGACGCTGAAAAACCTGGCGGAAAATTATCTGGCGGTGATTGATTACGCCCTTCAACTGGAAAAAACGGTGGTGTGTTATGAAACGGATACTAAATAGCATCGGCAATTTTTTAATGAATATCATCCGCGTGGAGTCGGATATCTCGTCCAAGCGCGCCTGTTTGTTCCCGTTCATGGCGGTGGTGACGGTGATGTGGGTGATTATGTCGTTTAAGCGGGGAGAGCTCGCGGCGATTGATTCCGGCGTCGTGGCGATTATCGCCGCGCTTGCCGCCGCCTCCGCCGCGGACCATTTCGCGTCGCCCCGGAACGGGAAAGGGGAAAAGAAATGACGCTGAAAGCGGACATTTTGACCGACCTCGATACTGTTTTGAACACGGATGAATTCGCGGACGATGCCGTCTATTCCCCGGCCTCCGCCGCGGATGTGACGCTCAAGGTTATTTTCAGCCGCGAATACCAGGATATCATGGGCATGGAAGGATATCGCTACTGGATCGAGGCCAAAACATCGGACGTGGAGGATATGGCGCCGGGCGAGACCATCGTCATTGGCGGCGTAACTTATAAAGTTAAGGAGCCGCCCCGCGCGGGCGACGGCGGCATGAGCATTGTGGAGCTGAGTATTGACTAATGGCTGACAGCATCCGACAGCAGATTATGGACAAAATCGACGCGCGTCTTAAAACCATCAAGACGTCCGCCGGCTACAAGACGGATATCGGCGCTAACGTGTTTGACTGGCTCGACCGCGATCTGGCCGGAAAAGAACTCGACGCCCTGATTTACCGCGACCGCTCCGCCGAAATTGAAACCGAAACGCTGGAACTGCGCAATAACCGTGTGCGCCTCGAAATCGAGGTCAAAACAAAATCCGGCTCCACAACCGCCGAGCAGGTGCGCGAGATGATTGAAGATGTTTACAAGGCGATTGCTCAGGATGATACATGGGACGGGCTGGCGATTGATACCAATCCCGTCAGCGAAGAAATAGAAATCGGCCAAAACGATAAAATATCCGGCCAAGCGACGATTACGGTGGAAATCGAATACCGCACGGCCAAGTGGGAATATTAATCCCCACGAAAGGAGGAGAGATGTACACGTTAAAACCTAATCAGGAAAACTTTACGGTGGTGGATGGACCGCTGGCGGGAAGCTCCTACAAGCGCGGAAAGTTATACAAGGAAATTCCGCCGCAGGAAGCGCACCGCTTTGACGATGTATCCGCGCCTTATAAAAGACCAGCGCCGGCGGCGGTGCCTGCCGCGCCTCTAGTTCAAATAAAAACGGCGAAAGCGCGCAAACGCATAATTGCCGAATAAAAGGGGGAATAAAAAATGTCAGACAGAAACTTTTTAGCAACACACAACCTGATTGCTGTTTCCGCCAACAGCAGGGAAACCGCAATCAACACGGAGCAGACGCTGGACACCGGAATGCTTTGCGCGCTGGGTGATGTGCTCAATTTAGTGCCCCGCCGCGAGGATAATTCCAACGAAGCCACGGGTTACGAAGAGCCGGATACGATTTATGACCTGGGCGCGCTGGCCGAAGGCGTGTTCAATTTTGAAAGGGGACAGCCCCAGCACTTCGCTTTTCTGCTCGCCTACGCGCTGGGTTCCGTTTCCACGGCCGCCGCGGGCACGGGCTACAAGCACACCATCACGCCGATTGCAGGAGAGCTGGACGGTTCGCGTTCCATCCCGTCATTTACCGCCGCGCAGCGCTTTGGCAAAACCGTGATGAAGCGGCGCTTTGCTTCGTGCTTTGTCGATTCAATCGCCGCGACTTTCGCGCGCGATGCCTGGTGCAAGATTTCCGGCACAATCAAAGGCACGGGCAAGGTGACCAATTCCATCACCGAAGAGACCGTTATCGCCCCAGGCAACGCCGAATCCCTGACGCTGGCCGCAAATGCCGTGGCCGGGTCGACGGCCGCGGAAAGGCTCGCCAATGTCCACAGCATCAAAGTGGAATTATCCGACGGCGTCTGGACAGATGTGGAATATTCCGCCGTATCGGAGGCGCCGCCCGCGGTAATTACAATCACCGATCCCGGCGGCGAAGCCAGCCCCGAAGTGGATTACAAAATACTCTACGCGGCCACCGAGGCGGCCTGGATGACCTTCCCCGCGCGCGTGGACGAGACGCCCCTGCGCGTCTCCGGCGTCACCGTGAACATGGGCGGCACCTGGTCCGGTTCTGCTTTTGAAGGCGGCCGTGAACTGTGCGCGGAAGTAAAGCAGATTGAATGGTCGTTCCAGAATAATCTGGAAGTGCAGTTTACGCCCTGCGCCGGTGGTTCCTACGCGGCGCGGGCACTGCGCGGCGGGCGCACGCAGAAGATAAAGCTCGACCGCGAATTCCGCGAATTCATCATGCAGCAGCACATCGCGGATAACGATACATTCGGCCTGTATATTCTGGCCGAGGGCGCCGCGTATGACGCCTCGCCGGAATACAAATATCAGGTGGAGATTATTTTCCCGAAGGTCGCCGTATTAACCGCGCCGATTTCCGTGGATAATAAACGCCTGGCCGAATCCTGCGAGCTGCAGGTGCTGGAGGATACCACCTACGGCTCCGTGATCGTCATGGTGCAGAATAAGCAGGCCACTTACGCGGCCTAACATAAAAACAAGCCCGCCCTGCCAGGGCGGGCGTAGCCCGGCGCCTGCCGGGGAAAGGCAAGGAAACATTATGCTGAAAATCAGCACCAAAAAATTTGACCCGGCCAACTGGCCGGAGGGAGTGTGGGGTACTTACGCCCCGGGCGTCCGGTTGAAGATTCGCAAGCTCGCTTCTGACGTAATACAGGAACTGCGCAAGCCGCATGTCCGCCTGGAAATGGAGGTCGATAAAATTTCACGGCGGATGATGCCCGTGGAAAAAGTGGACAGCGAAGCCTTCGATGACGCGCTGACCACTTATCTTATCGAGGCGTGGGAAGGCCTGGGTGACGAGGAAGGCCGCCTGCTGGAGGATTCTCTGGCCAGCCGCAAGGCGATTATGAACGACCTGACACTGCGCGACTGGATCTGGGCGTTCGCGCAGAGCCAGGAATTGATCGCGGAGCGCCAGAAAGAGGCGGAAATAAAAAACTGATTGCCCTCACCCGCGCGCTGATTACCGGCGCTGGTGAGGCGCAAGATATAATGCCGGCAAACGCGCGTCTCTGGGAGCTTTTGAGAATCATGTCCAGCCAGTGGCTCTGCTCGCCGGGCGGCAGTTACGGTTTGAATATGACGCCAGTACTGCTGGCGGCCCGCGAGCTGGGGATGACAATCGACATGCACTTTCTAGAGCGTGTCAAGGCGTTTGAGACGACGGCGCTGGGTATCATCAATAAAACGGATAAAGCCTGCACGCCGGAAAAAAGGCGCCAGTGCGAGGCGGAATTTGGCACCGTGCATT
>Ga0255345_1001231_pt1 | contig 38355 bp, 34 predicted proteins | sample wastewater_treat_6_FD_192415 | JGI IMG/M metagenome (GOLD analysis project Ga0255345, IMG submission 192415) | Wastewater microbial communities from Lulu Island WWTP, Vancouver, Canada - plant20 | ecosystem: Engineered > WWTP > Wastewater > Unclassified | place: Canada: Vancouver, British...
GATGACCACGGTTCATGCCGCCACGGCGACGCAAAAGACGGTGGATGGCCCCTCCAAGAAGGATTGGCGCGGCGGGCGCGGGATTCTGGAAAACATTATCCCGAGCAGCACGGGCGCGGCCAAGGCCGTCGGAAAAGTCATTCCTGAACTGAACAAGAAGCTGACCGGCATGGCGTTCCGCATTCCGACGAGCAATGTCTCGGTGGTGGACCTGACGGTTGTTTTGAAGACCCCTTGCACCTATGATGAAATCAAGGCCGCGATGAAGGCCGCCAGCGAAGGCGAACTCAAGGGCGTTCTTGGCTATACCGAAGAGAAAGTGGTCAGCACGGACTTTATCGGTGAAACTCTGACGAGCGTGTTTGACGCGGGCGCCGGCATTCAGTTGGACCCGACCTTCGTCAAGGTTGTGAGCTGGTATGACAATGAGTGGGCCTATTCCAACAAGATGTTGGAAATGGTCCGCGTCATGGCTTCCAAGTAAACGAACGGCATGAATGAACATTCCGCCAGGGCTTTGCGCTGGCGGAATGTTTTGTAAACAGCAAAGAAAGAAAAGAGTGGTCCCTCATGAATAAGAAGAGCTTGCGCGATGTTGAATTGGCCGGGAAACGAATTCTTATGCGCGTGGATTTTAACGTCCCGCTCCAAGAGGGTGTCATCAGCGATGACACGCGCATTCAGGCCGCGCTGCCTTCCATCCGCTATATTCTTGAGCAAGGGGCCAGCCTGACGTTGATGAGTCACTTGGGCCGTCCCAAGGGCAAGGGCTATGAGGCCGCTTTCAGTCTTCAGCCGGTGGCGGCGCATCTGGCCAAGGTTTTGGGCCGTCCGGTGGCGTTTGCGCCGGATTGTCTGGCGGCAGATGAACAAGTTGCGGCGTTGAAGCCCGGCGACGTTTTGCTGTTGGAGAACACCCGGTTCTACAAAGAGGAAGAAGCCAAGGTCAAGAAGACGGATGAGATGACCGATGAGGAGTACAAGGCCAAGAAGGCAGAGCTGAAAGAGAAGCAAAAGCGCATGGCCCAGAAGCTCGCGTCTTATGGCGATGTGTTCGTGAATGACGCTTTTGGGTCGGCGCACCGCGCACATGCCTCCACGGCGGTGGTCTGCCAATATATTGGCGTGAGTGTCGCCGGTTTTCTGCTGGAAAAGGAAATCAAATACTTGGGCAATGCGGTGAACAATCCGGAACGGCCCTTTGTCGCGATTTTGGGCGGCGCGAAAGTCAGTGATAAGCTGGCTGTGGTGAACAATCTGCTCGACAAGGTGGATACGCTGATTATCGGCGGCGGAATGGCCTATACGTTCTTGAAGGCGCAGGGGCACGATGTCGGCAAGTCGCTTTGCGAAATGGATCAGTTGGATTATGCCCGCGAGATGCTGGCCAAGGCGAAAGCCAATGGCAAAACCCTGTTGCTTCCCGTGGACAACGTTGCCGCGGACAAGTTTGATGCGGCGGCGGCGACCCAGGTGGTCGGCAATGACATTCCAGAGGGTTGGATGGCATTGGATATTGGCCCTCAAACGGTGGCAGCCTATACCGCGGCCATTCATGAGGCAAAGACGGTTGTGTGGAATGGCCCGATGGGGTGCTTCGAGATGAAGCCATTTGCGGCCGGCACGTTGGGCATTTGCCACGCGGTGGCGGACAGCGGCGCCATTAGCATCATCGGTGGCGGGGACAGCGTGAGCGCGGTCAATCAAAGCGGCTTGGCCGCTAAAATGACGCACATCAGCACCGGCGGCGGCGCGAGTTTGGAGTTCCTCGAAGGCAAGGTGCTGCCGGGGGTGGCCGCGCTGACGGATAAATAGGAACTGGGATAACGGTTCTCCGCGTGCTAGAAGAGAGGGCCAAGCGGCACAGGTGATTTTTATTAAAAAAGGGAGCAGACATGCGTAAGAAGATTGTTGCGGGCAATTGGAAGATGAACATGACCACGGCGGAAGCCACGGCACTGGTTAATGCGTTGAAGGAGGATTTGGCCAATTTCCGCGATGTGGAAGTTGTGTTGTGCCCGCCTTTTACCGCTTTGGCCACGGTTAGCGAGCTGGTTCATGACACCCATTTGGATCTCGGCGCGCAAAACATGCACTGGGCAAAGAGCGGGGCTTACACGGGCGAAATCAGCGCGGGGATGCTCCGGGAACTGTATTGCCACTATGTGATTTTGGGCCACAGCGAGCGGCGGCAGTATTTTGGCGAAACCGATGCCATCGTGAATCGCAAGACGCAAGCCGCGTTGGCCTCCAGCCTGCATCCCATTGTGTGCGTGGGCGAAACGCTGCAAGAGCGCGAAGCGGGCAAGGTGGAAGAAGTCATCACCACGCAGGTGCAGGGCAGTTTGGCGGGCCTTTCCGCGAAGGAATTGCTGGATTCCGTGATTGCCTATGAGCCTGTTTGGGCCATTGGCACCGGCAAAACGGCCACCAGCGATCAGGCGCAGGAGGTTCACGCGCTGATTCGCCAGATTCTGACCCAAGCCTATGACGCGACGGTTGCACAAGGCGTTCGCATTCAATATGGCGGAAGCGTCAAGCCGTCCAATGCCAAAGAGCTGTTCAGCATGCCGGATATTGATGGCGGTTTGATTGGCGGCGCGGCGCTGGATGCCAAGTCGTTCATTGACATTGTGCGTGCCGCAGTCTAAAACGTGCGCTGGGTTGATCACTAGGAGCAAAATCCATGTCCATTCTGATAAGTATTCTGTTAATCATTGAAGTTGTTTCCGCCTTTTTGCTGGTGGTTGTCATTCTGGCGCAAAAGTCGAAAGACCAAGGGCTGGGGATGGCGTTTGGCAGCGGCATGGGCGAAAGCCTGTTCGGCAGCCGGGCGGGCAACGTCCTGACGCGCCTGACCATCACGTTGGCCACTGTATTCATGGTCACGACGATGGTGTTGGCCGTTCTGTTTTCGCGCACCGGCGAGGGGGCGTCCGGTTCTGTGATGGACAAGGCGGATCGGCAGGTTCCAATGGCTCCGGCGGCGCCGGTTGCTCCGGCACCGACGGCTGCCCCGGCTCCGATGCAAGCGCCCATGATGCCGGAGGAAGTTCCCGCGCCTATGGTGGCGCCTTCGGAACCGGTCACCCTGCAAATGGATGAAAGCGGCCAGCTCACGCCGGTGGAGGCTCCTGTGAATCTGGAGCCGCAACCCGCGCCTGCGCCCGCGCCGGAAGAGCCGGTTGCTGATTCTGCCGCGCCGGTTGTCGAGGCGGAAGCTGAACCCGCTGGCGAATGAGTTTGGTCATGATGATTTCATCCCCGCGCAGTGTCTGCGCGGGGATTTTGTTTGGTCTGATTGGGTTGTTGCTGGGGGGCGGCTGTGGCCGGTCAGCCGTGGATAATGACGAGCCGGCCTTGCGCCTTACGACCAGCCGGATTCGCGGCTTTGACCCGGCGCATGCGCTGGATGAACCCACCGTTCGCGCCACGGGCCGCCTGTATGAGGGGCTGTTGCAGTATGCGCATAAGGAGCGCCCGTATCGTCTTGAACCGTTGCTGGCGGCCGCCATGCCGACGGTTTCGGAAGATGGTCTGACGTGGCGCTTTGAGTTGCGCCGGGGGATATATTTTGTTGATGACCGCTGTTTTACCGCCAGCGGTGGCAAGGGGCGCGAGCTGGTCGCGGCGGATGTGGTGTATTCCATTATGCGGATTGCTGACACCCAAGTGGGGTCGAGCGGTTTTTGGACCTTGCGCGGAAAAATTGAGGGGCTTGATGATTTTCGGGCCGCCAGTTTGGGTGAGGAGCCAACGGATTACGATTTGCCCATTGCCGGCTTGCGCGCCATCGGAACGCACGAGTTGGAAATTCGCCTGACGGAGCCGTATCCGCAGCTTCCGTGGGTGTTGGCCATGCCGTACACATTTGTGGTTCCCCGCGAGGCCGTTGAATATTATGGCGAGCAATTCGCCAATCATCCCGTCGGCTCCGGGCCTTACATTCTTGCCTCCGCGCGGCAAAATTATCGCTATGAATACCGGGTCAATCCCCAATGGGTCGTCACCGGCCGCCCGTTGCCCGCGATTCGGCGCATTGTGACTTCGGTGGTGGGCGATCCTTCGACGGCCTGGCTGATGTTCCTTTCCGGGCAACTGGATTTGGTGGATGTGAGCCGCGAGCAATGGGACAGCATTATTACCCCCGAAAAAGAATTGCGCCCGGATTTGGCGGCTCGCGGGATTGTTTTGGACCAATCAGCGCAGATGGCGATTACGTATGTTGCGTTCAACATGGATGATCCTGTCGTGGGCGCCAATAAAAAGCTGCGGCAAGCGCTCTCTTGCGCCTTTGATGCCGAGGCCTGGCAGGAGTTTCAGAACGGGCGCGTTTTGACGCCTAATGGGCCGGTGCCGCCCGGAGTGGCAGGGCATTGCGTGGAGCCGTTGCCATACGGGTTTGATTTGGCGCGCGCCCAAAAACTGTTGGCGGAAGCGGGGTATGAGGGCGGCAAGGATCCGGCGACCGGCCGTCGCCTGAAGTTAACGTTGGAGCTGGGCACGGCGGACAATCAGGAAGCGCGGCAGGCGGCGGAGTTGATGGCCAGTTTCTTTGAGCGGGTCGGCGTGGTGCTGGATTTGAGCTATAATCACTGGCCGGCTTTTTTGCAAAAATTGGAGCGTCGTCAAGCCCAGCTATTTACGCTCACTTGGCTGGGCGACTATCCGGACGCACAGAATTTTTTGCAGCTTTTTGCCAGCCAGAATGTTTCGCCGGGACCCAACCGCGCCAATTACCAGAGCGCGGAGTTTGATCGCTTGTATCAACAGCTCATTGCGTTGCCGGAATCACCGGAGCGGGAGCGTCTCGCGCAGGCCGCGCAAGCGATATTGCTGGAGGATTGTCCGTGGATTCTGAGCGGGCACCCCATGGCGTTCAGCGTGCGCCATGCGCGGCTGCAAAACTATCAACGTCACGATTTCCCGTGGGGAATGGAAAAACACTGGTCGTTGGCGGAGTAGGTCGGGCCTTCGCCCGCGCCTGAAGCGCGCCAGTCATGGCGAGATTTGCCGGAGCGCCTCGTACACGACGACCGCGACGGCGCTGGACAAGTTGAGCGAGCGCACGTGCTGGGTCTGGATGGGGATGCCATAGACTTGGGCGGGATATTCGGCCAACAAAGCATCGGGCAAGCCTTTCGTTTCGCAGCCGAACACCAGCGTGTCGCCGGCGTGGTGCGAAGCGTGGTTGTAGCGTCGCGCGCTGCCGGTGCTGTAGAAGAACATCCGTGGCGGGGCGACGGCCTCCAAGAATGCGGCCCACGACGCATGGACGCGCACCTGAATGGCATCCCAGTAATCCAGTCCCGCGCGCCGGAGCTGAGGGTTGGTGATGCTGAAGCCCAGCGGCTCAATTAAATGAAGACGGCTGCCGGTGGCGGCGCAAAGGCGCGCAATGTTGCCGGTATTGGGCGGAATTTCCGGGTGCACCAGAACAACTTGGAGGGGCGGCGCGGGCCAGTGAACATCAAATTCCGCTTTCCGCATGTGGGCATGTTTCATGGCGACAGAATAAGCGCTTCCCGCGTGACAGGCAACGAAAGTTTTGACAGGCGGGGCCGGTGTCTCTCATAATAAAAAAATGCAAGTGAACAACATTCTCAAGGTGGAATTGCATCGGCATATTGAAGGTGCGATTCGTTTGGAAACCATGAAAGAATGGGTCGTCGCCGATGGCTTGTTGCCAGCGGACAGCACGGAAGAGCAATTCCGCGACTTTATTCTGATTGCCCGTCCGGTGGACGGGTTGGCTGTTTTTCTGGAAAAGTTCAGCCTGATTCATCGCGTGCTGTCTTCGCCGGAGCGTATCCACCGAATGGCTTTTGAGGCCTGTGCCGATGCGTATGCTGAGGGGGTGCGGGTGTTGGAATTGCGCTATTCGCCCATCTTCATTCAGGGGGAGCGAACTGAATTGAGCTTTGACGCCATCCACGCGGCCATTTTGGATGGCATTCATGCCGCTCAAAAGCAGTATCCGCTGGCGGTGGGACTGATTGGCATTTTGGGCCGCGAATGGGACATGCCGACCGCCTCCCGCGTGACGGATTTCTTTATTGCGAATCGGGACACCATCCTGGCGATGGATTTGGCGAATGATGAAGCCAACTTTCCGAGCGGTCCCTTTGCGGGGGTGTTCCGGCGGGCGCGCGAGGCCGGACTGCGTTTGACGGTGCATGCCGGCGAATCTCTGATTCCGACGTCCAGCCAATCCATCCGCAGCGCTTTGGATGAGCTGGGCGCGGAACGCATCGGCCACGGGGTGCAAATTTATCGGGATCCGGCGCTGATGGCGGAGGTGGCCGAGCGCGGCGTTTTGCTGGAGCTGTGTCCTTCCAGCAATGTTCGCACCCGCTGCATTGAGTCGCTGGCGAAATATCCCATTAACGCCATTCGCGCGGCGGGCATTCGCGTGAGCATTAACGCGGACGACCCCGGCGTGTTTGATTATGACCTGAATCATGAATATCGCGCGATGGCCGATTTACACGGGCTGACGGCCGAGGACTTTTCCCAAATCAATCGCGACGCCTGCGCCGCGAGTTTTATTCCCGAGGCGGAGAAGGAAAAATACTTTCCCGCGGATGGAACATCCGGGGGCAGCGCGTTATCGGGGGAGGCGTAAAAACGGTAATTTCATTGCGGGATGACGGTGGGCGGGGTAAGTTCCCGTAAGTTTTTATGAGACCGATTGGACAATTGGAAAGCGAGGAGCAGGCGCGGGTATTCGCGGATTATCTGTATATTCGTGAGATTGCGGCGGAGGTGGAGTCGGCCGGGGATAAGGGCTGGACCATCTGGGTGGTGGATGAAGATCAAGTGGATGAGGGCCGGGCTCTGCTTTCGCGGTTTCGCAGCATGCCGGATGCGGAGGAGTTTTATCAGGCATCGGCGGCGGCTGAATCCCGCCGGCAAGGGGAGCAAAAGCAGGAGCAGGCCGAAGCTGTTCGAGCGGAGCCCGTGCGTGCCTGGAGCGGCGTGTTGGGGCGAGCCAGCCTGACAACGGCGCTTTTAATCGGTTGCATCGTGGTGGGGCTTTTGACGCGTTTGGGCGAAGACGCCACGTGGGTGCGCTGGTTGCAAATCTCGAATTTAACGGTGCTGGACCCATCGCGTTTGGGGATTTCGCTGGTGGAGGTGGAGCAGGGGCAGGTGTGGCGACTGCTGACGCCGATTTTTTTGCATTTTTCGCTCTGGCATTTGCTGTTCAATTTGCTGTGGATGCAGGATTTGGGGATGGTGCTGGAAGAGCGGATTGGCACGTGGCGTTATGCCGGGGTGGTGTTGCTGGTGGCGCTGGTTTCGAACATGGCGCAGTATGTGGCCGGCGGCGCTAATTTCGGCGGCATGAGCGGGGTGGTGTATGGCATTTTCGGCTATTTATGGATTCGCAGCCGCCGGGATTTTGATTTTCGCGTGTTTGTTTCGCCTACCATGGCCGGGATTTTGATGATTTTTCTGGGGCTGGGAGTCTTTGGCGTGCTGGGGCCTACGGCCAATGCGGCGCACTTTTCCGGCCTGTTGACGGGCGGCGCGCTGGGGTGGCTCGCCAGCCTTAGAAAAGGCGTGTGACGGCGATGGGCCGACGTGAGGCTGGCGCGAAGGCGCTTGCCGTTGCTAAAACTCCTAGACTCAACGGGCCTTCCGCTCTTATACTCTTGTCTCAATGTCTGTGAAACCAATCCAAGTCTTGCCTTCGATCCTGTCCGCCCGGATGGGATATCTGGCTGATGACTGCCAACGAGCCATGGAGGCCGGGGCGGATGGTTTGCATGTGGACATCATGGATGGCCATTTTGTGCCGAATCTGACGATGGGGCCGGATATCCTGCGCGCGGTGCGGGCGGCGGTTCCGAATGCGTATTTGAGTGTGCATTTGATGGTGATGCGGCCGGATTTGTATGCGCCGCAATTTATCGCGGCGGGGGCTGATACGGTGCTGATTCATGTGGAGTCGCCGTGTGATTTGGCCGCCACGCTTAAAAGTATTCGCGAGCTTGGCAAGCGCGCGGGCCTGACCTTGAACCCGGAGACCCCCGTGACGGCATTGCGGGGATATGCGGCGCTTCTGGATGAAGTGTTGGTGATGACGGTGCATCCGGGGTTTGGCGGGCAGGCGTTTCTGGAGCATGGGGTGGAGAAGATTGCCGCTCTCGCCGAATGGTTGCCGGAGCTGGATATTTCCGTGGACGGGGGAATCAATGCAGATACGGGGGCGCGTTGCGCGGCTGCCGGCGCGAATGTGCTGCTGGCCGGCTCGTCGTTGTATCACGCCGATGACATGCGCGATGCCATTGCGGCGATGCGCTGGCAGGCTGAATCGGCCCGCAAATCCTAACCTTTCAACGAATCTGACCGATGAAGTTTTACAAAGAAAACGAAGAATTGACGGCCCGCGAGGCGATGCCTCGTGCGGAGGCGAAGGCTGTTCATGCGCCGGATTTGTCGCACATCCGCAATTTCAGCATTATCGCTCACATTGACCACGGCAAGACAACGCTGTCGGATCGGCTTTTGGAGCTGACGGGCGCGGTGGCTAAGCGGGATCAGCGCGACCAATTGCTGGATGACATGGATTTGGAGCGCGAGCGGGGCATTACCATCAAGGCGCATCCCGTCACGATGAAGTACACTGCCAAAGACGGGCAGGTCTATGAATTCAACTTCATTGATACGCCGGGGCACGTGGATTTTTCCTATGAAGTCAGCCGCAGTCTGGCGGCTTGCGAGGGCGCCTTGCTGGTGGTGGATGCAACCCAGGGGGTGGAGGCGCAGACGGTGGCCAACGCATTTTTGGCCATTAACCAGCACATCAAAATTATCCCCGTTTTGAACAAGGCCGACATGCCGGCGGCCGACATGGAGACGGTCGGGCGGCAAATTGAAGATATCTTTGCCATTTCCCATGAGGAGTGCTTGGCCATCAGCGCGAAGACGGGCGCGGGAGTCGCGGACGTATTGGAAGCTCTGGTGGAGCGCATTCCGCCGCCGCAGTCCACATATCCGAATGATTTGCGCGCGCTGGTGTTTGACTCGGAGTATGACACGTTTCGCGGCGGCATGATTTATGTGCGCATCTTTGACGGCTCCATCCGGCGCGGCGATCGCATCCGGCTGATGGGCTCCGGCAAAGACTACGAAGTGCAGGAAGTGGGCATCTTCACGCCGAAACCTCAGCCGGTGGAGCAGCTTCAGGCCGGGCAGGTGGGGTATTTTCTGGCGAACATTAAAGCCACCTCCGAAATTCAAATTGGCGACACGGTCACCACGGCGCGCAATCCGACAGAGCATCCGCTGCCCGGCTTCAAGGCCATGCACCCGATGGTGTTTACCGGGTTGTATCCGATTGACGGCGACGATTATGAAAAGCTGAAGTACTCCCTCGAAAAGCTGGCGTTGAACGACAGCTCGTTTCAGTATCAGACTGAATCAAGCGTGGCGCTTGGCTTTGGTTTCCGGTGTGGATTTTTGGGCCTGTTGCACATGGAAATTGTGCAGGAGCGTTTGCGGCGCGAATACGATTGCGACATGATTGCGACGTATCCGGGGGTTGTCTATCGCGTGCTGATGAACGATGGCACCGTCAAGGAAGTGGACAATCCCGTTTTCCTGCCGGAGCCAACCGAAATTGCCGCCATTGAAGAGCCGATCGTCAAGCTGTTCCTCATTTGTCTGGGTGAGCAAATTGGCGACATGATGAAGCTGGTGATGGACAAGCGCGGCACGATTGACCGCACGGAGAGCCTGGATACCAAGCGGGTGATGCTGACCTGCACCATGCCGCTGAATGAAATCCTGATTGATTTCCATGACCGGCTCAAAAGTCTTTCGCGCGGCTATGCTTCGATGGATTACGAAGCGGCCGGCTATCGCGAGGATGACTTGGTCAAGCTGGACATTCTGGTTCACGGCGAGGTGGTCGAAGCTTTCTCCTGCATTGTTCACCGCGACAAGGCGGAGGCGAGGGGGCGGCAAATTTGCGAAGTGCTGGTGGATATCATTCCGCCGCAGCAATTCGCCATTGCCATTCAGGCGGCCATCGGCGCTAAAATCATCGCGCGAACCACCGTGCGGGCCTATCGCAAAGATGTGACGGCCAAATGCTATGGCGGCGACATCACCCGCAAGCGCAAACTGCTTGAAAAGCAGAAGGCCGGAAAGAAGCGCATGAAGCAATTTGGCAAGGTGGGCATTCCGCAGGAAGCCTTTATCGCGGTTCTGAAATCAAAGCATTAGACCATGAACTTTTTGGCGCGACGGAAATTAAAGAAAATGGTGCATCTGGTGCGGCAGGGCCTTCGCCATGCGCTTCGCATGCGCGCGGATATTGCTCCGCCGGAAGACGTGGCGGCGGTTTATGCCGCCGAAGCGGAGTTGCTGGAGGCCTGGCGCGCCCGCAACTGGGAGCAAGTGGAGCCGGCCTGTGAGCGCGCGGCAGAGGCGGCGGAACGCCTGATGCCGCCGCGACCGTTTCCCAAATGGCGGGAAAATGTGGAAGTTTTGGTGGTGGCCATTTCGCTGGCGCTGGCCTGCCGGACCTACTTTGTGCAACCGTTTAAGATTCCGACCGGCTCCATGCAGCCGACGTTGAACGGAATTACCGTGACGCCGCAAGCGGGGCGCACCTGGAAAGACCGGCCGCCGCTGAATTTGGTGAATCTGGCGCTGTTTGGCGAGCGTTACGTTGAGGTTAAAGCCAAGGCCACCGGCCGACTGGAATTTGCCGGGACCCACGAAGACCAATATGCGTATCGCATCGGCCGTGAAATGCATGCCGTTCGGTTGACCATGCGGCCCGACAGTCCGTTTATTAATCCGGCGCACAGCATGCATCTCCATCATCAAATCGGTGATTGGGTGAAACAGGGAGATGTCATCGCTTCGGGGCGCGTGCGCCAGGGCGACCATTTGTTTGTGAATAAAGTGCGCTATCATTTCACGCGCCCTCAGCGCGGGCACATCGTGGTTTTTGACGCCAATTACATTCACGACAGGGAGCGCTGGGGCATTCGTCCGGGTACGTTTTACATCAAGCGTCTGGCCGGATTGGCCGGCGAAACCATTTCAATCCGCGACCGCCATCTGGTGGCGAATGGCGTGCCTGTGACGGCGCCAGAGCCGTTTGAGCGGCTGTTGCAGGACCCGCGTTACAAGGGTTATGTTCCGCGCCCCGACTCGCTGCTGGACAGTTCTCAAGCGAAAATCACCGTGAAGCCGCAACATTTCCTGCCGTTGGGCGACAACACCTATTCCAGCTTGGACGGCCGCTATTTTGGTCCTGTTGCCGATGAGGCTCTGGTTGGGCCCGCGTTTTTTGTCTATTGGCCGCTGGGACCGCACTGGGGGCCGACGCGCTGAAAAGGGCGCGGCCGCCACGTGATGCGGCGGCCGCAAATTCTGGCGCAGGCGTTGCTGGCCCGGGGATGGGGAGGATTATTGCAGAATCGCGCCCATGTCGGCGGAGCTGACCATGCGCTGATAGCGGGAGAGCCATCCGGTTTTGACCGGGGACACAAACGGTCGCAGTTTCTTGGCCCGCTGTTTAAGCTCGGCGGCGGACACCTGCAGATTGATTTTATATTTCGGGATGTCCACAGCAATCCGGTCGCCTTCCTTGATGAGCGCGATGGGGCCGCCATCTGCGGCTTCCGGCGAAACATGGCCGATGGCCGCGCCACGAGTGGCGCCGCTGAAACGGCCATCCGTGAGCAGGGCAACTTCCTTGTCCAGTCCCATGCCGGCGAGAGCTGACGTCGGCGAAAGCATTTCGCGCATTCCGGGGCCGCCACGCGGGCCTTCGTAACGGATGACGACCATGTCGCCCTTTTTTATGCGGCCAGCGAAAATGGCTTCGATGGCGGATTCTTCGCTATCGAACACGCGCGCCCGGCAATTCGCCGTCAGCATTTCCGGCGCCACGGCCGAGCGTTTCACAATGGCGCCTCGGGGCGCGATGTTGCCGAAGAGAACGGCGAGTCCGCCGGTGGGCGAGAACGGTGTTTCAATGGGGCGCACAACTTGAGGATTGCGGTTGGTGACCCCGGCCAGATTTTGCCCGACATTTTTGCCGGTCGCAGTGGGCAGTTTCAAGTTGAGGAGGCCCGCCTTGGAGAGTTCTTTCATGACGGCTGGCACGCCCCCGGCCAAATGTAAATCTTGCACGAGGTCCGCTCCCGCCGGGCTCAAGCGGCAGAGATTCGGCGTGGTGGCGCTGATTTCGTTGAATCGCTTGAGGGGGATGGGGACGCCGGCTTCATGGGCGATGGCGCAAAGGTGCAGCACACTATTGGTGGAGCAGCCCAAGGCCATGTCCACGCGCAGTGCATTCGTGAATGCTTCGGCGGTCAGGATGTCGCGCGGGCGCAGGTTTTTCTTGAGGAGTGTCATGATTTGCATGCCGGCTTTTTTGGCCAGACGGGTGCGTTCCGCAGCCACGGCGGGAATGGTTCCATTGCCGGGCAGGGCCATGCCGATGGCTTCGCTCAGGCAATTCATGGAATTGGCGGTGAACATGCCCGCGCAGGAGCCGCAACCGGGGCAGGCGTTCTTTTCGCACGCGACTAACTCCTGAGCGGTCATTTTATTCGCCTTGTGTGCGCCCACGGCTTCAAACATGTTGGACAGGCTGGTATTTCGTCCGCCGAAATTGCCGCCCAGCATCGGGCCGCCGCTGATGACAATGGAGGGGATATTGATGCGCGCGGCGGCCATCAGCATGCCCGGCACAATCTTGTCGCAGTTGGGAATCAGCACCATGGCGTCGAAGCAATGGGCGAGAGCCAGCGTTTCCACGGAATCGGCAATCAACTCCCGCGAGGGGAGGGAATACTTCATGCCCACGTGGCCCATGGCGATGCCGTCACACACGCCAATGGCCGGGACCAGCAACGGGGTGCCGCCCGCCATTCGCACGCCGGCTTTGGCGGCTTCCGCAATTTTGTCGAGGTGAATATGGCCGGGAATGATTTCGTTAAACGCCGAAACCACGCCGATCAGCGGGCGTTTCATTTCTTCTTCGGTCAATCCCAGCGCGTACATCAGCGAACGATGCGGGGCGCGTTCCGAGCCTTTGAGAACCTGATCACTAATTCGTTTTGTGTTAGTCATGACAACCTGCCTTTTGGGTTCAAATACGGGGTGAGTTTCTTTCAAATAGGGTTTTCAACATAAAATGTTTTTTGAGCAGTCGGGGCGTCCGCGTGTGGCGCTGTGAATTATGGCGTGATGGTAATCGTCCAGTCCTGACCATCAAACTCTTCGGAAGCCGACCAGATTTGGCCCAGATTATTGGTTTGGGTGAAGTCGCCGCCCGCTCGATTCAAGAGAAAGCGTTCTTCCACCTGATCTTGCAGGCACCCCTTGAGTTGGATGGCATAGAAGTTGTCGCCGGGTTGGGTAATCCACGGGGGAATATCAATTTTCCAAAGGTCGAGTTTGACTTCGCCTTCGGCGGGCAAATCGCGGAAGCGGTTGTCCGTGTTCAGCACGATGTTGGATACCCAGCCGCCCATGATCCAGTGGGGGCGCGCGCCATCCCACCAGCGCACGTGGATTTGTTCGTCCATGCGGCCGGCGAACTGGTGAGCGGTCAGGACGTAGAGCGTCACGGTGTCGTTGTCGCCAATCTCGTTGGCTCCATTGCCCAGAAACGTGAGGCTTGTGCCGGGAACCGTCTCGGTGGCACGGGCATGATTGCCGATGGCGTGGTAGGCCCAATCCGTTTGAATTTCATGGGCGCAAGCGGCCCACGCCAGACCGAAGATTGCCAAAAATACAAAGCGCGCGTTCATGTCCGACATTTTACCGCACGGCTGGCCGTGTTTCAAAGTTTATTTGCGCGGTGTTTTTCTGACAGCGGGTGGTACAGCGGGGCCGCAACCTCAGAGTTTTCCGGCGGCGGCGGGGTGTAGTCCGGATTGCGGATCAGGTCCACATAGACGAGAAAGTGGTCGGTGACATGGCCATTGACGCCGGGCGGGGTGAGGTTGTTGGTGGTGTCGGTGCCTTTTTGAATGACTTGCGGCGGTTGCACCAGCCAGGCGTCGGCGCCGCCGAGGTTGCGCGAGGCAAACACGCGGTCAAAAGCCGCGGGCGGGAACACCAGAAGGGGATCGCCCGTTTCGCCGGCTTCGCGGGTGGGGATGGTGGTGCGCTCCTCCAGAGGGCGTCCGAGCCAAAGGTCGAGGTACGCGCCGGCCAGCGGGGTCAGCGAGGGGTCGTCCGCGAATTGTTCGGTTTCCGGGTCCACGTTGGTATCGCCGAGCATGAGAGTGACGGTTTGGCGGGGCTGATTGCGGAGAGCGACATTGACGGCGTCCGCTGCCGTGTGATGCAGCGCAATGGTGCGTTGGGCGCGGTTGTTCGGCGCTTCGCCAAAGTTGGATTTCAGGTGCATTCCGTAGCTCAACAGGGTGGTCAGGTCGTCCAGAGCAAATTCGGCGCTGATGACTCCGCGCGAGGGGCGGCCGGGATAGGGCAGGGCGTGGAAGGACAACTGGCGCACGCGTTGTGGATGCAAGCGCGAGAGCAGAGCCATATTCAGTTTATCCTTGAGGCCCGACGAACGACGCAACTGTGAGATATAAATGTATGGGTACGGATTGGGGAGCAGCGAGTTCAGATAAATCAGCGTGCGGCCATTTTCTATTTCCTGCAAAAACAGGATGTCGGGGTTGGCCTCGGCGATGATGGCTGCGGCGCCTTGCGCGTGAACCGCGAAGATGGCCGGGGTGCGATCGGGGCCATCATGATGGCCATCGGTGAAGTGCTCCAGATTGTAAGTGGCCACCCGGATTGTCTCCGGGACGGCGGGGCGGGGGGCGTCCGCTTCCGGCACGAGCACGGCTTTCAGGCGTGTTTCGCGCACACCGGGACGGGGGAGAGCCAGAAGCCAGAGGAGGAAGGCCAGAATGATTAGCAGGGCCGCGTAAAGGGGGCGGGTGGGTGGCAGCAACGTCTTTGATTTACTCATGGCCAGCTTTATGGCGTAAAAATGGGGGCGGATGCCAGCCTAAAACGCGGTTTGAGATTTACAGCCGTTGTTGTTTCGGGCGAAAGTGCTGCCATGAATGTTCGGAAAATTGTGTCAGGCGGGCAGACCGGCGCGGATCAGGGGGCGTTGAGCGCGTGTGTGATGGCCCGATTCCCTTATGGCGGGTGGGTGCCGAAAGGGCGACGATCCGAAAAGGGGAAAATCCCGTCGCGTTACCGCTTGCGCCAGCACAGGTCGCGGCATTATCCGCCCCGCACGGAGGCCAATGTCCGGGACTCCGACGGCACCTTGATTTGCGTATATGGCAAGCCGGATGGCGGCTCGCTCCTGACCATTGATTTTGCCAAGCAGCACCGCAAGCCGTGGCTGGCGTTGGATATGACCCGGCCGATGGAGAAGAATCTCGCGCGAGTTATGCGCTGGCTGAAGCGGCACCCGGAAATCGAGGTGTTGAATGTGGCCGGCTCGCGTCGCAGCAAAGCGCCCGGCATCCACATGGCGGTTCGCCGGCTGATTCGCGCGTTGTTGCAGCGTCTGCCGGAATAGTTCCGGGGATTTTTCGAACATCTTCTGCCCGAACAGCATGGAGAGACACTATTTGCTTGAAATCGGCAAAAATCATTGCCAGCATTGATGTTGAATGAAGAGGCGTTATTGATGCGTTGTGATTCGTTCGTATTGGGCGGATTGCTTGGGTCGCTCAGTTTGCTGGTTCTTGGCGGACTGGGCGCGTTGCTGATTGGGCGGATGTCGTCGCGTTCGGCGGTGCGTTTGGGAATGGGCACCGCGGTCGCTGGGTGTCTGGTGGGGCTGATTGTGACGTTGACGGCTCTCGTGGCGCGTGCGGATGTCGTCTGGACCATGCCTTGGCGGATGCCGTACGGTTCGTTGCACATTGGCGTGGATTCACTAAGCGCTTTTTTCCTGATTCCCATGTTTTTGCTGGGCGGGCTGGGGGCGATTTATTCGGTCGGCTATTTCGGCTCCTGGGACGATCGCAATCCGGGGCGCTTTTGGCCGGGCTATCATGCGCTGGTGGCCGGGATGACCTTGGTGATGCTGGCGCGCAACGGGTTTTTATTTTTGGTGGCCTGGGAAATCATGTCGGTGGCCTCGTTTTTTCTAGTGATTTATGAGGATGAAGCCGAAGAGACACGATGGGCGGGCTGGGTCTATCTGATTGCGGCTCATGTCGGGGTGGCGCTGTTGATGGCGCTGTTCGCTTTGCTGGGGCGGGGGCACGGGTCGCTGGATTTTTCTTTGATGAGCGCGCCCGCGGGCGCCGCTGGAGGACTTTTTCTGTTGGCGTTGGCGGGTTTTGGCACCAAGGCTGGCGTGTTCCCGTTGCATGTTTGGCTGCCGGAGGCGCACCCCGCTGCGCCGAGTCCGGTTTCCGCCTTGATGTCGGGGATTATGATTAAAACCGGCATCTACGGCTTCTTGCGGGCGGTTTTATTGCTTGGCGCAACCCCGATTTGGTGCGCGTGGGTATTGTTGGGCCTGGGTGCCGTTACGACGCTGGTGGGGATTCTGTTTGCGTTGGCTCAACAGGACATCAAGCGGCTATTGGCCTACTCCAGCATGGAAAACATCGGCATCATTGTGCTGGGCTTGGGCTTGGGCATGCTGGGGCTGCATCATCAGTCCCCGCTGGTGGCGGCGCTTGGTTTTACCGGCGCATTGCTTCATGTGTGGAATCACGCCGTTTTCAAGAGCTTGCTTTTTATGGGGGCGGGCGCCGTGGTTCGGGCCACGGGGACGCGCGTCCTGAATGAATTGGGCGGGTTGCTCAAGCGGATGCCTCGAACGGGTGCGGCTTTTTTGGTGGGCGCCGCCGCCATTTGCGCACTGCCGCCGTTGAATGGATTTGTCGGCGAATTTTTGATTTATGTCGGCGCGTTTAAGATGCTTTTTGGGCAACCGGCGTCGGCGGTGTGGGGTGTGGTCATTTGGGTGACACTGGCTTTGGCGGGCGGGTTGGCGGCCGCTTGTTTTGCCCAGTTGTTCGGCATTGCATTTCTGGGCGAGCCGCGCACGCAGACCGCAAGCGAGGCATGCGAAGCGGGTGCGTGGCTGCGTTGGCCGTTGTATATTCTGGCGGCGCTTTGTTTGCTTTTGGGGGTGGGGGCGGGGGCGGTGGTTGTTCTGGCGCGCCCGGTTGTCGTTCAAATGATGGGTGTTGCCGGTGTTGAGGGTGTCGGCGTTCTGGAATGGCCGGTGAGGACGCTTTTGCCGCTGACGTTGCTTGCCTTGCTTGTGGCGTTGTTGGTGGTGATAGCCATTTGGGCCGTGGTGCGCCGTCGCCTGATGGCCCGCGCCCCCGCTGTGCGCACGTCTCCCACTTGGGATTGCGGCTATGCCGCGCCTGCCGCGACCATGCAATATACCTCGACCAGTTTTGCTCAACCGCTGACAAAAGGTGCGGCGCTGTTTCTCCGTCCCGAAACGCGCGCGCAATTGCCGCAGGATGTGTTCCCAATTTCGGCCACGTTTTCGAGCACGACGCCGGATTGGGCGCAGAAAAAACTTTATCGCCCCATTTTTGAAAAGGCGGCGCGGCAGTTGGGTCGCCTGCACTGGATTCAACAGGGTCGTGTGCAGTGGTATGTCTTCTATGTTGTCGCCGCCCTGACGGCGCTATTGATTTGGATGGTGTGGTCATGAGACTGGCGGGTTGGCTCCATCCGATTCTGGCGCTTTTGCTGTCCCCCTTGTTGCCGGGGGTGATTAATCGCGTGAAGGCATTTTTTGCGGGCCGGCAGGGGCCGCCGCTGTTGCAACCCTACTATGATCTAATCAAATTGCTGCAAAAGGGTGCGGTGTATAGTGGCACCACCACGTGGGTATTTCGCGCCGGGCCGGTGGTGAATCTGGCGGTTCTTTCGCTGGTCTTGCTGATTCTGCCGCTGGGGCGCGTGCCGTCCGCGGTGGCGTTTCCGGGCGACCTGATTTTGCTGGCGTATCTTCTCGTGCTGGGGCGCTTTTTCACGGTGCTGGCGGCGTTGGATACCGGCTCCAGCTTTGAGGGCATGGGGGCCAGCCGCGAGTTGCAATTTGCCGTTTTTGCGGAGCCCGCGCTGCTGGTGGGGCTGGGCGCGCTGGCCCGCTGGACAAACGCGTCGTCGCTATCCGGCATGTTCGCCGATTTGTCGCCCGCGTTTTGGGGCGATTCATTGCCCTTGCTTGTGTTGCTGGCCTGCGCCTTTCTCGTTTTGTATCTCACCGAAAACTGTCGCATTCCCGTGGATGATCCCACCACGCATCTGGAATTGACCATGATTCATGAGGTCATGGTGTTGGATCATGGCGCCGTGGATTTTGGATTCATCCAATGGGCGGCGGCGATGAAGCTCTGGGTGCTGGGCATATTGCTCGTGGGGTTGGTCTTGCCCGGGGCGTCAGGGTGGTGGGGCTTGGACGCGCTCGCGGGCGTGGTTGGCTTGTTGGGCGTGGCGGTGCTCACGGGCGTGATAGAGTCCATCATGGCACGCTTGCGACTCCTGCGGGTGCCGCAACTATTAGTGGGCGCGAGTGTCGCCAGCGCCTTGGCTTTGCTTTTGACGTTCCGGTGAACCCATGACCAGCGGAATTGACAGCCTTCTCATTCTTCTCATCCTGCTGAACTTGATTCTGCTGGGCGCCAGCCGTTTGCACAATGCCGTTCGGATGGTGGCGGCTCAGGGGTTTGTGCTTGGGGCGTTGCCGCTGCTGATGCAGTCCGGCGGCGCGTGGAAAGCCGCGCTTCTGCTGGGAATTGGCAGTGCGCTGCTGAAGGGGATTGTATTTCCCGCGCTCCTGTTTCGCGCCATGCGCGAAATTCAGGTGCGCCGCGAGATTGAACCGCTTGTGGGCTACGCCTCTTCGCTCTTGATTGGGGTGGGGGTGCTGGTGGTTTGCATGGTGTGGGGGGCGCGTCTGCCCTTTCCCTGGCCTGTTCCGTCGTCGCTGGTGGTGCCGGTCGGTCTGTTCACCGCTTGGACCGGCTTGTTTCTCATCATGGCGCGCCGCAAGGCCATCACGCAGGTCCTCGGATTCATTGTGCTGGAAAACAGTATTTTTCTGTTAGGTCTGCTGTTGACTGATGCCATGCCGCTCTTGGTGGAACTGGGCGTGTTGCTGGATATTTTTGTGGCGGTCTTCGTCATGGGCATTATGGTTTTCCATATCAACCGCGAGTTTGACCATATCAATGTGGATCAACTGTCGGCTCTGCGGGAGGATGCATCGTGATTCGCCTGCTGATTCTATTGCCGATTGTGGCGGCGGTCGCAACGTTGCTGACTCCCTCCCCGAAGGGCCGCCGCCATTTGCTGGTCGGAACGGCGGGTCTGCACCTCTTGCTTACCGCAGGGGCTTGGTTGATGCCACTCCCCACCTTCGCCGCCGACGCCTGGCTGGGGCTGGACCACGCCGGTCGCTTCTTCCTGGGCATCAGCAGTTGCCTGTTTTTTGCGGTGGCCATTACCGTCGGGCCTTATCTGGAGCAAAATCGAACCGGCCGCCAGCGCGAAGCCGACACCGGCTCCATTTTCGTGAATGCCTCGCCAGCCGTATTTTGCGCGTGTCTGCTCGGTTTTTTGGCCACCATGACGCTGGTGGCCGCCAGCCGCCATTTGGGTGTGCTGTGGGTGGCCATCGAAGCCACGACGCTGGTGACCGCCCCGCTGATTTATTTCCATCGCCAGCCGCGCTCCCTCGAAGCCACTTGGAAGTATCTACTGGTTTGTTCCGTCGGCATTGCCTTGGCGCTCATCGGCAACTTCCTGCTGGTGGTGGCCTCCGCCGCCGATGACATCACCGCGGGCAGTCTGGTGGTGTCCGACCTCGTCGCCCGCCGTGCGTTGATGCAAGGCCCTTGGCTCAAAGCCGCCTTTGTGTTTTTGCTGGTCGGCTACGGCACCAAAATGGGCCTTGTGCCCATGCACACCTGGCTGCCCGATGCCCACAGCGAAGCGCCATCGCCCGTTTCCGCCCTGCTTTCCGGCGCGCTGTTAAATTGCGCATTTCTGGGCATTTTGCGCGCCCATTCCATTTGCGTCGCGGCCGGCCTCGGCGATTTCAGCGGCGGCATCCTCATCTTTTTCGGCGTTCTATCCATGCTTATCGCCGCCGCCTTCATCGTCGGACAAACCGACTTCAAACGCCTGCTGGCCTATTCCAGCATCGAACACATGGGTCTGCTGGCCCTTGGCGCGGGCCTGGGCGGCGCAGCTACCTACGGTGCTCTGTTGCATGCGCTCAACCACTCGCTGGTCAAGGCCGCGCTCTTCCTGTGCGCGAGCAGTTTTCTGGCCGTCTATCGCACCAAGCTCATCCCGCGCATTCACGGCGCCATCCGCGTGCTGCCCGTCAGTGGCTGGCTCTGGCTCTTCGGCTTTTTAGCCATTGCCGGCTCGCCCCCCTTCGGCACATTCGTCGGCGAATTCATCATCCTGCGCACCGCCTTCGTCGGCAACCATGTCTGGGCCGGCTGTCTGGCCCTGTTGGCGCTGACCATCGCCTTCATCGGTCTAGCCCGCGCCTTCATAAGCATGGCCCTCGGCCCGGCGCCCGCCAACCTGAAGCCGGTACGTGAAGAGCCGCAGCAATTCTGGCCGCCGCTGGCGCTGTTGAGTCTGGCGCTTCTGCTCGGCCTGTGGATTCCGGCCCGTCTGCACGGCGTTCTGGCGGCCGCCGCCACGCTCCTGAAAGGAGGTGTGCCATAAGCCCTGTTGCCACCATCTTGCGCCAAGGTGAGCCGTTGCTCCGGCAGCATCTGCCCGTATTCGACGTGCCGGAATTTCGGCAGATTATTCTGGGCGCGGTCGCCAACGGCGAACGCATCGCCGCCCTTGTGGGCATCCCCCAAGACGACGAAACCCTCCATCTGGTCGCCCTGATTGCTGGCGATTTTGCCGGTGAGCTTCGCTTGCTGGCCGCTCCCGTTGGCGATTCCTATCCCTCTCTCGCCGCGGAATGTCCGCAAGCCGCCGTCTTCGAGCGCGAAATTGCCGAGCAATGGGGCGTTGTCCCCACCGGCCACCCGTGGCTCAAACCGTTGCGCTACCATCCATCCTATCGTCCCGGCCGCGACGCCTGGCAGCGCGACCCAACCGCGCCCATCGCGCCCGCCGTCGGCGATTTCTTCCGCGTTACCGGCGGGCAAACCCACGAAGTCGCCGTCGGCCCCGTCCATGCCGGCGTCATCGAGCCCGGCCATTTCCGCTTCCAGTGCCACGGCGAAGAAGTTCTGCACTTGGAAATCGCCCTCGGCTATCAGCATCGCGGCATCGAACGCGCGCTTCCCGGCGGCCCCCATCCGCGCACCATCCATCACATGGAAACGCTTGCCGGCGACACCACCATCGGCCACGCCACCGCCTATTGTCAGGCCCTCGAAGCCCTCGCCGGTTGCGCCGTACCCCCGCGCGCCCAAGCCCTCCGCGCCATCGCCCTTGAACTCGAACGCCTCGCCAATCACACCGGCGACCTCGGCGCGCTTGCCGGCGATATTGGCTTTCTGCCCACCGCCTCCTACTGCGGGCGGCTGCGCGGCGATTTTCTCAATATGACCGCGCTTCTTTGCGGCAATCGGTTTGGCCGTGGCCTTGTCCGCCCCGGCGGTGTCGCCTACGATATGGACTCCGCCATTCTCGACGCCCTTCGCAGCCGCCTCGACGCCACCTTCCGCGATGTCGCCGGCGCTGTGAATCTCCTCTGGGATACCCCCTCCGTCCTTGCCCGATTTGAAAACACCGGCGCGCTAACCTTGGAAACCGCCATCACCCTTGGCTTGGTGGGTCCCGCCGCCCGCGCCAGCGGCCGCAATCTGGATGTGCGCCGCGATTATTCCACCGGCGCTTACGCCACCACCGCCATCCCCGTCGCCCTTCAGGACAGCGGCGATGTGTTTGCCCGCGCCTATGTGCGCTGGCTCGAAATTCAACACTCCGCCGACTATATCCGCCAGCAAATTGCTCAATTGCCCGACGGCCCCATCCGCGCCCCACTCGGCCCGCTCGCGCCCGATTCCTTCGTCGTTTCCCTTCAGGAAGGCTGGCGCGGCGAAATCCTGCACCTTGTGACAACCGACGCCGCCGGGCGCTTCGCCCACTATAAAGTAGTGGACCCCTCGTTTCACAATTGGCTCGGACTGGCCATCGCCATGCGCGGTCAGGAAATATCCGACTTCCCCCTCTGCAACAAGAGCTTCAACCTTTCCTACTGTGGGCACGACCTATGATTCGGGTACTACGCGAACGCTTCCGCCAAAAAAAACGCACCGTGGCCTATCCTGCGGCTCCGCCCGCGCTGCCCGAACGTTTCCTCGGCGCGCCCTGTCTCCAGCCGGACCCATGCGCCTCCGACTGCTCCGCCTGCATCGCCGCCTGTCCCACCGCCGCCCTCGCGCGCGATTCCGACGGAACGCTACAGCTCGACCTCGGGCGTTGCCTGTTCTGCGCCGAATGCGCCGCCGCTTGCCCCCACAACGCCATCCAATTCACCCGCGAGCATAGCCTCGCCGCCCGCAAGCGTGACGATTTAATCCTCGGCTCTCAGGAACGCCAACTCGCCGCCGCCCTCGACGACAACATGCGCCGACTTTTCGGCCGCTCCCTCAAATTCCGACAAGTCAGCGCCGGCGGCTGCAACGCCTGCGAAGCCGACATCAACGTCCTCACCACCGTTGTCTTTGACCTCAGCCGCTTCGGCATCCAAATTGTCGCATCTCCGCGCCACGCCGACGGACTCCTCATCACCGGCCCCGTTACCGAAAACATGGCCCTTGCCCTGCAAAAAACCTATGCCGCGCTTCCCGAACCCCGTCTAGTCATCGCCGTCGGCGCTTGTGCCATATCCGGCGGCCCTTTTGCCGGCCACAGCCAGGTACACAACGGCGCTGATTCCCTTATTCCGGTTGACCTGTATATCCCCGGCTGTCCGCCACACCCCATCACCATCCTCGATGGCCTCCTCCGCCTCATGGGCCGCCTGAGCCAATAGACCCCTAAAAAGATTGACCCGCCTTGGGGCCAAATCTATGTTGGTACTGTCAGTTGCTTCCGGACTGCGTGGAGGAAGCTTGAGATTAGGTGAATGACTGTTAGGAACAAGGGTGTGTAATGAAATCTCGCCTGAAAAATGATTCGCTATGGCATGGGCTGGCCTTAGCTATAATTAACGACGGAAAAGTTGATGATAGAGAAATAGCGCTCCTTTATGACCTTCTTTGCCAATACAAGGATGTGAAATCCACCGCCTTAATTGACCTCAAACGCCTCATTGAGAAGATCGAAGAGGATGGCATCGTAACTCCGGAAGAAGAGAAGATGCTATTCCGATTTCTAAAGGATTTTGTACGCACAAAGACCCCAGCCGAAAAAGGCGCAGCGTTTGAAGAATATGTGATTACATGCTTTGACAATAAACAGTATCGCCTGATTGAGTGGCGTAGCGATAAATATATTCAAGGTTGGGGTGGTCCGATTTCATGCCAATGGCCTGATCTGGTGATGGAATACATACCAACGAAGGAGCGGTTTGCTGTCGAATGCAAATACCGATCTCGCCCTTTCGAGGGCCAAGTGACATGGGCAAGACCAACACAGATAGACAACTATAAATACTATGAGAAGACAGAGAAAATACCTGTATATGTGGCGATAGGGTTGGGTGGTCCTCCCGAATCTCCTAAATCATTTTATATGGCAAAACTACGCCAAATGAAAAAGCCCAGCATGACCCTTCAAGAGCTTGAAAGATTTAAGCAAGGGAAGGATGTCGTTTTGGATTTGTATTCATAAGATGCAGTAGGCATTTCGACATGGGAGTACACATTCGCTCATGAAGCAGATTGTGGAGTATGAGGGCAAGCGATACGTCTGGACCGGGACGACTTGGTACGGCGAACGCGATTTCATGCATCCCCCGAGTGGAATTATCCACATATTGAATAGTCTGATTGCTGACAGCGTGAATGAAGCCGACGACGCCATTACATGCCCCCGGGAGTTGTGCCGGCTGGCGTCGGCATTACGTGATTCGAAGGGCCAGTTGAAGCGTGCCTTGCGCCTTGCCTACAGGGCTAACCAACTGGCACCTGACGACGCTGGTATCGCTTCTGTACTTTCGAGTATTTTGCGCCTTTCCAATCGCTCTGAAGAAGCCATTGCCATAACCGATAAACTAGAGCATGTGAACTATGTTCCTCTGTTAACATCTCGTGCTGCTGCTTTCTGTGACCTGGAACAATGGCCCGCGGCGCTGAAGTGCGTCAGGCGGGCCTTGGCCATATCGAAAGGGAAAGACAGCGGCGAGGCATTGAGTGTATGGCAACGCATCAGGGCGAATGCCCCAGAGTTAATCGCGGATAATAAAACCAAATTAGGGGGCTGACGGAAGAACATCACGGCAAACGTTGTGCTGTGCGGCCTGCCTTTCTCTGGCGTCCTGACCCTTGACCCGCCAGCCAGAAGTGATACTATAGTATCACTATGAAGACAGAGCTTGTGACCACGTTGAAGCGGGAGGCTACGCGTTTGCTTGCGGAATTGCGGGAGGATCCGACGCCGGTGTTGATTACGGAGCACGGACGCCCGGCGGCCTATTTGGTCAATGTCGCCAGCTACGAAGAACAGCGGGCGCGCATGCAAATTCTGGAAGACATTGCCCGCGGCGAGCGGGCATTTCAGCAGGGACGAGTGGTGAGCCATGAAGAGGCCAAAAAACGGATGAAACGATGGCTCGCCTGATCTGGACCGAGCCGACGCTTGCCGATTTAGAGGCCATTGCCGACTATATTGCCCTCGATAAACCGGATGCCGCCAAGCGCTATGTGCAACAAGTATTCGCAGCCGTCGAGCGTTTGGCGCGGTTCCCAAAGTCCGGCGCCAGAATCCCGGAAATTCCCCACTTGCCCCACCGACAAATGGTTGTTCCGCCCTGCCGGATATTTTATCGGCTTGAAGGCAAAGACATCTTGATTGTTTCCGTTATGCGCGGCGAACAGCAGTTGCGCGAGATTGCCCTGCGAGAAAGAGGTTAAAGATTGACCCGCTATTTGCCCAAATCTATGTTGGTACTGTCGGTTGCCTCCAGACTGCATGGAGGAAGCTTGAGATTAGGTGAATGACTACTGTTGGGCAGGAGAAAATATGTACGGTGTAATCATCCTATTTCTTATTCCGATTTACTACATCGCGAAATCGAAAGGCTACAACGCATTGCTCCTATGCGTTATAAGCGGCCTTATCGCGTTTTTCACGCCGTTCTATCTTCAGTTCTTCAAAGGTTGGCCGCAGCTACCATGGGCCGATGCCACTGTCCCGATGGTCCTCCTTGGCATTATCTGGCTGTTACCAGCCAGAAAAGGTGCTCCAGGGAAAGCCTACCTGACTATCAATTTTATCTGCCCTGAATGCAACGTCCCCGTTACATTTAGAAGACACGAAGAGGGAAAAGCCGTTCTATGCCCCAAGTGCGGGGAGATTATTACAGTGCCATTAGACCAATATTCTGACCGCCCGAAAACCCAAAGAGCGGATCGGCCTTCCGCGTCAGAGGGTCGAGTATGTTTCAATGCCTACGGCAATGAAATGGCGGCTATCGAGATGAAAGCCCTATTAGAAGGGCACGGCATCACCGCCGAAGTTACAGATGGAACAAGCGGAAGCGCCTTGCCTCAACTCGGACTTATGGAAGGATTCAAGATTTATATCGACGCAAAAGACTGGGATAAGGCCCTTGAAATTGAAAACCAAAACATCGGCCAACAAGGCGTTCTCCGTACGGCGCACAAGGTGCGCCGTCCGGTGAAGGCTGACGTTGGCAGAAAGCAAAAAATATAAATGTACACGCGGTGACTGTAGGCGCAGCCCTAAACACAAAAGAAGAAAGTCATGCATGCAAAGAATATCGTTAACCGTGTTAGACTGATTGTATCGCTGGTCTTATTTTCCAACTTCGCCGATGTATCGCTGGCACAAGCCGACAAAACCTTATCAGCAGAGGATGAATACGCTTATCAAGAAGCCCATGCATTTTGGATGCGCATATCGAAGGTAAATGCGGACGCGGGCTTGCCGCCGATGGGTGAAGAACCGCAACGCATGGATTTCGTTGGCGTTGCCGCTGCGAGACGGGCGCAACAAACAGAAGCACAGGCACAGGCTGAAGCGGCTGAGTTGGCATGGCAGAAAAAAATAGAAGCTGCCCGACCGACGCTGCGCACCCTGCGCCGTCCCCAGGATAAATCCCCCAACGATTACCGCTCCATCGTTGCCCGCGAGGAAAAGGAAGGGCTACTGCGTGTGGCGGATGAACGCTGGGCGCGCCAGGATGAAGTTGAACGCGAGTTGGATGAAATCGCCGTGCGTCTCGGCGTTGAACGCAAAAAGGGAATCGGCAATGGCCGTTATGTCATTCTGGCAGGCGAAATAGATGGCGAGCCCATTTGGATTGGCAGCCATAACCAGTTTGCCGCCGCCTCCATCAGCGCGGATGAACTCTGGCCCGCAGGGCTGACCCCTTGGGCCTCTGCCAGCTCGGGCCTCGGACTGACCGGCACGAATATCACGCTGGGCATGTGGGAAGCTGAAGGGTACGCCCGTGAGTCGCATGTGGAATTTCAGGGCCGCGTGGTGCAGATGGATCGCACCAACACCACCAGCCATTTTCACGCCACCGGCGTGGCCGGCACGATGGCGGCGGGTGGACATCTTTTCTCTCTCGACTATCATGGTTTTGCCCTGCGGGGTATCGCTTTTGAAGCCAATGTCGATGCGTTTGATATTCAACGCTTTAATTCCGAACTGCCCGATGCCGTTGCGGGTTCGACCAATGAACCAGGCTTGCGCCTCTCCAACCATTCCTGGGGATTGTATAACGGCTGGCATAGCAACTCCTTTGAGTATTATGAAGGAACCAACCTTCTCACGACCAACGGCTGGATCTGGTATGGCCCAACCAACCTGTTCTATGTCGAAGACCCCAAATTCGGGTTGTATTTGGGAAATCGCTCAGATGGTGCTGGCTGCGCTCAACTTGATGGATTTCTCGCTACAAATGCCACGCAACATCTGATGGTGTATTCCGCTGGAAATGACCGATCCAGTGGGCCAGGACATGCCACGAACTACTACATGCCGGGATCAAACAAATACCACTGGATTCCAGTCCTGAATCCATCTCCCGGCGAACGCGACTGGCAAAACGGTGATGACGACACCTACGGATTTGACACCATGGCCGCGCCGGGAACCGCAAAAAACGTGCTGACGGTGGGTTCCGTCCTTGATGTATTTCATGATATTGGGGAGGAATCTTTTATGGGATATGCCACAAACTCGCCTATTGGGCTGTCTGGTTTCAGCGCGGCGGGTCCGACCGATGACGGACGGATTAAACCCGATATTATGGCCGTGGGAGAAGCTCACCCATGGGTACGTAATTTTCCCCTTCTCACCTCGGGTGTCGCCAACGATATGGATGTTCAAGGGCAGAGTGGCACCAGTTTTGCCGCCCCCGGCGTGACGGCCGGTCTTGGTCTGGTGTTGCAACGGCGCAGTCAGTTATTTCCGAATTTGGATGCCGAGACCGAGGATTACCGGGGCTCCACCATGAAGGCCACGGCGATCCACACGGCAGATGACCTCTGGAACCCCGGCCCTGACTATCGAACAGGCTGGGGACTCTTCAACGCTCTATCTGCCGTTTGCCAGATCGAACTGGATGCCGCCGATGGACGCGGCACCCACAACAAGGAAATGTATATGACGGTTGGAGAAACCAACGCCTGGCTTGTCTATCTGGATGGCTCTCCGTTCAAAATCACCGTTGTGTGGAGCGATCTGCCGGGTGTTCCGTCCGCATACCTGTTGGTTGATGACCCCACCCCCATGCTGGTCAATAACATGGATGTCCGGGTGGAGACGGAAGACGGCTTCCAAACCTTCATGCCATGGGTCTTGAACCCCGACCTGACCAACAAGAGCGCGGTGGCGCGGGCCACGACCGCCACCACGGGCTATGACGACCGAAACAATGTCGAACAGGTCTTTATTCCCACGCCTGCGCCGGGCATCTACCGCATCGTGCTAACCCACTCGGGCGGATTGCCGGGCGGAGCAACGCCTGCCGATCAATGGGTGTCGGTCCTTACATCCGGGGATACGCCCCTCCCGCCCAAAGTAACCCAGATTGAACATTCACCTTCCGTGGCAGAATGCCTTGTTGAATTCGAGTGCGACCCCGGCGCGTATCTACACCTGGAAACCACGACCAATCTTCTGGATGAAAGTTCCTGGGAATTAGCCGGAACGCTGGTGACCGAATCATGGAGCAACTCCGTCCTGCCGGAATGCGATGGCCATATCCGTTTCTGGCGACTGCGCCGGGAGACCGGAGAATAAAGTATGAAACCCCTTGTCGGATTACGGTTTGCCATCCTGCTTTCTTTCATGGCTGCATCACCCTGTTGGGGCGCGATTGCGGTAACCTGGCTGGAGGAACCTATCACGTTGTGGACCGAATGGACCACACAATATGAGCCTCTTGATCTCAATAGCGACGGGATTACGGATTATGTTTTTGCAGCAGATATTGGATTTTTGGGCGCTCGATCTGACGGCGACAACCAGTATCTAATTTGGCCATCCGGCGGACCTAACATCGGTGGCGACATCGAACCCTTGCCAGAAGGATTTGAAATCGGGCCCAGCAGCGGTGATGATTCCTGGATGGAGTGGTTTGGCGATGGCATCGGCTATGATAACCTCATTACCTGCTTGAGTGGTGCAGGCGGCCCCGGCTGTGTAGGGCGTTTTGCAGATCAACGCGCTTATATGGGCGTTGAGTTTGAGATTAACGATTCCATTCATTACGGCTGGATAGATCTGTATGTGGGATGGGGCGGCTACGGACAAATCTACGGCTGGGGATATGAGACGGAATCAGGCATTTCGATTCGTGCCGGAGCCGTCGCCATTCCCGAACCCGCTACGACCATGCTTTTTATAGGAGGACTGCTAACAATCGGTTGCACCCTACGCCGCGCCAAAGCGCGTCGAGGGTGAACCGCAACGTTGGGCACAGCATTATGATGAAGAGCGTGGCTATACTACTCGGATCGTTGTTTGCCATTGGTTGCACTTATCGCGCCGGACCGATTGTAAACCTGCCGACTACCCGCATGGCTTCTGATCGTGCCGAACGCGATTCACACACGATAGATGTGATATATTCTGCGGATAATGAAGTGTGGATCGGAAATGCCCGTGTTTCACAAGACGATATTCAGCAGTACATTAATATTAGACGACATAATAAGCCAAATATTAGGGTATTCATACATGCGGATAAAGCTGCGCTATATTTAGACGTTCAGAATATTCTCGAAATATGCCGTGATCCGGAAACTGATCGTGTCACACTTATTGGTGTATCTAACGCTGATATTGAAAATATAGTTTCATATTCTGTAGTCTTTCATGACCATGTTTCCCAATATGTCGTTATCACACGAACTCCGCATGGGATGGCGTTAAACGGCATAGTTTATCCGGATGAAAGCATAACTCGACGACTATCCCGATTAGCAACTATTGATTCCATGGCACCAGTTCTATATATATCGAGACCACATGATACTGTTCAGGATGTTATTGACATATTAACTCAATGCAATGAGGTTGGATTAGAAAATATGTATGTGCTGGATAGAGACCCACGGGAAACGGTGTATTACGATGCACAATGGGGTGCAGAGTACCCGTCACAAAGTGTCGAGTTCCCTGACATTTGATACTCAAGAGGAGGTTAACTATGCCGAAAGAACTAACTTGGAAAAAAGCCATAAATAAAGTCCTGGGGGCATCATCTACGCCCCTTCATTACAGTGAAATTGCCGAGCGGATTATTTCAGAAGGGCTTCGCCATAGTCTTGGTGCGACGCCAGCGGCGACAGTCAATGCTCAAATAACCAACTCTATCAAACATGAGGGGGCGTCTTCCCCCTATGTGCGTATATCGAAGGGAATCTTCACGATGAGGAACAAAGGCAATATAGGGACGGGCATACCGCGCACGGTAACACCCGAAATGTCTGAGCTGGAAGAAAAAGAGGAACAATACGAAATTGTTACTTCGTTCGGAATGTTCTGGCGGCGCGATGAGGTCGAGTGGAATGCTGTTCCACGATTGCTGGGGATGCAGCGGATCGGAGCTACGCCCGTTGACTTCTGCAAGCAGATCGGCATTTATCTGCTTTATGACGGCAGAGAAGTGATCTATGTCGGTCGGACGACTGACCGACCTCTAGGTCGCCGACTTTATGAGCACACTGCTGATCGTGTGTCGGCACGGTGGGATAGGTTTTCTTGGTTCGGACTTCTGCCGGTATCGGAAACAGGGGCGCTTGGCAAGTTGCCATCCAACTTCGAGGCGGCGAAACTGATTCCTGCACTTGAAGCGATACTGATTGAAGCGCTTGAACCTCGCCAGAATCGCAAGCGCGGCGACGACCTTGCCGCAGTCGAATATATTCAAAGTTTCGACCCGGAAATCCAAAAGAAGAAGTTCAAGGCGACATTGAATGCTGCCCTGAGCAAGTTGTGAGTCAAACACGGTATTTCGAGGTAGGCTTTCTGCATGGTGTGGAGCAATGAAATCTAAAGCGGAAGTGATTAGGACTCATTTGAAGGGGAAGAGTGTTTTCGATATTGGCGGAAAATGATTTCACTGTGTCGTACGGGAATGAGCTGTGGTTCTTATTGCTCCCGACATGTCGCCAGTGGCCTGATTAGATGGCTGACGGAAGAACATCACGGCAAACGTTGTGCTGTGCGGCCTGCCTTTTTCTGGCGTCCTGTCGCTTGACCTTCCAGCCAGAAGTGATACTATAGTATCACTATGAAGACAGAGCTTGTGACCACGTTGAAGCGGGAGGCTACGCGTTTGCTTGCGGAATTGCGGGAGGATCCGACGCCGGTGTTGATTACGGAGCACGGACGCCCGGCGGCCTATTTGGTCAATGTCGCCAGCTACGAAGAACAGCGGGCGCGCATGCAAATTCTGGAAGACATTGCCCGCGGCGAGCGGGCATTTCAGCAGGGACGAGTGGTGAGCCATGAAGAGGCCAAAAAACGGATGAAACGATGGCTCGCCTGATCTGGACCGAGCCGACGCTTGCCGATTTAGAGGCCATTGCCGACTATATTGCCCTCGATAAACCGGATGCCGCCAAGCGCTATGTGCAACAAGTATTCGCAGCCGTCGAGCGTTTGGCGCGGTTCCCAAAGTCCGGCGCCAGAATCCCGGAAATTCCCCACTTGCCCCACCGACAAATGGTTGTTCCGCCCTGCCGGATATTTTATCGGCTTGAAGGCAAAGACATCTTGATTGTTTCCGTTATGCGCGGCGAACAGCAGTTGCGCGAGATTGCCCTGCGAGAAAGAGGTTAAAGATTGACCCGCTATTTGCCCAAATCTATTCTGGTGCGCGTCCGTTGGCATCTGGAGACATGTGATAACTTAAAATTCAGCGGATGAGCACTATTGGCAAGGAATCAAAAAAAATGAAATATCCCCGGCTAATTACGAATCGCTGTAAATACATTCCCACGCTTGTGAAGGGGTTGCGTGTTCTCGATATTGGGTGTGTGGAGCATAACCTTGAGAATCGCAAACATGGCCATTGGCTCCATGATCGTCTCATTCAATCCGCGAGCTCTGTGCTTGGGTTGGATTATGAAGAGGAACAAGTCGAGCAGATGAAGCGCGAGGGCTATCATGTGGTTGCCGCTGATGCCACGGATTTTTCGCTGTCGCAAGAGTTTGATGCCATTGTGGCGGGTGAACTCATTGAACACGTTCCGAATCCGGGATTATTCCTTGCGTGTGCCAGAAAACATCTTGTGCCCGATGGCACCTTGATATTGACCACGCCTAATGCGAACAATCTTGTCTATTTTCTGGAAAACTTGCTTCTGGGGCGTGAAATAGACAATCCGGATCATGTCGCGCTCTACTCTCCAACGACGATTACCCTTCTTCTCAAGAAGTGCGGATTCCGCGTGGACGGGATTGTCTTTCTTGCGGAAAACACCGCCTACTGCCATTCCGCGCGCATATCGAAGATTCTCGTTTATTTGAAGCAGGCTGTTCAACTTGCCATAGGATTTTTAAGACCTAGCATCTGTCATCACATGATTGTGATTGCCAAGAAGGAAGAAATGGATGGTCAACCATAGGGTGTGCCGTCATGCGTGGCCCTTTGCGGGTTTCGCAAAAACGGGGCGCGAGTGTTGAGAAGAGGGAATGGAGCTGAACATGAAGAATGTTGCGACGTCAAAGGGAACGTGGGGGCATCGTTTTGCCATCCGGGTATTTACGTTGATTTTGGGGGTGCTGATTTTCTGGGTACTGGGGTTTTTCGTGAGCGATATTCGCACCATTGAGGGGCCGAAGTATGAGGCCATTGAGGAAAAGCACCTCGACAAGGATTTACTGGCCAAGCAGGAGGCTCTTACCCAACAGATTGCGGATTCCAATCGCCGGATTGAAAACCAAACGGAAAAGCAGCGGGTGGTCGGCGACAGTTCGCGCAATCTGCAACAGACCATCAATCAACTGATTGAGCTCCAAAAGCTGGGCCTGCAGAATAATGTTGCCTTCTCTGAAACCGAACAGGCGAATTTTACCAGCAGCTTGAATCTCTTTTTGGAGAACCAGAAGAAATATCAGGAGCATAGCCAGACCATTGCCGACATGCTCGAACGGAAGCAAAGTCTGGTTCGGGACAAGGAGCAAGTCGAACAAGAAATCGAAAAGCAACGGGAGCCGGCCCGGGAAGACTATGAGCGTCTTTATCAACGGCACCGCGTGAAATTGGCGATGTTGCAATTGGCGATTCTGCTGCCCATTTTGCTGGTCGCGGCCATCGTTATCATCAAGCAGCGCGCCAGCATCTACTTTCCGCTGTTTCTCGCCTTTGGCGGGGCCACACTGCTTAAAGTCGGGCTGGTGATGCACGAGTATTTTCCGAGCAAATACTTTAAATACGTCCTTATCGGCGGTCTGTTAATCGTTGTTGCGCGGGTGTTAATCTACTTCATCCGAACCATTGCCTTTCCCAAGGCGCAGTGGCTGATCGAGCAATACCGGGAGGCTTACGAGCGTTTTCTGTGTCCGGTCTGCGAATATCCCATTCGAATCGGTCCGCGCCGTTATCAGTTTTGGACGCGACGGACGGTCAACAAAATCGTCGTTCCGCAAGGTGGCGCGGATGCCCCAGAGGAAGCGTATAGCTGTCCGACGTGTGGACATGCTCTGTTTGAGGAATGTTCCGCTTGTCACAACATGCGGGCTTCCATGCTCCCTTACTGCTCGCACTGCGGGGCGGAAAAGAGCATCCAATAAGGCCCGCGCCGCCGGTGTTGGGGGTTAGCGTGAGCGCAAGTCGCCCTGACGCGGGTTCTGGCCGACGTCGAAGGGGGCGGGGAGGCAGTTGCGTTCGATTTTTTTGCCGGTGAGGCTGCGTAATTTGTTTTTGAGCACCCAGGCGGCGGGGTGGCGGATATATTTTTTCATGACGGGGGCGGCGGTGCCGACCATCCAGCAATTTTTGGGGCAGGTGCGGACGAGTTCGCGGACTTTGTCGGCTTGCGGGCCGTACCAGAGGTCTTCGAATGTTTGCACGTTGCGGATATTGCCGAAGCTTTCCTTCCAGTAGCGTTCTTCGAGGCCATTGCAGGGATAGACTTCGCCGTAGGGGTCAATGAAGAAGTTGACGGTGCCGGCTTCGCAGGGGAGCAGGCGGCGGTTGCCCCGGATGTAGTTAATCAGGCCCAGATTGAAAAAGGCGCGGAACCAGCTTTTGGGGTTCTTTTCCGCGAGCAGGCGGTCTATCAGCTCGTAGAAGTTGCTGGTGACTTCTTCCTGATTGGTGATGACGTTGTCGTCTTTGTGGAAATAATATGAATTATGATAAGCGGCGGTTGCAAATTCCATTTTCAGGTTTTTTGACAATTCGTATAATTCCAACATGTCGGCGCTGTTATTATTGGAAACGGTGATGCCGAAGCCGATGTCTTTTACGCCTTGCCGTCGCAGGCCCATCAGGGTTTTCAGGCCGCGGTCAAAGCCGCCGTCGCGTCCGCGCAAATCGTCGTTGATGGAGGAGAGTCCTTCGATGCTGACGCGAATGCCGATGTTGGGGAACTTTTCGGCCAACTGGAGGACGTCGTCCACGAGGTAGCCGGATGTGGAAATGACGACGCGGGGGGCTTTTCGGAAGCAGACTTCGACGATTTCGGCGAGGTCGCGGCGCACGAAGGGTTCGCCGCCGGTGATGTTGACGAATTTCAGTTGGGGCAGCATTTCCAGCTCGGAGGCTTGGATTTCGCGTTTGATGTCGGTGGGGTGCTTCCAGATGTTGCACATTTTGCACTGCATGGGGCAGCGGTAGGTGGTGATGATGGAAACATCGGTGGGCAGAGGGGCGCGGGGGGCGGGGGTGGTCATGGGTTTGTCTCCTGCGGAGGGGTGGTGGTGGCAATCAGGCTGAATGGGCCGGCCCACGTTACGCGGGCTTGGATGAGCTCGCCAGGGGCGGCGGTGCAATGGTCAATGAAAACGGGTTTGTAGTCGGGGGTGCGTCCGTGCCGGCGGCCGGATTTTTCGATGGATTCGATGAGGACTTCGACCCACTGGCCGGCGAGGGGGGCATTTTTTTCGGTGAGTCTGTCGCGCAGTTGCGTTTCCATGGCGATGCGGCGGCGTTCTTTTTCGGTTTCGGGCACGTCGTCGGGCAGGCGGCGCGCGGAGTAGGTGAGGGGGCGGGGGGAGTATTTGGCGATGCGAATCATGTCGGGATTGATTCGGCGCATGAGGGCCCTGCTTTCTTCAAATTGGGCGTTTGTTTCGCCGGGGAAGCCGACGATGACATCCGTGGAGAGGCCTACGTGGGGGATGGCGGCGCGTAGCCGGGCGATGAGGGCTTCGTATTCGGCGACGGTATAGCCCCGGCGCATGGCGGAGAGAATGGCATCGGAGCCGGCTTGGACCGGGATTTCAAAGTAGGGGCAGAGCTTGGGGGTTTCGGCGACCGTGGCGATGAGTTCCGGGGTTATCCAGCGGGGGTGGCTTGTGAGGAAGCGCACGCGCAGAAGGCCGGGGATGGCGGCTACGCGGCGGAGCAGTTCGGGCAAGTGGATTTCATCGGGCAGGTCCAGGCCGTAGCGGTCCACAATTTGGCCGAGCAGGGTGATTTCGCGGATGCCGCGCTCGGCGAGGCGGGTGGCTTCGGCGAGGATTTGGGCGGAGGGCCGCGAATGTTCGCCGCCGCGCCGATAGGGAATGACGCAATAGGTGCAGGCGTGGGAGCAACCCAGGACGATGGGCAGATGGGCGACGACGGCGCGGCCTGTCGCGGAATCGGGCAGGGGCGGGGGGGGCCAGTCGTCAGGATTTTCAGCGGCGGGCGGCTGGAGGCCGCGGGTGAGGAGATAATCGCGCAGGGGGGTGAGGTCGGACGGCGGCAGAAAAATATCCACGAATGGGAAGCGCGCCTGCAAGCGGGCCATTTCCGCCGGATTTTTCCCGACGAGGCATCCCATGAGAGCGACAACGGTGCGGGGATTGCGCTGTTTGAGTTCCCGGGTGTAGGTCAGGCGCGAGTAAATTTTGTCTTCGGCCTGCTGGCGCACGACGCAGGTGTTGAGCAGCAGCAGTTCGGCGTCGTTCGCGCGTGAGACGGGTTGGCCTCCGGCGCTTTCCAGCAGCGCCGCTGCCCGAAGGACATCGGCTTCGTTCATTTGGCAGCCGATTGTCCAGTAGTTGTAGGTGAAGGCCATCCGATGCGTGGGGCGCCGCGCCCTCTGCGCCGCCGAAAATTATTTCTTTCGGCGGGGCTTGGGGTTCGCGGCGGATTTGGCTTTGGCCTTGGGTTTGGTCTTCGGCGCGGGTTTGGGTTTGGCCGCTTTTTTCACCGCCGGTTTCTTGCCCGCAACTTTCTTTGCCGCCGCTTTTTTGGGGGCGGGCTTTTGGGCGACTGTTTTTTTTGCCGCCGGTTTCTTGGTTGCCTTTTTGGCGGGGGCTTTTCGGGCGGGTTTTTTTGGGGGGGCGGCGGATTTTTTGCGCGCGGGCTGGGGCGGTTGTTCCTCGGCTGGCGGGGCGGCTTCGGCCGGGGGTGCGCCGTTGGCGGGTTCTTCGATGAAATCTTCTTCGTCGAAGCCGACGAGCAGACTTATTTCTTTTTCTTCGGGGGTCATGGTTTCTTCGTCGTCATCGAAGTCCATCTGTCCGACGCAGTCCGGGCAGAGGGGCGATTGGGGGAAACATGCCGCGCAGAATTCCGCGCCGCACATGGTGCATTCGCGGAGGAAATCTTCGCCGTGTAATTCACAGCCGGAGTGGAAGCCGTTAAAGGGGTTGAAATCGTCGTCATCAAAGCTCATACGCGCACCTGCTCAAGTCCTGGGTTGGGTTCATCCTTTTTTCACGACCGAAATGCCATCTCCGGCCACCCGTACTGTTCTCACGACACAGGCCATGCGTCAAGAGGGGGGAACGAAAAATTTTTTGGACTTGGGTGCGCGGGTTTCAGCCGGCGCAGCCGTCCGGGATGCGATAGAGGCCGCCGGAGGCTGTGACGAGGTCTTCCAGCGAATGGGCCGGAAGCAGGTCGGTGGTGGCTTGTGCGGGGTCCAGCCCGAGGTCGGCGACGGTCTTGAGGATGCCCGCTTTGCGGAGGGCTTCGCGGTCGGCGGCTGTGCTGGTTGCGCCTACGGTGGTGTCGCCGGCGACGGCGGCGACGGCTTTTTGGCGGGTGGCGCTGTCGGGGCATTTGTCCAGATAGGCGATGCCGATTTCCGTGACGATGTGGGTGACTTGCTCGCCGGCAATCATGACGGGCGGTTCGGCGAAGACGCCGTCTTTGTGGAGTTGCTGGGCGTCGAGCTCGTCCACGAAGACGGGGATGTTTTTCTTTTCGGAGCGGGTGGGGGTCATTTGGACGACGAGTTTGCGTCCGCGGAAGACTTGTTCGGATGTGGCGCCGGCGGCGGTTGTGGCGACGGAGTTATGGCGTCGGCCCGGCGGTGTACCGCCGAGATTGGGCGCGCCGCCGAAGCCGGCAATCATGCCTTGGATGGCGGTGGAGGAATTGCCGTAGCGGTCAATTTGGAGGGTCGCGCCGATGAAGAGGTCAATGGCGTAGAGGCCGGCGATGTGGGCGCAGCAGCGGTTGGAGCGCATGGCGCCATCGGGGCCGACGGCGAAGATGTCGGGGCGCGCCTGAACATATTGCTCCATGCCGGGTTCGCCGCCGAAGGCGTAGATGTGTTTGACGAAGCCGGCTTCGATGGCGGGGATGAGGGTGGGGTGCGGGTTCAGCACCCAGTGGGTGGCGACTTTGCCTTTCAGTCCGAGTTGCGCGCCGTAGGTGGGCAGGAGCAGTTCGATGGCGGCGGTGGCGTAGCCCAGGCCGTGGTTGAGGGCTTGGACGCCGTAGGGCTGGTAGATGCCTTTGAGGGTCATCATGGCCATCAGAATTTGCGAGGGGGTGATTTTGCCGGGGTTGCGGGTGAAGAGCGGTTGGAGGTGATAGTCTTCGTTTGTGACGACGATGAAATCCACCCACGAGGCGGGGATGTCCACGCGGGGGAGTTGGGGGAGTTTTTGTTTGGCCTGAACGACCACGACGCCCATCTTGAAGCGGGTGGCTTCGGCAATCAGGGGGGAGTCTTCGGTGTTGTTGCCGGTGTAGATGTTGCCGGCTTCGTCGCAGGCTTCGGCGACGAGGATGGCGACCTGCGGATACAGGTCCACGAAGTAGCGGCCGTAGAGTTCCAGGTAGGTGTGAATGGCGCCGATTTTGACTTTCTTTTCGGTTGCCAACTGGTAGAGGGCCTTGGCCTGCGGGCCGGAGTAGGCGAAGTCCAGGCGGTCGGCGATGCCGCGGCGGAAGACGTCGAGGTGCTCGGGCAGCACGAGGGTGGATTGCACCATGTGGAGGCGGTTGATTTGGGCGGGGTCGAGTTGGGCGAGGTGGCGGGCGAAGAAATCGGCTTGTTTCTGGTTGTCGCCTTCGATGCATACGCGGTCGCCGCTGCGCAGGATGGCTTGCAGCAGTTGGGGGGCATTTTCCTTGGCCACGAATGGGCCTTTGGCCAGCGGTGCGGCGGCGGCGAGTCGGGAGCGGTAGCTGTCGCGGAGGTAATCAAATTTTAATTTCATGGTGGTGGCATGGTAAGGGAGGCGGGGGATTGATTCAATCGGAATTTGGCGGGTTTGCGCAAGTTTTCCACGGTGTGGAAAAATAATTTCCACGGTGTGGAAAAAATGGGGCTGGTGAAGGGCGCGGCGGCTAAAATTTTCCACGGTGTGGAA
>Ga0255345_1001255_pt1 | contig 37734 bp, 39 predicted proteins | sample wastewater_treat_6_FD_192415 | JGI IMG/M metagenome (GOLD analysis project Ga0255345, IMG submission 192415) | Wastewater microbial communities from Lulu Island WWTP, Vancouver, Canada - plant20 | ecosystem: Engineered > WWTP > Wastewater > Unclassified | place: Canada: Vancouver, British...
CAGCACTTCAATGATCATACTTTCACCGACACTGCCCGTGACGAAAGGCATGCCGATTTTCTTCAACAGAACAAACCGCACGACATCTCCTTTTCTCTTTTTGTCCATTTTCAGCCTGTCCGTAACGGCACGAAGGTCCACTGAAGAATCAATCGTTGTGGGAAGTCCAGCGCGCGCCACCAGTTTTTCGATCCGTTCGGACGCATCCGGGGCCAGTTCACGCAACTTCACGGAAATTCTTGCCGCCGCGACCATCCCCAGACCAACTCCTTCCCCGTGAGAGATGCTGTAACCGGACACAGCCTCCAGCGCATGGCCGATGGTGTGTCCGAAATTGAGAATCCGGCGCAGCCCCTGCTCATGCTCGTCCATTTCCACAATATTTTTCTTTATCCGGCAGCAGGTCTCCACTGTTTTGATGAGAAGTCTGGCGTCTTTGTTTTTGAGTTTCTCCATGCCGTCTTCGAGAGTTTTGAACAGCCCCTCATCTTCGATCGCCCCGTATTTAATGATTTCAGCAAGGCCGTTATTAAACTCTTTTTCCGGCAGCGTGTCCAAAAACCGGATATCTGCAAATACCGCCCGCGGTTGATAAAAAGTACCCAGAAGATTCTTTCCCTGTGGCAGATCGACTGCCGTTTTACCGCCGATAGAGCTGTCCACCTGACCGATAAGTGTGGTCGGTATCTGCACATAAGGTATCGAGCGTATAAAAACAGAGGCGATAAAGCCGGTAAGATCTCCGATGACGCCGCCGCCCAGAGCAATGAGTAGCGTTTCACGATCCGCCCCCGCGGCCAGCAGCCTGCCGACAACATCCATCACCGTGGAAATATTCTTGGAAGACTCACCCGCGGGAATCACGACCGTGACGACATTCAGCCCCGCCTGTCCGAGAGCATCGCAAAAGGCATTACCGTAGAGCGGCTTCACCCGGTCATCTGTCAGCACCACACACAATCCGGCGGGACATTTTTTTGCTACAAGTAACGTCGTGCGGTCGAGGATGTCCGCCCCGATACGAATTTCATATGAAGCGGACCTTTTTCCATCCAGAGAGACTTTGATTGTTTTCATGGCAGTTCCTCTTTTCAGGAGCGCAGGACACCCGACAGTGCCCGCAGCTCGTCCATCATCTGGTAGAATTTTGCGGGTTTCAAAGACTGGGCGCCGTCGGAGACCGCTTTTTCCGGTTCCGGGTGCACCTCGACGATAATGCCGTCCGCACCCACCGCCACCGCCGCACGCGACAGAGGAATGACGTATTTCCAGTTGCCCGCCGCATGGCTGGGGTCCACCACCACAGGCAGGTGGGTCAGACTCTTCAGTACCGGTACGGCGCTGATGTCCAGTGTGTTGCGGGTGGCGGTTTCAAAAGTTCGTATCCCCCGCTCACACAAAATCACGTTGGGATTGCCGGAAGAGAGGATATATTCGGCCGACATGAGCAGCTCCTCGATCGTGGTCATCATCCCTCTTTTCAGGAGCACCGGCTTCTTCGCCTGCCCCACCCGCTTGAGCAGGGCAAAATTCTGTACATTGCGCGCGCCGATCTGCAGCATGTCCGCGTACGACTCCACCAGATCCACATCGGCCGGATTCACCACCTCCGTTACTGTGGGCAGATCCGTTTTCCGGCTTACATATTGCAGCACCTTAAGGCCTTCTTCTTCCATCCCCTGAAAGCTGTAGGGAGATGTCCGCGGTTTGAAAGCCCCGCCTCTTAAAATCGCGCCTCCGCCCTTTTTCACCACATAGGCGCTCTCCAGTAACTGCTCCTGACTTTCTATGGCGCATGGGCCGGCCATGACGACAAATTCCGGCCCGCCGATTTGAATTTCGCCGACCCGGACCACTGTATCGCCCTGCTGTGTTTCGCGGCTCGCCAGTTTATAGGGTTTCAGGATCGGCATGGTTTTTTCCACTCCGGGCAGGGACTCCGCGTATTTGAGCACCCCCTTGTCACGCTGGTCCCCCACCGCCCCGATGATCGTGCGCTCCACACCTCTGGACGGATGCGCCTTATAGCCCACCGATTCAATCCATTTAATGACATCATCAATCTGTTTTTCCGTCGCCTGACTCTTCATCACAATAATCATGGATACCCCCTTAAGAAAAAAAGGCCATGGCTTTTGCCGCCATGGCCTTTTCATACTTTTTTAACCATGGGCAGCGTCGTTTCCGGTCTCCCCATGGCTGTGTTGGTTATTTATACCTTACCAAGTCCTCCCCAGCGACAGGCAGACCGACGCGTAATAGTAATAAAACCAGTAGCCGAAAAAGTTTGTGTTCGCGTTGGAATGCCTGTTCATTACATAAACCTGTTATTATTTTTGGCGCTTTATAATCAAGATGAAGCCCCTTGTCAAGAAAATATTTCACACGCTCTAAAATAAATTTCTTTTTGTACAAACAGAAAACATACTTTTAGACCGAATAATACCCCCTGCCGGGATGTCGGTGGTTTTTCCCTTTTGTTTTTTCATCAGGTTAGTGTATTCATTAAGAAGAATATCGGGCAAAAGGAGAGAAAATATCTATGTTGGAAAATATCAATAAAGCGGCGGACCTGATCAGCGGGACAGACAAAGTTGTCGTCTTCACGGGAGCGGGTATCAGTACCGAATCAGGTATTCCGGATTTTCGCGGCCCGGGCGGACTTTGGACGAGATATGACCCGGATGATTTCACCATCGATAATTTTCTCCGCTCCGACGAGACACGCAAAAAATTATGGCAGGGAATGCGTGACGGAGGGCTGATGGACGATGCCCATCCCAATGCAGCTCACCTGGCACTGGTGGAACTGGAAAAGATGGGGAAACTCATCTCGTTGGTCACGCAAAACGTGGACAACCTGCATGAGAAAGCGGGTAACAACCCCGATCTGATTCGTGAGCTGCACGGCAACATGCAGATGTTGGTGTGCCTGCATTGCAAAAAACGTTATCCGGTAACCATCGTCAGGGAGAAGTTTGCCGATTCTGAAAGTGTCCCCGCCTGCGAAGTCTGCATGGGGATTCTCAAGCCGGATGTCGTTTTCTTCGGCGAGGCCCTGCCGCAGGATGTTCTTTCCCGTGCCATGATGGAGGCTAATCAGTGCGAGGTCATGCTGGTAATCGGCTCATCGCTTGTGGTGTATCCCGCGGCCTATGTGCCGGTTCAGGCCAAACAGGCGGGCGCGAAACTGATCATCGTCAACAAGGGACCAACCGAGCAGGATCATTTAGCCGACATCCGTATCGACGCGCCGGCGGGTGAAGTAATGACAAAAATGATAAACAAAATAAAGGAGCTTATCGTAAAGCATTAAATACCTCTATGTGCCTGATATTATTTGCCTACAACATGCATCCTTCATACCGCCTGATTCTGGCGGCAAACCGCGACGAGTTTTATGACAGGCCTACCGCTGCGGCTGATTTCTGGAAGGATCATCCTCATGTACTGGCGGGCAGGGATCTTAAGGAAAAAGGAACCTGGCTTGGTGTAACCACCGGGGGAAGATTCGCCGCGATCACCAATTACCGCGAACCCCTTTCCTGGATGCCGGTTGCGCCTTCACGTGGAAAACTCGTGAGCAGATACCTCACCGGTCGGGCACGGCCCGGGAAGTATCTGGAAAAAATATCAAAAGACGCGATGCTCTTCAACGGTTTCAATCTCCTGGCAGGCGACCGCGATGAACTTTGGGGCTACAGTAACAGAGGAGATATCCAAAAACTTTCCGCAGGTATTTACGGACTTAGCAATCATTTGCTCGATACTCCCTGGCCGAAGGTGCAAAGAGGCAAGAAACAACTCAGTCAGGCGCTCCACCTCAAAGGAGAAGAGCTCGAAGAGGCGTTATTTGCCATGCTTGCCGACCGTCACGTGCCACCGGACCAGCGACTGCCGGACACAGGCGTGGGGCTGGAATGGGAAAAGGTGCTCTCGCCCATCTTTATAAAAAGTCCCGACTACGGAACACGTTCATCAACAATTTTACTAATCGCCAAAAACCGGCGGGTGAAACTTGTTGAAAAAGTGTTTAACGGTGAAAAACTGCCCTGGCTGACAAGCAGGTTCTCTTTCCTGGAAGGCAAAATAAGATGAGGCATAATATCAGCACTACCGATCCCGAAATTCCGCGCGTGGGTGTCGGAGCCATCGTGGTGCATGAAGGCAGGATTTTACTGGTTAAGCGGGCAGGCGAGCCGGGCCGCGGCCTGTGGGCGATCCCCAGCGGCAGGCTCAAACCGGGCGAGACACTCAAGGAATGCGCGGCGCGTGAGATCCTGGAAGAAACCGGTGTGACCATAGCGGTAGGCGATTGTATTTATGTGTTTGACCTCATACAAAAAGATCAAAACGGCAGAACGGAACTTCACTACGTCGTGATTGACTTTGCCGCTTTATATGTCGCGGGTGAAACAAAAGCAGGAGACGACGCGGCCGACGCCGGATGGTTTTTACCAGAAGAATTAAATGACATGGCAGTCTCCCCGCACACACTTAAGGCTCTTTCGTCCATAGGTTTTCTGTAATAAAATTTACAAGGAGGGCGTCATGAAAGTAGTTTATTCCCATGAATACAAGCAGGTTTACTCCTCTGACCCGGCATCCAGTCCCGGGAGAATCGAAGCCATAGAATTTGCGCTGGCGGGCAAAGTGGATTATATCGAACCGCAACCGGCATCCGAAGAAGACATCATCCTGGTACATACCCCCAGACACATTGCCGAGGTCAAACGCGAAGGGATTTACGACATTGCAGCGCTTGCCGCCGGGGGTGCGCTCAAGGCTGCACAAATCGGCCTTTCAGAGCCGTGCTTTGCGCTGATCCGCCCGCCCGGCCATCATGCTTCCGCCGACACTGCCTGGGGATTTTGTTACTTCAATAATATGGCGATAGCCCTTTTGCATCTCAAGCGCATTAACAAAATCAAAAAAGCATTTATCCTTGATTTTGACCTGCATGTCGGCGACGGCAATATAAACATCCTGGAGCCGAAAGGCTTTGTCAAAATATTGAATCCGGGTGGTTCCGACCGGAACGAATATCTAAAAACTGTAACAAACGCTCTTGAGAAAACGGATGCGGACATGATCGCCGTTTCGGCTGGTTTTGACAACCATGAGGACGACTGGGGAGGTCTGCTCAAAACGGAAGACTACACCTATATGGGCAAGCTGGTCCGTGAAGCCGCCCGGCGAAACAAAGGGGGCTGCTTTGGCATCCTCGAAGGAGGTTATAACCACGCTGTACTGGGCAAAAATGTTCTGGCTTTCATCAAAGGACTGGAAGGTGAATGATTGCCGGGCATAGTCGGCCACAAGGAGCGTTCAGTGCATTTACGAGGCCGGCAAATCATCTCCAGACGATGCAGCATAACGGCCACAACAGGCATATCTGACCGTGACAGCAGGACCGATCATCAATCCGCCCGTATCCTCATCCTGGACCGTTTCGGGACAAACAAAAGGAGCTCCCCAAAAAAAGGAGAGCTCCCGACTATGGCTGGAGGCGGCATCCGGATTTGAACCGGAGAATAACGGTTTTGCAGACCGCTGCCTTAGCCACTTGGCTATGCCGCCAAAAAAAATGGAGCGGGCGAACGGATTTGAACCGTCGACGTCTACCTTGGCAAGGTAGCACTCTACCACTGAGTTACGCCCGCTCAACAAGAAAAGCTTGTTACATCAAACCCTCCCGTTTTGTCAATTAAAAAATGACCGTGTCCGTTGATTAGTCCGGCAGGAAACCAGTCACTCAATTTCAGGAAGCGTGTGAGGACTGACTTTTGTAAAATTTAACCAAATAATCGATTCCTGAATAAATTGTCAGGAAAAACGCGACATAAAGAACGACCGTACCTACTAAATGCGCGTCTAGCCCTAAAAAAGGGTAATGGATCATCAAAGAAGTGACGGCGAAGATCTGCGCCACTGTTTTTTGCTTCCCCAGGACACTGGCCTGAAGATAAATACCGTCCGAGGAGGCGATGGAGCGGATACCGTCGACAATCAGGTCTCTGATGATGATGATGACGACAATCCAGGCATCGATCCGTCCGATGGGGATCATCAGGATCATCGCCGTATTGACGATCAGTTTATCGGCCAGCGGGTCGAGAAATTTCCCCATGGTGGTAATCAGGTTGTACTTGCGCGCGAAGTAACCGTCAAAAAAATCCGTGATGGAGGCCAGCACAAACAAACCGGCCAGCACCAGGCTCCAGAAAGAGCCCGGATCGGCGAGCAGGAAAAACAAAAAGGGCACTACACTGATTCGCGCCAGGGTAATGGTGTTGGGCAGATTGAAAATCTGTCTGATTTTATTCATGGTTGAAAACCACCTGGCTTTAATCAACCCCGGCGCCGCGGGAGTCTGTTATTTTTGGGGAACCTTTTTCCAGTCTTCCAGAAACTGAGCCACTCCTTTATCCGTAAGAGGATGCCGGGCGAGTTGTTCGATAACCTTAAAAGGAATGGTCGCGATGTCCGCTCCTATCAAGGCCGCTTCCAGCACATGACCAGGATGACGGACGCTGGCTACGATCACTTCCGTATCGTATTCATAATTGTCGTAAATGGTCAGTATCTGGCTTGCCAACTCCATCCCGTCATGGGCAATGTCGTCGAGACGACCGACGAACGGGCTTACATAGGCCGCACCGGCTTTCGCGGCCATCAAAGCCTGAAGTGGAGAAAAAATCAAGGTCTGATTGACATCGATGCCTTCTGCGGCAAACATCCTGGTTGCTTTGAGACCTTCCGTGGTCATCGGCACTTTGATAACAACCTGATCGCCTAGGCGGGCCAGTTTTTTCCCTTCAGCCACCATGCCTTTTGCCTCCAGGCTGACCACCTCCAGGCTGACCGGCCCTTCCACAACTTTGAGGATTTCCCGCACAACCGTATTAAAATCTTTCTTTTCCCTGGCGATCAACGAAGGGTTCGTGGTTACACCATCCACCATTCCCAGGGCCAGGCCTTCTTTAATTTCCGCGATGTTTGCCGTATCGATAAAAAATTTCATAATTTCTCTCCTTAAATTGTTGAGATTTATTTTTTTGTCTCCAGGTACCGCTCACAGCATTCCCTGCTGCAAAAAAAAGTACTTTGACCATCTATTTCCCTGATATAAGCTTGACTTTTCGGAACATAGGTCTTGCAAAAGGGATCCTGCACGAGATCCTCTCCCCTGGGGGGCGGCCCGGCGGTTCGGTATGCGGGCGCGCCCGCCGTCCTCATCTGTCTCACGGCCACCACCAGCCTGTAGGCGAGGTAAATCAATAAAGCCAGACCAACAATCTTAATGAACATATCCACCTGCTTTTTCAGCTGTTATAAATTTCAACTTCCTGTCCCTCACCGAGCCTGTCTCTCAAACCACGCATGGAAACACCGAAGCCCGGATGAATAACATACGAGGCAATCTCGCAGATTGGATCCAGCACAAAGCGCCGCTTATGCATCTGCGGGTGAGGGACTATCAACCCCTCTTCCTGAATGACCTCCTGCCCGTAGAGAAGCAGATCAAGATCAATAATCCGTGGTGCTCCCGTGTATGTACGCACTCTGCCCATCTGCATTTCAATACGCATCAACAATTCCAGGAGACTGCGCGCCGGGAGACCTGTTCTGATTTCCGCCACCGCATTTATAAACCGGTTCTGGTCTTTAAGCTCTTCAATGTTGTAGCTGTCTGCCGGTGAGTCGATAACCGGTTCGGTCTTATAAAGAGACGAAACCCTTTCGAGCTTTACGTCCGGCACATGTGACAGATGACGGATCGCATTCTTGCATATCTGCGGGGAATCCCCCAGGTTGGAGCCGATGCCAATGTATGCCAGCACGCCTTCGAGCATCGCCCGGCTTACTTCATGTTCCTGAGCCCCAAGACATCCTGCATGTCGTAGAGCCCGTTGGGCTGCCCCACCAGCCACTGTGCCGCTCGTATGGCGCCTTTGGCAAAATTATCCCTGCTGTGAGCCCTGTGTGTGAATTCGAGCCGCTCGCCGATACCGCCGAACATGACGGTATGCTCACCGACAATGTCACCGGCGCGAATCGTCTGGATGCCGATTTCTTTTTTGGAGCGCTCACCGATCATTCCATGCCGCTTATAAACCGCATCCTTTTCCAGATCCCGCCCCAGTCGGTCGGCGATCACCCGTGCCATTTCGAGTGCCGTACCGCTGGGAGCGTCTTTTTTCAGATGATGGTGCGCCTCGACAATCTCCACATCATAGTCGTCATTCAGAATACCTGCGCAATACTCCAGAACTTTCAGCATGACGTTGACACCTACACTCATATTGGGCGCCAGTACGCAGCGTGTTTTCTGTGCCATGCTCCGGACCTTGTCCATTTCGTCGGGCGAAAAACCGGTGGAGCCGATCACGATAGCGCAACCCTTTTCGCTGGCTATTTTCAGATATCCCAGTGAGGCTTCATGATGCGTAAAGTCTATCACGACATCAGCGCGATTGATGCACTCGGTGAGCTTGTCACCGACCATGACCCGGGGCATACCCGGCCCGATGGAATGTCCGATATCTCTGCCGACAATCGGGTGGCCGGGAGCTTCTATCGCACCGACCACCTGGATGCCGTCTGTGGCTGAAATGAGGCTGATGATTCTGCTGCCCATTTTACCGCCGGCTCCGGTAATAATTGCTTTAACCATAATATCCGCTCCTTAACGCATTTATTTCGATCAGGTGATTAAGCCGTAATCCAGCAGGGCTTTTTTGAGCTTTTCGTAGTTTGCCTGCGCCATCTGGCACAGCGGGAGTCTGTATTCATATTCAATTTTTCCCATCATCGCCAGCGCCGCCTTGACCGGTGTCGGGTTGACCTCAATGAAAAGAAGATCGAAAAGGCGGCTCATTTTTTTATGAAGCTCTCCCGCTTTTTTAAAGTCACCGGCCCGGGCCGCCTCCACCATCGCCGCCATGTCCGCAGGGACAATATTCGATACCACGGAAATTACGCCCCTGCCGCCTATGGCCATAAGTGGCAGAGTGAAACCATCGTCACCGGACAGGACATCGAAGACGGGAGGGCACATATCGATGACATCGTTCATCTGCTTGAGAGAGCCGGAGGCCTCTTTGATACCGACAATGTTTTTTATCCGGGCCAGACGGGCAATCAACTCCGGTGACATATTTATGCCGGTTCTGCCCGGTATATTGTAGGGAATTATCGGAATGGGAACTGATTGGGCGATAAGCTCATAGTGGCGGTAGAGCCCCTCCTGGGTTGGTTTATTATAGTATGGACAGGCGATAAGGGCACCGTCCGCACCCGCCTCATAGGCGTGTCTGGTCAGTCGGAGCGCTTCAGCCGTGCTGTTCGAGCCGGTTCCGGCGATGACCGGAACACGTTTTTTCGCCGCTTCGATGGTAATCTCTATGACGCGGTCATGCTCATCGTGCGTGAGAGTCGGTGACTCTCCGGTCGTGCCGCAGGGGACAAGCCCGTGAATCCCTCCCGCAATTTGAAACTCAATCAGGTCAACTAGCGCCCCTTCGTCCACCTCACCGTTTTTAAACGGTGTAACCAGGGCTGTGATGGCTCCTTCAAACATATCTATTGTCCTCCATAGTTTTATTGATAATCAAGCTCCGCTGCCTGCGATTCAAAGCAGGCTCCGCCCCTGTCACAAATTTTCAGACGGTAGCTGTAGACTTTTCCTCTTTCCACGGCAGAGTCGATGTAAGTGTATTCATTTTCGCCGCTCCGGACGCCGGACAGCATGAGCTGTGCGATCGTCTCATAGGTGCGGGGGCAATTCCTGCATATGTTTCCACCACTTCCCAGCACACTTTTTTCGATACTGACAAAACCAGCCTTCTTTAGTGCTCCGTCCATGCGCCAGTAAAGCCTCGCCGCATTTTCCCCGGCCGTCACATTTAGCACCTGCACGGGAGTCTGTGGCTGATGAGCTGACTCAGGCGGAGAAGGATTCGCCTTCAGGCCGCAGCCGACAAAAAGAGCAACACCTGCCAATAGCGGCAGCAAACTACTTGGCCAGAAGTTTTTCAAATTCCCTGATCCTTTCCCTAACCGCCGACTGCGCGGTTCCGCCCGTATGACGGCGAGCATTAACTGAGTTGTTGACCCTGATGGCGGTCTTTATATTTTCATCGAAGCCGGAGTAAAATGACTGGAACTCCTCCACAATGAGCTCATCGAGGGTCTTTTTTTGCTTGATGCAGTAGGCGACAATACTGCCGGTAATCTCGTGGGCCTGACGGAAAGGAACTCCTTTTTTCACCAGATACTCGGCTATGTCGGTCGCCGTGGAATAACCTCCCCCGGCCGCCTCATACATCCTTTCGGAGTGGAATCGCGTATGGGCAAGCATTTCCGTGAAAATGGCCAGACAATCATTTAGCGTATCCACCGCGTCAAACAATGGCTCTTTATCTTCCTGCAGATCGCGATTGTAGGTCATCGGCAAACCCTTCAAAAGTGTCAGGATCGCCATCAGGTCGCCATAAACACGGGCGGTTTTACCCCGGATAAGCTCTGCGATATCCGGATTCTTTTTTTGCGGCATGATGCTGCTTCCGGTTGTATAGGCGTCGGAAAATTCGACAAAACGGAATTCATCGGAAGACCACAAAATCAGGTCTTCGCAGAACCTGCTCAAATGCGCAATGCACAAAGAGACGGCAAAAATGAATTCCGCGATGTAGTCGCGATCCGCCACCGTGTCCATACTGTTGGCGCTCACGGCGGGAAAGTTCAAAAGTTCTGCCGTACGCCGACGGTCGATGGGAAGGCCTGTGCCGGCGAGCGCCGCCGCACCCAGAGGCAAAACGTTGATGCGCTTACGGCAATCCACCAGTCGTTCCCGGTCACGGCGGAACATTTCCGCAAACGCCATCAGATAATGCGCCAACAACACCGGCTGGGCCTTCTGCATATGGGTATAGCCGGGCATGACCGTTTTTATTTCTGTGCGGGCCATCGCTACAAGCTGTTTTAGCAGACCGGCGAGTTTGGCCGAAATATTGTCAACTTCGTGGCGCAGGTAGAGCCGCATATCCAGAGCTATCTGGTCATTTCGGCTGCGGGCGGTGTGCAGCTTGCCACCCGTATCACCGATGCGCCGGATAAGTTCTTTTTCGATCGCCATGTGAATGTCTTCATCGGCCGGGTCGAAAACAAACTTTCCTTTTTCTATATCGCACAAAATCGCTTTTAGTCCGCGGATAATTTTTGCCGCTTCTTTTTTTGTGATGATGCCGCAATCCGCCAGCATCGTCGCATGGGCCACGGAACCTTCGATGTCGCACCTGTACAGACGCCGGTCGTAGTGCAGCGATGAGGTGAACCTCTCCACACTTGCGGCCGTGGCTTCACGAAAGCGCCCCGCCCATGGTTTTTTTTCAGCCGGCATGAAGGCCCCCTGATCAGTTATTTACCGCGTTTCAGCATGTGCTCGATACGCAGACGCAGACCGTTTAAGTTGATGAATCCGATCGCGTCTTTCTGGTTATAGACCACGTCTTTTTCAAAAGTGGCAAACGCTTCGCTGTAGAGAGATTTAGGCGATTTACGCCCCACAACGATACAGTTTCCCTTATAGAGCTTCATCCTCGCCGTGCCGGTGACATTTTCCTGTGTCGCATCGATATAGGTCTGCAGCGTCTTCATTTCCGGAGCATACCAGAATCCATTGTAGGCCAGCTGCGCGTATTTGGGGATTAGTGAGTCACGCATCAGCATCACCTCGCGATCCATCGTAATTGATTCCACGGCACGATGGGCCGCCCACAGGACCGTTCCGCCGGGAGTTTCATACACGCCGCGTGACTTCATACCGACAAAGCGGTTCTCCACCATGTCCACTCTGCCGATACCGTTTTTACCGGCCAGTATATTCATGTGATCCATCAGTACGGCGGGCGACATCTTTTTTCCGTCCACGGCCACGGGATTGCCCTTTTCGAAATCAATCTCCACGTACGTGGGTTTAGCCGGTGCCTTCTCCGGAGAAACGGTCAGGACGAACATGTTTTCCGGCGGTTCGGCCCAGGTATCTTCCAATATGCCGCCTTCGTGGGAAATATGCAGCAGGTTGCGGTCCGAGCTGTAGGGCTTCTTTTTAGTCAGAGGAATCGGTATTTTGTATTTGCGTGCGTAGTCGATCATTGACTCGCGTGAATCAAAAGTCCAGTTATCGTCCTTCCAGGCAGAGATTATCCTGATGCCCGGATTGAGAGCGATGTAGGTCAGTTCAAAGCGCACCTGGTCGTTTCCTTTACCGGTCGAGCCGTGACAAACCGCATCGGCCTTTTCCTTTCGGGCGATTTCAATCTGCTTTTTGGCGATAAGCGGTCTGGCCAGTGACGTGCCCAAAAGATAGGTGCCCTCGTAGATGGCATTGGCGCGCAGCGCCGGGAAAACGAAATCCCGGGCGAATTCCTCGCGCAGGTCCTCAATGTATATTTTGCTGGCACCGGTATTAATCGCTTTTTCCTTAAGACCGGTCAGTTCTTCCTTTTGTCCGACGTCGGCGGCAAAACAAATGACTTCGCAATCATAGGTTTCGATGAGCCAGCGAACGATGACGGACGTGTCCAGTCCGCCGGAATAAGCCAAAATAACCTTCTTCACTTTTTTCGACACGATATTTTCCTCCTAGAGCAATATTTCTAAAATCGCCTTTTGTACATGCAGGCGGTTTTCAGCTTCATCAATAACCACGGACTGGGGTCCGTCGATCACTTGTGCCGTTATTTCCTCGCCGCGGTGCGCCGGCAGGCAATGCATGACAATCGCATCTTTTTTCGCCACTTGTAAAAGCGCCTCGTTTATCTGGTAATTCTTAAAAATCATCTTTCTTTCCCGGGATTCCTCTTCCTGCCCCATGCTTGTCCAGACATCCGTGTAGAGCACATCGGCATCGCGGGCCGCCTCAAAAGGATCACGGTAAATCTTTACATTTCCCTCCGTCGGGCCGTCACACATTTTCATGACCCGGGGATCGGGGTCGTAATTTTCCGGGCACGCCAGCGTCAACTCGAAAGGCAGCAGGCAGGCAGCCTCCACCCAGCTGTTGGCTACATTGTTGCCGTCACCGATGTAGGCGACTTTCACCCCTTCGTATGTTTTCTTTTTTTCGATGATCGTGTACAGGTCCGCCAGAATCTGGCAGGGATGCAACAGATCCGTCAGGCCGTTTATTACCGGAATGGTGGCATAACCGGCCAGCTCTTCCACTGACTCCTGTGCAAAGGTTCTGATCATGATGCCGTTTAAGTATCGCGACATCATCCGTGCAGAGTCGGCAATGGTTTCCCCCCGTCCGATCTGAGTGTCTTTGGAATTCAGAAACAGGGCGATGCCGCCCAGCTGATACATGCCGACCTCGAAGGAAATCCTTGTACGTGTGGATGATTTGTCAAAAATCATGCCCAGCGTTTTCCCCTTCAGGGAGGCGTGCTCCCTCCCTTCTTTGAGCAGTTGCTTAAGCCGCGAGGTCCTCCGCCAGATATCCTCAAAATCCGTCTGCGTCATTCCGGTAAAGCCCAGCAGATCTTTTTTCATAATCCCTCCATGACATCGTCGAGGATGTAGATCGCCTTGTCGACATCCTGCCTGGTGATTATCAGAGGCGGGACAAATCGCAATGTTTTGCCGCCGGTGCAGTTGATGAGCAGCCCTTCTTCCTGGCATTTGGCTACAATTCCGGCTCCCTCGATGGACAGAGAACATGCCAGCATCAGCCCCCTCCCCCGCACATCCGTGATGATGTCATGCCTTTTTTTGAGCTGTTGCAATTTTTCCAGAAAATAAGCACCTGTCTCAAGGCAATTCTCTAAAATGTCATCTTCGAGAATCGTCTTCAATGTGGCGCGCACCGCGGCCATCGCCAGCGGGTTGCCGCCGAAGGTGGAGGCGTGGTTGCCGGGCGAAAAGGCACGCGCCACCTCATCCGTGGCCAGCATAACACCTACCGGAAAACCATTTCCCAGGGCCTTGGCGAGTGTCATAATATCCGGTTTGATTCCCGAGTATTCATAGGCGAACAATTTACCCGTACGGCCGATACCGGTCTGCACTTCATCGACAATCATTAAAAGCTTGTGTCGGTCACAAATTTCGCGCACTCGCGCGAGGTAATCATCCTGTGGAATGATGACGCCCCCTTCCCCCTGAACCGGCTCAAGCATAATGCCGCAGGTCCGTGGAGTAATGGCTGCCTCAAGCGCCTCCGGATCGTTGAAAGGGACATAACGGAAGCCGTCAAGGAGCGGCGTGAAGCCGAACTGGAATTTTTCCTGGCCGGTGGCGGTTATGGTCGCCATCGTCCGACCGTGAAAAGAGTCCTTCATCGTGATGAGCTCGAATTTATCCGGCCCCAGATTTTCATGAGCGTACTTGCGCGCGAGTTTGATGGCCGCCTCATTGGCCTCGGCACCGCTGTTACAGAAAAACACTTTGTCGGCAAATGAATTCCTGGTAAGCAGTGCGGCCACTTCCGCCTGGGGTCTGGTGTAATATAAATTGGAAACATGCATGAGCTCCTTGGCCTGTTTTCTGATGGCCTTGACTACCTTCGGGTGGGCATGGCCCAGATTGCACACGGCAATTCCTGCGATAAAATCAAGATATTGTCTGCCCTGAGCATCCTCAACCAGGGCGCCTTTTCCTTTCACCAGCGCAATGGGCGTACGCCGATAGGTATTCATGATATTCTTATCAACCAGATCCTTGATCTTTTTTTCCTTCATGTTCCCATCCTTATTTTATAAAACGATTTCGGTACCGATTCCCTCGTCAGTGAACATCTCCAGAAGAATCGCATGCTCGAGCCGCCCGTCGATGATATGTGTCTTTTTCACACCACCACGCAGGGCCTTGAGGCAGCATTTCACTTTGGGGAACATCCCCCCTTCGACCACCCCCGCATTAATCATATCCTGAGCGTCCTGATTGGTCATGGTCTGAATCAGGTTTTTATTATTATCCAGCACCCCCTCCACATCGGTCAAAAGCAGAAGCTTTTCCGCCTTGAGGGCGGCGGCGATCTCACCTGCGACGATATCGGCGTTGATATTGTAGGTTTCGCCGTTTTCACCCAGGCCGGTGGGGGCGATGACGGGAATGAATCCGCTTTGTGTCAGAGACACGATCAGGTCGGCGTTGACCTGTTTCACTTTTCCGACCAAACCAAGATCAATGATTTCCGACGGTGTGTGTTTGGCTTTGCCGTCATTTAAATAATATTTTTCGGCCACCACCAGATTGCCGTCCTTGCCGCTCAAGCCCACGGCCCTGCCTCCGTGCTGATTGATCATCCCGACAATCTCCTTGTTGACCATGCCGACAAGCACCATCTCCACTATGTTCATGGTTTCCTCATCCGTCACCCTCACTCCCTGGATAAACTTTGATTCCTTGCCGAGCTTTTTCAACAATCCGCTTATCTGAGGGCCGCCGCCGTGTACCACCACGGGATGCAGCCCGATATATTTCATCATCAAAACGTCGCGGGCGAACTTGTCTTTCAGGCTCTCGTCTGTCATAGCGTGGCCGCCGTATTTGATCACGATCGTCTTGTTGTAGAAGCGCCGGATGTACGGCAGAGCCTCAAGCAGTATGTCCGCCCTGGCTATCGAGCTTTGAATGTCCTTCATTTTTCTCTCCTTTACAGAATATAGCGGCTCAAATCCTCGTCTTCGACGATGTTGTCGAGCTTCTCTTCGACATATTTCGCGTCGATGACGATTTTTTTCTCTTTCATATCCGGTGCGTCGAAGGATATGTCCTCCAGGAGCGACTCCATTATCGTGTACAGACGCCGCGCGCCGATGTTCTCCGTGCGCTCATTGACAATCGTGGCGACTTCGGCAATCTGCTCTACCGCATCGGTGGTGAAAGAAAGGCTGATTTCTTCGGTGGCCATCATTTCCGTGTATTGTTTCACCAGGGCGTTTTTCGGCTCGGTCAGGATGCGCACAAACTCCTCTTTCCCCAGAGAATCAAGTTCAACACGGATCGGAAAGCGTCCCTGCAGCTCCGGAATCAGATCAGAGGGCTTTGTTCCGGAAAACGCGCCGGCGGCGATAAAAAGTATGTGGTCCGTTCTGACCATACCGTAGCGTGTGTTGACGTTGGAGCCTTCGACGATGGGCAGCAGATCCCTCTGCACCCCCTCGCGGGAGACATCCGGGCCATGCTGGGAATCGGAGGCGACGATTTTGTCAATTTCGTCAAGGAAAATAATTCCCGACTGCTCGACCAGATCCAGGGCGGTTTTCGTGACTTTGTCCATGTCAATGAGCTTTTGCGCTTCTTCGGCAGCAAGTATTTCCAGCGCTTCCGGCACTTTGACACTTCGTCTTTTCTTTTTTTGCGGCATGATGTTGCTTAACATGTCCTTGATGTTGAGCCCCATGTCTTCCATGCCGGCGGCGGAAAAAATCTCAATCATCGGACCGCTTCTGGGCTCGGAAACCTCCAGCTCAACCATCCTTTCATCAAGCCGGCCGTCTTTGAGTAGCGTGCGCAATTTTTCACGGGTGGCCTCCTGCTTCTGTATCTGCTCCTCGGCGGGAAGCTCAATGACATCCCGGTCGATGTCTTCGAGCATATCTCCGACTCTTCTTTCCGCGAGCCTCGGTGGCAGCAATAAATCGAGCAGCTTCTCTTCAGCCATTTGCGAGGCTTTAGCCTGCACGCTTTCATGTTCCTGAGCCTTGACCATGTTGATGGACAATTCGACGAGGTCCCGGACCATGGATTCGACATCTCGCCCCACATAACCCACTTCGGTAAATTTGGACGCTTCGACTTTCAGAAAAGGAGAATTGTCGAGTTTGGCCAGCCTGCGGGCGATTTCCGTTTTTCCCACTCCCGTGGGCCCGATCATGATGATGTTTTTAGGTGAAATTTCCTCCGCCAGATCTTCCGGCACATTCTGCCTGCGCCAGCGGTTACGCAACGCGATGGCCACGGCGCGTTTGGCGTCGGCCTGACCGATAATGTGTCTATCCAGTTTTTCTACTATTTGGCGGGGTGTGAGCCCAGAGTTTTTCATTTTTTAAAAATCTTCTCCTTACTTCCTGTTTTTTTCGGTTCCCTGCCCCCGACATCGCCGAGATCAAGTTCCTCAAGCGTGATGCAATCGTTGGTGTAGATGCAGATTTCTGAGGCGATCTTCATGGCCTCGCCTGCAATCTCCACCGCGGAGAGATTGCTGTGGCGCACCAGTGCACGCGCGGCAGCCTGTGCAAAGGCGCCGCCGGAACCGATGGCCATGATATCATCATCCGATTCGATGACATCGCCATTTCCGGAAATAATGAGCGAATGATCCCGGCTCACCGCGATCATCAGCGCCTCCAGGTGGCGCAGCACACGGTCGGTGCGCCAGTCCTTGGTCAGTTCCACAGCCGCACGCAGCAGGTTTCCGTTGTATTGCTCAAGCTTCTGGTCAAAACGGTCAAAAAGAGTGAAGGCATCCGCGGTCGCTCCGGCAAAGCCCACAACAACTTCGTTGTTGTATAGGCGGCGTACCTTTCGGGCTCCGCGTTTGAGTATCGTTGTGTCCAGCGTCACCTGGCCGTCGCCGGCCACGGCGATTTTGTCACCTTTTTTCACCGCCAGTATTGTTGTTCCTCTGATCTGCATTTTATTTTTCATTCCTTCCCGCTCTGGCCCGGGGATGGGCCTTGTCGTAAACTTCCATCAGACGACTGATGTTGAGTGCCGTATATTTCTGTGTTGTCGAGAGACTCTCATGTCCCAGCATTTCCTGAATAGAGCGCAGATCCGCCCCTGCATTCAGTAGGTGTGTCGCGAATGTGTGGCGAAGCGCATGCGGACTGATTTTTCTGCCGATACCGCTTTTTATGGCCGCTGCATCCACGATCCGTGCGATGCTCCTGGCAGTTATTCTCCCCCCCCTGTTATTTAAAAACAGTGGTTGGCTCAATTCCTGTTTTTTTCTTTTCTCCTTCGTCACTTCCAGATAAGAGCCGATCGCTTGAAGCGCCGGTGACCCCACGGGGACGATTCTTTCTTTTTTGCCCTTGCCTCTGACTTTAACTTGTTCCGCCGCAAAGTTTACATCATCGGTGTTGAGGCCGGCCAGCTCCGACAGACGAAGCCCCGAGGAATAAAACAGCTCTAGCATCGCATGATCACGGAGGTTTGAGCTGTCGCGGCGGTCCGAGGCCGCCTTGATGAGTTCGAAAGCCTCGTCAACCGACAAAAAAGCGGGCATGTGCTTTTCCATCTTCGGGGCCTTGATCCCCGTCATCGGGTTGGCTTTAATTACCCCTGTACGCATTAAATAAGCGTAAAACGCCCTCAGGGAGGAAATTTTACGATTGACGGATACTTTTTTCAGTCCCCGTACATGCATATGTGCCATGAATGACCGGATAGAATCCGGCGTGGCATTGACTATTTCCACCGGGAAGGCATGGTTTCCGGGGTTTTTTAGAAAGTTGTCAAACTCCTTCAGGTCGGTCAGATAGGCCCTCCGCGTGTGCCCGGAAAGATTGCGCTCAACTTCCAGGAATGTGCGAAAATCCGCAAGCAGGTCCTTCATATTTCACATCTTGTACTTGCCGAAATCTTCAGCCGACAGGTTTTCCAGAAATTCTTTTATTTTATCTTCTTTGAGCTTGTCCAGATCAGTGAGCTTCATCCCGAAATCGATGCTCCGTGATTTTTCCAGAACCGCCTCTTCCACAAAAATCGAGGCCTGTGCCCTCAAGGCCAGCGCAATGGCATCGCTGGGTCGGGAATCTACAGCGTAGGTATCGCCGTCCCGTGTAAGATATACGGTCGCATAGAAAGTATTGTTACGGATATCGACGATCTCAATACGGTTTACCTCAACACCCATCGCCTTGATGCACTCATGGAGCAGATCATGTGTCATGGGGCGGGGGAACACGACGTGTTCGAGTTCCGTGGCAATGGCACTGGCTTCAAACAGACCGATCCAGATCGGAATTGCCTTGGTTTCCTGCAGATCCTTGAGAATCACGATTGGCGTATTGGTTATTGGATCTATGGTCAAACCGGATACCTTCATTTCCAGAAGCATCGATATCCTCCTTACGATTCAGTAATTCTTCCGCGCAGTGAATGCAGAAACCCGCGTGTGATCTCCACGCGAATCAGTTTCCCCGCTATTTCAGGTGCGCCTTTGAAATTCACTATTTTCCAGGAGCGCGTTCTACCCATGAGATCCTGTTGAGAATTTTTGCTGCGCCCCTCCACCAGCACTTCCTGGACACTTCCCTCAAGAGCGGTGTTTTTTTCCTGTGTGTGCTTCTCCTGCAATCGTTGCAATTCCTCGAGACGAAGTTGTTTTTCCCTGAGCGGCACTTCGTGCGACAAATTGCAGGCGGCGGTTCCCTCACGTTTAGAATACATAAAGGAAAACACTGAATCAAACCTGATTTTTTCCATCATGTCAATGGTTTCTTGATGGTCCTTTTGTGTTTCGCCGGGAAAACCGACGATGATATCGGAAGTGATGCTGATTGACGGACAGACACGGCGTAAATGGTCAACTTTTCGTAAATATTCCTCGGCCGTATATTTCCTGTTCATTAGTTTGAGAACGCGGCTTGAACCGGATTGCACCGGCAGATGGATGTGCTCGCATAGTTTGGGAACCGATGTAAAACAATCAATGAGCGCCTCGGATAAGTCCTTTGGGTGCGACGTTGTAAAGCGGATTCGTTCAATACCGTCAATTTCATTTATCTTCTTTATCAGCGTGGGAAAGTCGCATGTATCGGTCAGATTTTTTCCATAAGAATTGACATTCTGTCCCAGCAGCGTAACCTCTTTCACGCCCTGGGCGGCGAGTTTTTTTATCTCGTCTGTAATATCCTCCGGTGTGCGGCTCATTTCCGGCCCCCTCAGGTAGGGCACCACACAGTAGGCGCAGTAATTATCGCAGCCCTGCATAATGGAAACAAAGGAAGAGACTGAACCGTTTACCGGAGGGGCGAAAATGTTGATTGAAGTTATCTGCGGTGAAAATCCGGTTTCAGTGATCTTTTTACCATCACGCACCACCTGATCCACCATCAGGGGCAGACGATGGATATTGTGTGTTCCGAAAACAAAATCCACATCGGCAAATCTCTTATAGACTTTCCCTCCCATGTGCTGAGCCAGACAGCCTCCGAACCCCACAAGCAATTGCGGTTTATTTGCCTTCAGCTTAATAAGTCTTCCCAGTTCACTTAAGGCCTTCTGCTGTGCTTTCTCACGAATCGAGCAGGTGTTCATAAGTATCAGATCCGCCTGACGGGCGTCACAGGTCAGTTCATAGCCTTCCGCCTCCATCAACACAGCCATCTGCCTTGAATCATGGACGTTCATCTGGCAGCCGAAGGTTTCAATATATAAATACTTTTTCCCCATTTTCATTATCCGCCAATGTCGAATCCGAGCTAATATTATCTCATCAATTATTCGTCAATCTATATTTCAAATTATTGGCAAGATTCGCGAAGTCTTCCGGAGAAAGGGTCTCCCCTCTTCTGGTTGGATCGATGCCTGTCTGTATGAGTGCCTCTTTTATGAGCTGTTCGGGCAGACTCTCCAGAAAAGAGGCGTTCTTGAGGTTATTCAGAAGCATTTTTCGCCTTCTTGCAAATGCCGATCTCACGAGCTTTACGAAAAGTTCTTCATCTTCGAGTTCAAACAGAGGTTGCTTACGAAAAAAACCCTGCATCACAGAAGACACAACTTTCGGACGCGGATAGAAGCAAGATGGTGCAACATCGAAAAGGCGCTCCACGTCGACATATATCTGCAGTAAGACCGAGGGGACACCGTAGCTTTTGGTTCCCGGCACGGCAACAAGACGTTCGACAACTTCCTTTTGAAGCATGAGCGTAAAGTTATTGATAACCGTCCGGTGTTTCATTAAATGAAAAATCACCGGGCTGGAAATGTTGTACGGAACATTACCTATTACTTTAACTTTCGAGTTGTATTTATCTGATATTAAAGAGAAATCAAACTTCAAAACATCGCCGGCATGAATCTGCACGACCGGGTTTGTACCAAATCGGTCCTGAAGAATTTTAACCAGCCGCGTGTCGAGCTCGACGGCAATTAATCTTGACGCCCGCTGTGCAAGACTGGCGGTTAGTACGCCTATTCCCGCCCCTATTTCAACAACGACATCTCCCGGAGCCGTACAGGCGGCCGCAGCGATTTTATGGATGACGTTAACATCAATAAGAAACGACTGCCCCAGCCTTTTCGTCGGTTGTATATCGTATTGTTTGAGGATTTCCCGCGGAGTCATCATGACCGGGGATCTGCCAGCGGCCAGCGGGAAACGGCATTCAGCTCGAGCGAATCCCCGCAACGGTTCTTCAATATAATTTCCCCCAGCACCGCGATCATCGCCGCATTGTCCGTACATAATACCATGGGGGGAATAAACAACTCCATCCCCTCTTCTTCGGCGACGCGGGCAAATCTTTTTCTCAAGCGACCATTGGCCGCCACCCCGCCACATACAACCAACTGGCGGACTGTGTTGGCGTTAGCCGCCCGGATGGTTTTTTGGACAAGAACATCGACGATCGCCTCCTGATAGCTGGCGACAACATCCGGTAGTTCATCTTCCGTGAAGGGCCTCCCCCTCTTTTTGAGCATGACCGAAAGGGATGTTTTCAGTCCGCTGAAGCTGAAGTCAGGCGAGTCTTTCATCGCTCTGGGAAAATCAAAAGCATGGGGATTCCCGCCCTGCGATAGTTTGTCGATGATGACTCCTCCGGGATAACCCAGACCCAGCAGCTTGGCCGCCTTGTCCAGGGCCTCGCCTGCCGCGTCATCACGCGTTTGACCGATCTGGCGGAATTGATGGTAATCACTCACCAGATAAACATTGGTGTGGCCACCGGAGACAACCAAAGCGACAAAAGGAAATTGCGGCTTATTGTCTGACAAAAAAGATGCCATAATGTGGCCCTCGATATGATTGACACCGGCAATGGGAATATCCAGAGCGTAAGCCAATGCTTTGGCGGTGGATAATCCGACAAGCAGAGATCCGACCAGTCCCGGCCCACGCGTCACGGCAATACCTTCGACCTCCGGCAAAGACAGCTTCGCATCCGCCACGGCCCGCTCGATGACCGGCGAGATGGCCTCCAGATGCCTGCGCGAGGCGATTTCCGGCACCACGCCGCCGTAGGCGCTGTGCTCCTTGATTTGCGTGGCGATGACATTGGAAAGAATTTTTCCATCTTTGACCACAGCGGCCGCGGTTTCATCGCACGACGATTCTATACCTAAAACAATCAATGCCCTGTCCTTCAAACAGCCCGAAAAATTTCAAACATCCTGCATCCGTCCGGGATGCGGCCCTCAACTCATGATAATTTTCTTTACAAACGCCGCTAAAGACTTATATAAAAGCCGGGGTTATTTGTAAACAAACTTTTGCTTTTTACAGGTGGGCACCTATGGAAATAAAAACTGATTTTCTGATTATCGGCAGCGGGATTGCGGGGCTGAGCCTGGCAATCAAGGCGGCTCGGCTGGGTTCGGTCGCCATTGTCACCAAAAAAGAAAAATCGGAATCCAATACGAACTACGCGCAGGGCGGCATCGCCGCCGTGATGGATAAAACGGACAGTTTTGAGGAGCATATTAAAGACACGCTCGCCTGCGGCGCGGGACTGTGCCACAGGGATGTAGTAGAATTTGTCGTGCGCGAAGCACCGGAACGCATCCGGGAGCTCATCGAATGGGGGGTCAACTTCACCCGTTCCGAGGCATCGGCTGAGCTGTTTGACCTGGGGCAGGAAGGAGGCCATCACAGGCGCCGCGTCCTGCACGCCCAGGATCTGACCGGCAGAGAAATCGAGCGTGCGCTGCATGAGAAAGTCGCCGCTCTGAAAAACGTCACCATCTATGAAAACCATATAGGCATAAACCTCATTGTTCAGAGAAATGACCAGGGCAAAACTATAAACTGCCTGGGAGCCTACGCCCTGGACATTGAAAAAGACCAAATACTCGCTTTCCGCGCCAGATACACAATTTTATCCACCGGCGGCGCGGGCAAGGTCTATCTGATCACGACCAACCCGGATATCGCCACGGGTGACGGCATTGCCATGGCCTATCGCGCCGGAGCTGAAATCTCCAATATGGAATTCATCCAGTTCCATCCCACCTGCCTGTTTCACCCGGAAGCCAAGGCTTTCCTCATCAGCGAGGCGGTACGCGGCGAGGGCGGCATTCTCAGGCTGAAAAACGGCACCACCTTCATGGAAAAATACCATCCCATGAAAAGCCTCGCGCCGCGCGATGTCGTCGCTAAAGCCATCGACAACGAAATCAAGAAATCCGGCGATGAGTACGTCCTTCTGGACATCACCCATCACAGCCGTTCTTTCCTCCAGGACCGCTTTCCCAATATTTACGACAAATGCCTCGAATACGGCTATGATATGGCCGTCGAGCCGATACCCGTTGCACCTGCGGCTCACTACATCTGCGGCGGCGTAAGGGTTGATCATTTCGGCAAAACATCCATCGACAATCTTTATGCCTGCGGCGAAGTTTCCTGCACGGGGCTGCACGGCGCCAACCGACTGGCCAGCAACTCGCTTCTGGAGGCTCTGATATACTCACACCGGACTTTCATGAAAATTTCCGAATCTTTTCACCAGACACAAATGAGCACCGAAGCGATCCGTCCGTGGGACACGATGGGCAGCTCGGAAAGCGACGACACCATCGTCGTCACCAACAACTGGGAGGAAATACGGCGCTGCATGTGGAATTACGTGGGTATCGTCCGGTCGGACAAACGTCTGGAAAGGGCGTTGCGCCGCATCGAAATGATCCAGAAGGAAATCCATGAATACTACTGGAACTACAAAATCACCAAAGACCTGATCGAGCTTCGCAACATCACGACCGTGGCCAAGCTGATCGTGCAAAGCGCCCGTTCACGCAGGGAAAGCCGTGGTCTTCATTATACAATGGACTATCCGGAGACTAATGACGCTTATCTGAGAGACACGATCCTGGCCAGAAACTGAAACAAAGGCGCCAGCCCGACGATTTATCCGAACACCCGGCGGAAAATATAATCCAGCCCGGTCAGAAAATTATCGATATTAAATATCTCATTCAGGTCTTTTTCACTCAAATGTTTTTGCACCAGTTCGTCCCCGGCCAGAAGCCGTCGAAAATCAGTTTCCTCCTGCCAGGAACGCATTGAGTGCTTCTGCACCACGGCGTAGGCATCCTCGCGCGTCGCACCTTTTTCGACCAAAGCCAGGAGCACTGTCTGTGAGAAGATGAGGCCGTGCGTCATGTTGAGATTGGCCTTCATCCTTTCGGGATAAACGACCAGCCTGTCCATCAGTCCGGTGAAACGCGCCAGCATGAAATCAAGGACAATCGTCGCGTCGGGAGCGATAACCCGTTCAACCGACGAGTGGCTGATGTCTCGCTCATGCCACAAGGCGACATCCTCCAGAGCCGCCACAGCGTAAGAGCGCACCAGTCGCGACAGTCCGGAGAGGTTCTCCGACAGAACCGGATTGCGCTTGTGCGGCATGGCCGATGAGCCCTTTTGTCCCGTCGAAAAAAATTCTTCCGCCTCTCGAACCTCCGTGCGCTGCAGCAGGCGGATTTCCTGTGCGAACTTGTCCAGAGATGAAGCTATAATCGCCAGTGTGGCAAAATATTCCGCGTGGCGGTCGCGCTGAACAATTTGCGAAGAAACTGGCGCGGGTTTCAGCCCCAGCTTTTGACAGACATACTCTTCAACAAAAGGGTCGATAAAGGCAAAGGTTCCCACTGCTCCGGATACCTTTCCGTAGCTGATGTTTTCCAACGCCTGCGACAGCCGTTCGCGGTTACGCTGCATTTCCTGATACCACAGGGCCATTTTCAGACCGAAGGTAATCGGTTCGGCATGAATACCGTGCGACCTGCCGATCATCAGCGTGTTTTTATGCTCAAAAGCCAGACGCTTGAGAACCGCCAGCAGCCCGTCAATATCGTCAAGGAGTATCCGGGCGGCTTCAGAAAGCAAAAGGGCCAAAGACGTATCCAGAACATCGGAGGAAGTAAGCCCCATATGAATGAAACGCCCCTCCGGCCCCACCGCTTCGGCAACCGAGCTGACAAATGCGATTACATCGTGACGTGTCACTTTCTCGATTTCGTCAATTCTGTTGATATCCACGAAAGCCCTGGCTTTGACTGTTTCGAGTGCGGTTTCCGGAATTTTCCCGAGAATGGCCATCGCCTCGCAGGCGGCGATTTCCACATCAAGCCATTTGCGGTATTTATTTTCCCGGCTCCACAGTTGGGCCATTTTTTCTCTCGTGTATCTGGGAATCACAAGGCGTCTCCTGCTTTGGTTTTAAGATAAGCGCCTAAACGGGGCGTCCGGCAATTCGTTAATATGAAACTTGGCGCCGCCCGTCAAGGCGTAAAATATGTTTTTTACAGGAAAAATAAAAACCTCAAAGGGCGGGAGGCTCTTCCCGCCATTGAGGTTCAGGTAGGGTCATGGCAAAATCATCTTAAACATTATTTTGCCTCTTGGCGTAACGCCTTAACCATGTCTGTTTTTTCCCAGGGGTACTTATCCAGAAACAGCGTGCGCGGAATCCTGCGGTAAATATCCCCTTTGAGGAGACCGAATTTTGTGATCATTCCCTCGGGGGTGAGGTCAAACAAATTATTGATGATTTTTTCGAGCCGGTCATCGGGGAGCTTCCCTGTACCGAATGTGTTGACATAAACGGAAAACGGACGGGCAATGCCTATGGCGTAAGCCAACTGCACCGAGCATTTATTCGCCAGCCCCGCCGCAACGATATTTTTAGCCACATAGCGCGATCCGAAAACGGCCGAGCAGTCGACTTTTTCCGGTGTTTTATTGACTACTGCGCCACCGCCCAGCTGCGCGCCGGGAAAGCCGCCGTAGCACTGGACGACCAGCTTTCGCCCGGTAACACCGGAGTCGGCCGCGCTGCATGAATTGATCGCGTTCCACTCGCCGGTGGGATTGAAAAGAAACTCTGTTTTTTTATCCACACAGTCTTTTAGTGTCTCAAAGGCTATTTTTTTGGCCTTGTCCCTGATTTTGAGGCGATCGCCTTTCACGTAGCGGTAGTCAATCGCGTTGGACATAAGCACCTTGGCTACACGTTGCGGCTTGCCTGTTTTTATATCATAATCAACCGACACCTGGCCCTTTCCGTCCGGTGCGAACATGGGATCCTGACAATATTCAAAGGCACGCATCAATCTGTTTACCAGCACATAGGGAAGAGGAAGCAGTTCTTTTGTGTCATCACAGGCAAAACCATACATGATGCCCTGATCGCCCGCGCCGATCTCACCTTCCTTATTCAGCAGGCAGCTTGTGCCCTGATTAATATCGGGCGACTGAGGAATGATGGCGTTTAGCACTCCCATCAAATGACCGTTGAGGCCGACAGCCGCGTGATTATAACCAAGCTCGAGGACTGATTCGCGCGCGATCTTGTCGATATCAACATAAACCCTTGTCCGTACTTCGCCGCCGACAATACATATTCCCTTCCCCAGAAAAACTTCCAGGCCGCAATGGGGCATATTGGCCAGATTGAGACCGTCTTTTTCTTTCTTTTCCTTGTCGAGGATGGCAGCAATCACATTGGCCGCAATAATATCGGCCACCAGGTCCGGATGTCCCACTTTGACGCTTTCCGACGAAATTTCCATATTATCTTTCTCCTGATTTTTTTTGGCGGGCTTTTCAAGAATGAATCAAAAAAAACCCGTGCCAAAGCACGGGTCAAATGAATAGTATCATTATTGTCAGTGCTTTAGCACATTTATAGAGCGGAGCAATTTACAATTAAATCACCGCTTTTGAGGCTTCATATCACACAAACGTATTAAATCAAGATTTTTTTCATCATGCTCCTTAAAGCCCGTTCGTCGCTCAGCGCACAATGACCACGGGGATGCTGCCTGCAAGCTGATTTTTGATTTGCACGAATTCTTCGTCTGAAAATGTTTTTTCTTCGGCAAACATCGTCTCGAGTGTCTGCCCGGGCTGAAATCTTTGCAGGGTATAGCGCTTTGCACCGCCTATCTCGCGCGCTATCGTCAGAATGTCTTCCGGCATCAGAAGTGAAGCGGCCGCTGTCGTGCGAAATTCATGGGGGATTTTCGCTCCGATCACCAGGCGGATGCTTTCACGCAAATTATCCTTTTCCAGAGGCGCTCTGACTACATCGGGATACTTTTCAAACGGAGCCTTCACGTCCATGGCGATGAAATCAACAAGACCGTCTCTGAGCAGGCGCTCCAGCACTCGGGGACGCGAACCATTGGTATCGAGCTTTACGGCGAAACCGAGCTTGCGGATATCCATAATAAACGGAATTAAATCCTCCTGCAGCGACGGCTCCCCTCCCGTGATGACGACAGCGTCAAGCCTGCCCCGACGATTTTCCAAAAACCTGAAGATGTCCTTTTCCTCAAGACAGGGTTGGTGCAGTTTTACGCCCACTAACTGCGGGTTATGGCAGTAGGGACAGCGGAAATTGCAGCCCTGTGTAAAGATGACCGCACTGATTTTTTCCGGATAATCAATCAGGGAAAGTTTTTGCAGACCACCGATTTTCATAAGACCGTTTCACCATTGACTACAAACGCGCCGGTTTTTGTTTACTGAAAACGGTAAACCTGCCTCGCGCTGAATTCCTCCTGTTTGCCCTTGTTCCACTGTTTTACCGGCCTGAGATAGCCGACCACCCGTGAATAAACCTCACAGGTGTCGTTGCACGACGGACATGTTTGCATCTCTCCTTTGATATAGCCGTGCGACGGGCAGACACTGAACGTCGGAGTGAATGTAAGGTAGGGCAGATGATAATTGGAGCATATCCTGCGCACCAGCGTTTTGACGGCCTCCGGGTCATCCACGCGTTCACCGGCAAAGGCATGAAATACCGTGCCGCCCGTGTAGCGGGTCTGAATCTCATCTTGCAGATCCAGTGCTTCAAAAATATCGTCCGTGTGGTTTACGGGCAGTTGAGTGGAGTTGGTGTAGTAGGGCTCCGCCTCTTTCGTTTCGCCGCCGCTTGCCGTAACAATATCCGGGTATTTTGCGCGGTCGATGCGCGCCAGGCGATAGGAGGTTCCTTCCGCCGGCGTCGATTCCAGATTATAATTATTGCCCGTTTCCTTCTGGTAGTCGATCAGGCGGTTGCGCATGAAGTCGAGTACTTCTTTTGTAAATTCCTGGCCCTCCTCCGAGGCGATACCGGTTTTCAACAGGTTGAGGCATGCCTCATTCATCCCTACCAAACCGATAGTGGAAAAATGATTTTTCCAGTATTCGTTGAAACGCTCTTTGACGTTGCGCAGATAATACTTTGTGTATGGATACAGGTTGCCGTCGGTGAATTTTTCCAAAACCTTACGTTTGGTTTCCAGGCTTTCTTTGGCCGTATCCATCAGCCTGGCCAGCCTGTTTATAAACTCCGCCTTGGTCGCGGACTGATAGCCGATGCGCGGCATATTGATGGTTATCACACCGATGGAGCCGGTAAGCGGGTTGGAGCCGAAAAGCCCACCCCCCCTCACCTGCAGCTCGCGATTGTCGATGCGCAGACGGCAGCACATGCTTCGCGCATCCTCGGGGTTCATGTCGGAATTGATGAAATTGGAAAAATAGGGAACTCCGTATTTGGCCGTCATTTCCCACAGGTCGGCCATTTCGGGATTGTCCCAGTCAAAGTCTCTGGTGACATTGTAGGTCGGAATCGGGAAGGTGAAGACCCTCCCTTTGGCATCACCTTCGGCCATTACCTGCAAAAACGCGCGGTTGAAAAGGTCCAGTTCTTTCTGGAATTCTCCGTATGTCTCCTTTTGCGGACTACCGCCGATAATGACAGGCTGATCGGCCAAATAGCGTGGAACCGTAAGATCAAGCGTCACATTGGTGAAAGGCGTCTGGAAACCTACGCGGGTGGGTACGTTGATGTTGAAAATAAACTCCTGCAGCGCCTGCTTGATTTCTTTGATGCTCAGGCCGTCGTAGCGGATAAAAGGAGCCAGGAGTGTATCAAAATTGGAAAAAGCCTGTGCGCCGGCCGCCTCGCCTTGCAGGGTGTAGAAGAAATTGACCACCTGCCCCAGAGCGCTGCGCAGATGCTTGGCAGGCTTGCTTTCCACCTTGCCGGCCACACCTCGAAATCCCTGCACAAGCAGGTCATACAGATCCCAACCCACGCAGTAAACGGACAGCAGGCTCAAATCATGAATATGAAAATCACCCTCCGTATGCGCACGTCGTATTTCCGGCGTATAGATTTCGTTGAGCCAGTAAACCTTGCTCACTTCCGATGAAATATAGTTGTTGAGCCCCTGAAGTGAATAGTCCATATTGCTGTTTTCATTTACCTTCCAGTCGGCTTTTTTCAGATATTGATCCACCAGAGCCACTTCCATTTTATTTGTAATATCCCGCAGACGCGAGTGTTGGTCGCGATAAATAATATAGGCTTTGGCTGTCTTGCGGTAGGGGGACTGCAGGAGAACCTCTTCGACAATGTCTTGTATCTCTTCTACCTCGGGAATTTCCCCGTTGAAAAATTGCGAAGCGAGGTTGAGTACTTTGATGGTCAGCTTGCGCGCCTCCTTTACGTCGAATTCTTGCGTTGCCGATCCGGCTTTGGCGATGGCATTGGTGATTTTTTCGGCATCGAACCGGACAACACGGCCGTCACGCTTGCGGATTTTCGTATTCATTAAAGCCCCTCCATGATTATTTGACACAAGATAACTTCCTGTTGCAGAAAAATAAACAGTCCACTACCCAATATATTGTGGTTAAAATGAACCATACCACTATATATAGATGTTATCAAGCTGAAAATCAGAAAAACAAAATAATTTTGATTCATATTATACTTGAAAATAACATATCCGCGTTTTATGAGTATAAACCTTCAAAAAGGCGGTTGGATTTGAAAATCGATTTAGAGAAAGTATCGAAGATAAAGGGGTTTCTCGATGAAGAAGAGGCAAGACGCCTTTATCTTCTGGCCGGCGAAGCCGCAAGGCTGGCTCCATGCCTGGAAATAGGCAGTTACTGCGGCAAATCGGCTGTTTTCATTGGAACAGCCTGCAAAGAAAATAACGCCGTCTTATTTTCGATCGACCATCATTCCGGTTCGGAAGAGCAGCAGCCGGGCGAGGAATATTTCGACCCTGAACTGCTGGACAAAGAAACAGGAAAAATCAACACACTTGGGTTTTTCCGCCAAGCAATCGATGATTTCGACCTTGGCGACACGGTGATACCGATCGTTGGCCGCTCGGAGATTATCGGTCGCGCCTGGAGCACAAAACTCGGACTGGTTTTCATTGACGGAGGACACGCCTATGACACGGTTCTGAGCGATTATGAAATCTGGTCCCGACACGTTGTCGCAGGCGGCTTCCTGGTATTTCATGACATTTTCCCCGATCCTGCCGATGGCGGCCAGGCCCCGTATCTTGTTTACCAGAGAGCCGCCGCTTCACCCCTGTATGAAGCTCAGCCTCTTTTTAAATCTCTGGGTATATTGAAAAGAAAGGCACAAGACGGCCACTAAAGAAAAACCCGTTCACGAAGGCGTGACATCAGAAGAGATAAGAAAGCGTATGATAATCTAAGCGACTGTATTTCCGCATTACAGATTGGAAAAGTGGTTGGAAGCGAAAAAATAAGGGGTTAGCAATTATTCGCCAACCCCTTGATTTTATTGGTAGCGGGGAGAGGATTTGAACCTCTGACCTTTGGGTTATGAGCCCATTCTGTGGCCTGTGCTACCCTTCTAATAAAAAATAATTTGACATAATTATATATTTAAATTATACCACTTACACAAGTGACGTTTGGGCTTAAATTCATTCAAAATAACCAAATATCACTCCAGGGGGTAGCATACAGGGTAGCACGAGAACCGGGAGGGTTGAAAAATGGCGGCCAAAAAAAGAGGTTATTCAGAGAGGACAAAGCGGCACCGGACGCAGTTTGAAGGGGTGTATCAGCGCAGCGCTGAAAGGGTTGTCGGAACCCCCGATATTGTTTTTGACATTTCCTACAAACAAGACGGAAAAAAGATATGGGAAAAAATAGGTTGGAAGTCGCAAGGCTACTCATCTGAACTTGCAAGGCGGATCAGGAACGAACGGATAATTGCATTGCAGCATGGAGAGGATTTGCCGCAGCAAAAAAAGAAGGCGATCACGTTTCAAGTTTTGGCGGAAAAATATCTTGCCTGGGCCTCAGAAAACAAAAACCGAAAAGGGATCGAGGACAAGAGCCGATATGAGAACCACTTGAAAGATCGTTTCGATGATAAGCGTCTTGACGAAATATCACCTTTCGACCTGGAGCGCATGAAATCCGAAATGACACAAGCCGGACTAACCCCCAAAACGGTTTCTCATTGCCTGGGACTTCTCAGAGCAATGTTTAACCGGGCCGCGGACTGGGATATGTACGCGGGGCCGAACCCGGTAAAAAGGGTTAAGATGCCCACCGTCCGAAATGCTAGAGATCGTTTTTTGTCTATTGAGGAAGCTGACAGGTTGTTAACCGAGCTAGAGCAAAACCCCCGAACCAAAACACCCAAAAAACTTGATGATCCGAGGCTGCATGACATCGCCCTGTTTTCACTCCATACGGGGGCCAGGGCGTCGGAAATCTTTAACCTAAGGGTACAGGACGTTGACTTTAAAAACGGCCTCGTAGCGCTAAGGGACACGAAAAATAAAGACACCCGATATGCCCCCATGACGGAACCTGTAAGGGGTATGCTAAAGCGTCGAATGTTACCGGCACAGGCACCGGACGCTTTTATTTTCACCGATAGCAGCGGCGGAAAAATCAAGGAAGTTTCAAACGCATTTCAGCGAGCCGTTGAGCGTCTGGGGCTAAATGATGGGACTAAAGACGCCCGTCAAAGGGTGGTTTTCCATACGTTAAGGCACACATTCGCATCATGGTTAGCAATCCAGGGCACCCCGATTTATACCATTGCAAAGCTAATGGGCCATCGGTCAATCAGCATGAGCGAGCGGTATGCACATTTGAGCCCGGATCACAAGCGGGACGCGGTAGCAGCTTTGGCGGCCCTGGGCGATCAAAAGACGATTATCGAAATTGAGGGGCGAACATGAAAAACAAATTAAGTGAACTCGATCTGCCTGAAGACGTTGTCGATGCTATCTTAGAAGTATTTGACTCCCATCAGCAAACCATCAAACATTATTCAAAGCCAAAAGGTAAAATGCAGTTTCGAGACAATATGAAAGAAATCGAGTCGATCAGCAAGGCCCTCGAAAAAAAATTGTCAAAGTTAACTCGTATGGAGCGGCAGCTTATCGAGTGGGGCGGGCCAAATGTTTTTGAGATTCGATCTGGTTTAACCCGTTTGAAGGCGTCTTGCCGCAATGCCGAGGCCCGAGAGGTACGCTTTAGCAGGCGCGCCCCCTTTTTACTGGGTTTAACATTGGAGCTATGGGAACTACTCGAGCAGCACAAAATCGATGTCACAATCTACAAGGACGGCATTTTATGCAAAATATTGGATGTGTTTTTTGAGGACAAGCCAAGGCGGTTTTTAAAAGATGACTCAGAAGCGCCGGACGATTTGCGAAGCTTTCACCTAGTACGCGAAGCGGCGAAACGCAGAAGCTAAACCCTTCCCCCCCCCCCCTTCAATGGTGTAACTTCAACACCGAAAAAACTTAATTGCCTTCACTATAGTAAGAAAAAATAATTTCGTATCATGGGACAAAATTCAAGAGGAGATTTGCTCATGATTAAGGAAAGAACATTGACCCCCGAGCTTGCAGTGCAGCGCTATCCAGGCCTGGGTTGCGTCGGAACTCTTGCCAATTGGCGATCTCAAAAGCGCGGGCCGAAGTTTTACCGCGTCGGAGCCGGTCGCGGAAGGATCGTTTATCGTCCGGAGGACATCGAGTCTTATCTTTTTGCGAACCCCGTCAAAACCATTGACAGCGTGAAGCTTGAGGTCTCTAGCGGCACGAAAACTTTTTAGGCATATGAACACAAGGGTTAAGCGCTTTGAGCGCGTAGAAGGCCAATGATGAAGGACATTCCAAAAAAATTGCTGATCAAAAACAACATTTGGATCGAGGCTGATTTGTTTTATTCGCCCGCATTTAAGGCAATATCAAGATCACCGTCGAACATTCTTATCCTAATGCGCTGCTTGCAGAAAAGAAAATGGGAAACGAAAAAGGTCGGCAGAAAAAAAGTCACCGCCTATACGGACTGCGGTTTTATCTTTCCATACTCTGAAGCCGTCTCGCTAGGCCTTTGCGGGCGCACGCAGTTTTGGCAGGGCATAAAAAAACTTGTTGAGGTTGGTTTTCTCGATATCGAGTACCAGGGCGGCTGGTACCGCAAGAGCGAAACGAAAAACGACTATTCTGTTTATAGGTACTCCGAGCGTTGGCGTAGGTACGGTAAGCCCGACTTTGTCAAAATGGAAAAGCGAAAAGTACTGCCCGCTCACTTTCACATCAGAGAGAATTTGAAACGAGCAGATAAAAGTAACTTCGCTTCTCCGAAGCTGTCTTGTTCGGTTAAGCGAAGCTGCGACGACATTTTGCAAAAAGGCCAGTTCGGTACTGCGAACTAGTGAAAATTATGAAAAAACAACGTAATTTACTGAAATTAAATAACAAACCGCGTGCTATGGTTGCATACGTCAACTATTTGACACGGTTCGCTAGAGTGAAGAATAAATATTAGAGCCATACATGGTGCGTTTATTCTACATGAGAAGGGAGAGAATGACATGGAAACAAAAGCGGCAAGTGATGAACTAAGGTTTAACGAAAGGGAAGTGAAACTGAGTAACCAACAAATAGTCGAGTTCGCGTACCTTACTAAAGAGCTGATCGAGATCGCGCTCGGTGAGAAACTTTTTTTTGAGCAAGCCAATTGTTACTTCAGTTGCTATTACACAATTCGTGATTTGCTAAAGCAAGTCGATGATGAGTACCTGGCCGCGCATCGTAGGCTATCACATTTTTATCGCGGAACCCGGGAACTCTTAAACGATGAAGATCGCTTGCGCTGGGTGCCAGCGATCGAAAAGCGGGATTCATGTTTTGAAACCTTGTCGGAAATTCCATTTTAACAGGAGGCGTGGAAATGAAAAACAACATGGAGAAAATTAAAAAAACGCAAGAGGAATTGAAGCAAATGGTCGAGCAAATGCCGTTGGCGGAGCGTGGGGCGGCGGCTTCGGTCGTTTACCTGGGGGAGATGGTCGCTGCAATGCTATCACAAAGAAACTGGCACGCCATAGCCGAAATGCAAAAAGTCTGTGACGGTATATTTGAGGAGGCGCGCAAGTGCCAAATGCATGAAAAGTTTTTTACGGTGCAATAGGGATGTGGATAATGGAAGCCGCTTCCGAAAAGAAAAGAGGCCGGCCCCCGGTATTTAGTGAAGAGTACCGGCGCGGGATGAGCAATTTATTTCCCGAGGTTAAAACCTACAGGGGCATGTCCGAGGTGATGTATAGGCAGCGGGCTTCAAGTTTGCTGCGGCAAGACTCGCGCTTCTTGTGGCTCGCTGATTTTAAAAAAGCTGATGCCGGGGTGCCCGGGGCTGTGAAATGGTCAATACTTGCGGCCCTGGGGAGAATACCAAACGATGAAACTTTAAAGGCCGTTGCGCTGCGCATTTGTGAATTAAAACCAAAAACAAAAGAGGCGGTCGCGATAATTAACCGCTTCCGCCTGGGGCGCGAACCCGAGGGGGGCTACTTAAAATTATTTATGCATTTAGAAAAAACCTTAAATACTTTTTTTTGCTTGCATCCGTCGATAGCAGATAAAGAGGTTATCAGGGCGCTGCGTGATTTGGCGAGTATTATTGAAAACGATGAGGAGTAAATTTAAAAGATATTTCCGGGGCGGTTGCCCCTGGATATATAGCCGTTGGCCCTCAAGCGGTGGGAGGCTGCGAGGGCAAGTCAGGCGGCTTAAAACCCTTTGTGTTTGCGACGTGGGACGCGTCCAAGCCATGATCAAGCGGGAGGCTTGCAAAAGGGTTGAAGGTTGCCCGGCGAAACGTTTGCCGGAGCTGTGGGAGGCGGCGCGGTGGGCGGGGCCAGTAATTAAATAATTTAAAGGAGAATTAAAAAATGAGTATAGAAATAAACCCAAACGAAATTTTGAAAGTTGATGACATAAAAGAACAAATACAAATTGCGCGTGAGATGATCGCTGCTGTTGATTCGGACCCAACACCGCTGACTCCGGAGTATAGAAAATTCAGGGAGAGCTTGTCTGAGCGCGCTGACCGTTATGAACGGGCTTTGCCCTACCCTGGGCCCGAAACAATGTCGTCCGGTATTCACGGCAGCGGCGCGATCGGCGCGACACCTGGAGGCTATGCTTTGCGCGGGCCTGTAGAGGCAAAGAGCTACAAAAATCTTTACGGGCGGGACGGCTACCAATGGCCCGACAAGAAGACAAACTTCTTTCAGGCAGTCTTTTCAGGGCGGCACCATCCGGGGCTCACGATCAGGGCAATGAACGAAACAACGCCGGCGGACGGCGGTTTCCTGGTGCCCGTCGAGTTCGCAAGTCAAATACATAACGTGTCGCTAGAAAATGAAATCGTTATGCCCCGGGCATTCGTCCAGCCCATGAAATCGAATTCAATAAAAATTCCCGCTATGGTTATTGGTAGCCATGCTAGCGCGCTGTTGGGCGGCTTTACAGCGTCCTACGTTGCGGAGACCGGGACGATAAACGAACGAGACCCGAAGACGCGGCAAATGGAGCTTAATGCGAAAAAGCTTACAGGCCTGATCAGGTTTTCCGGTGAACTTGCGGCGGACATACCAGGGGGTGAAAATCAAATTGTGCAAATTTGCGGGAAGGGCCTCTCGTGGTATCGCGACAAGGCCTTCCTCAAAGGCTCCGGCGCGGGCGAACCCCTGGGCATTTTAGAGTCTGACTGCCTGGTCACGGTGCCGAAAGAAGCCGGGCAAAAAGCGGGCACGATCATGTATGAGAATTTAACAAAGATGATGTCAAGAATGTATCCGGGTTCGTTTAAAAATTCGGTGTGGATATGTCACCAAAGCACGATCCCTCAACTATTGACGCTATCGCTGGCTATCGGCGTGGGAGGAACTGCAATTCCCGTCATGAACGAGAGCAACGGACAATTCACAATGTTGACAAGGCCCGTGATCTTTACCGAAAAGACTGAACCGCTTGGCAGCAAGGGCGACATATTACTTGCCGACTTTTCTCAATATGTAATTGGGCTCAGGTCGGAAATGAGGTTTGACGTTAGCATACACGTTGCTTTTGAGACTGATGAGTTGCTCGCGCGTTTGATCGAACGTCACGATGGACAGCCTTTGTGGGATGAGCCTTTGACGTTGGCCGACGGGGTGACGACGGTTAGTCCGTTCGTTGTGTTGGAGGAGAGGTGATGATGAAAAAAAGGGGCGGTCATGGGTTGGCTACCCGGTAACGGCGCCAGGCAAGTTCTAAGGCCCTCATAGACCCATGGGCGGCGGCTGCCTCCGGCGGGTGCCCTGGATCCCGACAGGGCGCCCCCCCTTTTGTAAAAACGACGCGCCAGGATTGCGCAGGAGCGACGATCTCGAGGCAAGGTATATGAAGGTATAGGGGCCGGTTTCGCCTTCACAGAGGTGAAAAGACAATAGCGGGGAGGGCACCCGCATTTTAAAACTCGCACAAAAAAAAATGGGCAAGAAAAAAGCTAAAAGTGGCAGGAGGTGAAAAATGGAAACTTTATCAAAAAAGGCCAAGGCCGTTTTTAATTATTACTGTGACACGTCGGTCAGGACACCCGGCCAACGGGCTTTATTGCTTCAAGGGCTCCGGGCTTTTGACCAGGCCGAAGCAGCAGCGGCGATAATTGCCCGGGAGGGGTTGGCTGTGACTTCGGAGCGATCCGGGCTCACTCGAGCGCACACACTCCTGAGGGTGCAAAGGGAAGCGGAGGCGGCGATGATCAAGGTTTTTAAAATACTCGAGCTGGAGCGATCCAACTATTTTTCCCCGGGGGAGTATGGCCCCGTCAATTACCCTGTCGAAACGTAACAAGCGTGTCTTGCAAATGTAAATTAGAGTTACATTTGTCGCGCTTGCAAATCGGAAATTAATTCCGTTTTGTCACATCTGTAAATTTACGAATTTCGGAATTTTGTCAGTCTTGCAAATCCGCCAATTTGTCGGTTTTGTCCCCCTCTCCGGGTAGCATACAGGGTAGCACGAGAATTTAAAAGGGGTTAAGCATTTCGCCTAACCCCTTGTTTTTATTGGTAGCGGGGAGAGGATTTGAACCTCTGACCTTTGGGTTATGAGCCCAACGAGCTACCAAACTGCTCCACCCCGCGATATATGTGCATCAAGACAGATGGGTCTTAAACCACCACCATGAGTGTTTGTCAAGGAGTTATTTGGTAAAACGCGTCGGGCGGCTAGAAAATAAAAACGGCGGCAGCAACGACGGTTGTATACCAGTTGTTTTTGACAATGGTCGACTGGGTGATGTTGCGGGTAGTAACGATCTTCCCGCTGATTTTGAATATTTCCTTCTTTTCATCCCAGCTTTCATCGATATCGAAATCAATGCCGAGCGTGGAGGCGAGCATGGCGGCAGCC
>Ga0255345_1001262_pt1 | contig 37596 bp, 27 predicted proteins | sample wastewater_treat_6_FD_192415 | JGI IMG/M metagenome (GOLD analysis project Ga0255345, IMG submission 192415) | Wastewater microbial communities from Lulu Island WWTP, Vancouver, Canada - plant20 | ecosystem: Engineered > WWTP > Wastewater > Unclassified | place: Canada: Vancouver, British...
CTATTGGCGTACATCTATTGCCTTATCTAATGCAAGCGCTTCATCATCTCCCCTATTGGCGTTCCATTTCCTCTATTGACGCTCTTATTGACGCTCCATCTCGCGGCGAAGGTCTTTTTCCTTAATGGATGCGCGCTTGTCGTATTCCTTTTTACCTCTGGCGAGAGCTATATGAAGTTTAGCGTAACCATTGGAAGCAATATAGCAACGTACAGCCACTATCGTGAGGCCCTTTTGCATTACAGCCCTGGATAGATTGCGCAGTTCTCTCTTGGTCAGCAGAAGTTTTCTATCTCTCAAAGGCTCATGGCTGCCCCAACTCCCCCGGGAATAGCTGGCAATATTCATCCCCCTTACATAAAGCTCTCCGCCGGAAAAAAAGCAATAAGCATCTTGCAAGGAGGCTTTACCCATTCGGATAGATTTTATTTCGGTGCCGACGAGCACTATTCCGGCATCGAATTCCTCTAAGAATTCGTAGTCGAAAGATGCCCGCTTATTGCGAATCTGTATGCCTGTCTTCACCTTTGCCATAAGGGCTGCAAAGTTAAGTAATTTTGAGTAAATTTGCGATCATATGCCCAGAATGAGGAAGATGTTGCCGGCAGAACTGCCTGAGCCCGAGATAATAGACCCCGCCTTGCTGGCGGATTCTTGCCTTTCCGGCGAAACCGAGCTCATTTGCGTTCTCGGTCCAACGGCATCCGGCAAAACCCGCTATGCCGTGAATCTTGCACATCAGTTGCCTTTTCCTTGCGAAATCATCTCCGCAGACTCCCGTCAGGTTTATAGGGGTATGGACATAGGCACCGGCAAAGACCTTGAAGAATATGGAGAGATACCTTATCATCTGATAGATATTGCCGAGCCGGGCTCTCAATATAATGTCCATCAATACTGCCGTGATTTTGCAGTCGCCTGCTCCGATATTCGTTCCCGAAAGACCTTCCCAATTCTTTGCGGCGGAACGGGCTTATATATCAGCGCAGTAACCGGCGGCTATGACTTCGAAAACCGGAAACCGCTGTCGGCGCCGATAGAAAGTAGTAAAGGAAGCAGGCCGCTTGAAAACAGCCTTGAAGGGCGGGCGGCAGGAAGCTGTGAGGAAGGATGCCTTGCCGAAAAAAGTTTTGCAATAGAGCCACAGCAACTCGAAACAAACTTGCCCAAAACTTTTTTTATAGGCACGCTCGTCAGCCGTGAGGAACGGAGAGAAAAAATCAATGCCCGATTGAAAGCGAGGCTGAAAGAAGGTCTTATAGAAGAAGTGCGCGGTCTTCTTGACGGCAGCGTTTATAAGCCCGTGTCTCCGGAAAGGTTAATCAGCTATGGTCTTGAATATAAGTTCGTTACACTATACCTTATGGGGCAGCTTTCGGAAGAGGAACTTTTCACAAAACTCTCCACCGCCATCCACCAATTCGCAAAAAGACAGATGACCTGGTTCCGCGGCATGGAGCGAAGCGGAATACGGATTCATTGGGTTGATATGCGCTCATTCGGTACACAATCGCCGGACTAATACACAATCTCCAGATTAATACGCATTCACAGGACTAATACACATTCGCCGGACTAATACACATTCGCCGGACTAATACACATTCGCCGGATTAAAGTATAAAAAAATATTTTTACCTTTGTGGTCGCAAAATTTCCTGCTAAGGAATAAAGGTACAGGTACAAACAAGGAATATTAGGCAGACAAATAAAGGCTGCCTGCCTAACAAACAAGGGGTATTAGCTCAGCTGGTAGAGCGCTAGGTTCGCAATCTTGAGGTCAGGGGTTCGAATCCCCTATGCTCCACAACTCGAGGAAAGACAATAATTCCGCAACCGTGCCGGCTGACTTCGGATGAAACAAGCGGAACTTGAAATGCCGGAACTTGTCTTTATTTACTTCATCCCGCAGAGCTGTCGCCCTGACTCTCCAGCCGGAAACCTCCTCGTAGCCCTTCCATCCGCATTCGCAATACCCTTCCAAATCCACCCTGCCGCTAAGAGGTGAACCGCAATAACGGTAAGGCAGTACGGTCTTTCCGCATTCCGGACACTTATATGTGAAAAGGTCGCGGTGCTTAATGGTGTTGCGGACAAAAGTCCCTAACCAAACCGGGTCCCTTGCAATCTCTGCAACCCATCCGGAGCAGGCATAGGTCATCTCCATGTACAGGGGAATGAAATAAAACTTGTCGATGTCTTTCCAGTCATCGAAACGCTTGTAAATCTCTACAGCATTGCGGTAGAAAGTTTTGGTGTCGAGCACCTGGTCCTCAGATGGGAAATTCCCACCTTGCACCTTGAAAAAATTGTGTTTTGACATAAAACAGACTTTTTTTGATTGAACATCCGCATCGCTTTACCACCGTGGCTTCTGCCGCTCGGTTGGTGCTCCTCTGGGGAGACTCTTGATGCACTTTGCAAATATACTATTTTTTATTTGAAATGGCAGGACGTTTTTAGCGGTTTTCGCTTGACTTTCGCCTCCGTCCCCCGTTTTCCCCGTTCTGCCTCAGCAACTCGCCTCATGTTTAAGCGTTTTCTACGTTTTTTGACTGACCCCCTCTTTCGCCACCATCGCAAGCCCTTATTTTCGCTTCATGGTCAAGCATTTTTGCCCCTTTTTGCTCAAGCCCCCTACCAAAAACCGTAGGGCTACGACGTTTTAGGCCTTTTTTGCTTAATCATGAAACCAAGTGAAAGACAACCAAAACCAGGGTTAAGCATTTTAGGCGGTTTTTGCTTGACCTTCACCATCACCCATCTTTTTTCCGCTACATGGAAGGCGTTTTGGGCTTGTTATTTTTTTCTTTTCCTCCATGGAGTATTAATGTTGAAAAAAACAGTTTCTTGATAATCACAGCCGTATTTTCGGTTGGAGCATATGAAAACCGTATACGGATTCCCATTAACCGCTTTTCCTTTTCGGCATACAATTCGTCTGCCGTTATGACATTTTGGACAGAGGTCTGCTTTTGAAGTTGTTCCTTCGGTTTTTTGAGAAACTGTACCTTCTAAGAATTCTTTTACAAATGGGGAAGGATTGTCTCGATTATACAATACCCATGTATGAAGCCTTGCCCTTGTGATGCCCACATAAAAAACACGGCGCTCTTCACCAAAAGCAAAGGTGTCCTGTGCACTAAGAACATACTTTAGTACAGGACTATCAGCAATATCTGCAGGAAAGCCGAGTGTGCCGCCATTACAGTTCAGCATGATAACATAGTCAGATTCAAGACCCTTGGATTGATGGACTGTCATGAACTTCATATGACGTGAGCCATATTCGACATAAACACCATTTTTGTTTTTAGATACCGTTAGAGAGGTTTTATTAAGCGTGTTTACATCAAAAGAATAACGTCCAAGCAATATAATCTCCTTGTCAGACGGAATCTGATCTGCAATCTTTTTTATTATACTCACAACATCTTCCCTGTTTTTAGTTGACAAAAAGTCCAATTTGGTTTCCTTTCCCGCACTAAATGCTTGAACCGACTTGTTTGACTGTTCCGGATTCGCCAGAATAAATTTGGATGATTCCGAGATGGTAGGCTCGCCAAAACGGTATGTTGTCTCCATAAGGCAATGCTTGGTAAAACCAAAGTAGTCTGAAAAAGACTTAAAGAGAGCCATATCAGAGCCGGCAAAACGGTAAATGGATTGCCAATCATCACCGATGCAAAAAAGCTTCGTAAGCGGATTCTGACGTCTCAATGATTGCAGGAATCGGTATCGGTCTACAGAAATATCCTGAAATTCATCCACAAGAATATAATCATAGTCTGGTCGATGGCCATTATTGCAGAATTCTGTCGCCTTTATGATGGCATCTGTAAAGTCTATCTCGTTGGCCTTTTGTGCCATATCAGCATAAGTGGAGACAAAAGGCGTCACAATCTCTTCAATAATTTGACGGTCTCTGACATGAAACACCCGCCGCCTAATATCTTCAATATTGGCACCTCTTGACTTCATTAGAAAATTAAATGCAGAAAGCATGTTGATAATATTCTCCTCCTGTACCATGAGCTCGCGCGATAAACGCTGTGCCCTTTCATCTGAAAATTTTACTCCCTGGTCCAGCAACTGTTGGGTAAGCACCGAAAAAACATCTCCTCTATGGAATCCGGCGCTTGATGTTTCAAGCAGAATGGTTTCTTTGTCTTTATGAAGTCGGCGTTTCCATTTAATGCCTTCTAAATATTGCTGCTTTTCTTCAGCTTCGAACCATGGCGGACAATTACCGGCTTCGTTAATGGCATAGTGTTCAAGATAAATGCGCTTCGTCTGACCATCAGGGCCGGGAATGTATATGGAAAAATCCGGTATATACTGCCGATATTCCATATCGGCGGTTGGGTATTCATACTTCTCTTCGTAACGAAAAGAAATACCCTTACTGCCAAGGAAATCGCATATCTGACTTTCTTCATCAGATTTACAAAAAACAGGTTTGCCATCCATATCATTAAAATAAGACTGGATGCCATATTTTTTTCGGTCTGTTATATAATCTTGATAAGAATTGTACTCAAACTGGTCTTTCATCTTATAACGAGACCACATAACATAATCTCCAACAGCACTATAAAATTTCTGGTTTTCGTTCAAAAGTTTATTATAAACTTGAACCGAAAAATCAGCGCTTGTTATTGTTGGTCTTGTACCGGTAGCTTCTGTAATGATATCAAGTGCTAACTTATGAAAAGTCTTACACTTGAGTTTTCTCTCCCCAAGACGCTTGGAAAGAGATTCTGCAGCTTTATTTGTAAAAGTGATCAGAAGGATTTTCTCTGGAGCAACACGTTGAACATCAATTAAATAACGAACTTTACATACCGCTGTCATGGTTTTGCCTGAGCCGGCGCTGGAGATTACCAGAACATTATCTTCAAGCGACACTACCGCCTCCCGTTGCTGCTCATCCATAGGGTGTGAAAGAACTGTATCAAAATAATTTTTATAGTTGCTCAGCTGATCTTTTATAAAGCGATCATTATTGATTCTTTTAAAACCTTCTGTATCGGACATAGCCTTATGAAAGCGATCGAAACTTTCATGAGCTGTGAAATTCTCCAGTTTTTTACTGCCTAAAATCCGATCTATCTGCTGAAATAGATCTGAATATTTACTTGCTAGAGCAACACGCTCTGATTCCGTTATATAATGTTCAAAATTATAATATGAGCTGATATCCGCAAATGCCTTCTCCACCTCCGGAGACAACAATGAAATTAGAGCCGCTCGTTTAGCTCTTACCTTCTTTCCTCTTTTCTTTATGGTGTAGATTGACAACAATGTAACTACAACCAATACTATGAGTATGAGAAGAAAGTAAAGCATGTGTCATCAATGAGGCCCTACCGCAACCACTCGGGAAAGGCCAATTTGGGAATGAGGTTGGAGATGTCGGAGGCGCGGGAGCGGGTGTAGGGACCGGGATTGGAGGCGTTGCGGGCGATGGGGTTGGGCAGGCAGGCAGTGATCAGACAGGACTGATGGCGTGAGAGTTTTGCGGCGGTAACACCGAAATGAGCCTTTGCGGCGGCTTCCGCTCCGTAAATGCCAAGCCCCATTTCCGCCACATTAAGATATACTTCCAAAATGCGCTCTTTTCCCCAAATCAATTCTATAAGAACCGTAAAATAAGCCTCAAAGGCTTTACGGACCCACGTTTTTGAAGGCAATAGGAATACGTTTTTGGCGGTTTGCTGAGAGATGGTGCTGGCCCCGCGGCGCCTTCCTCCTCTCCGATGTTCTTCGATAGCATTGTCAATCTCTTCCCAATCGAAGCCTTTGTGAATAAAAAAGCGATTGTCCTCACCGGCGATAACGGCCTTAGCGAGTTCAGGAGATATCTGCTCAATTCTGCGCCAGCGCTTTTGAGTGCGGAATCTATCATCAGAGCGATACTCTATGCTTCTCGAAATCATAAGCGGAGTAAGCCATACGGGCACCCATTTCAGCACAAGCACCCAAAGGACACTCAGAGCAATGAGCGCCAGCGGTATCTTATAAAGCAAACTCCATTTAGATTTACGCACGGCAGCTGAGTTTTAATAAATACAAGTACATTTAGGCGCGGTAAACAATTTTACGCATTGCAGGAAAATTTTTACGTATAGTAAGCAAATTCATGCACAACAGACAAAGGTAGCGATTTTAACGCATTTTTAGTATATTCGCAAATATGAACCAAGAAGCATGCACAACTATTATCGTCGGCTCTAAAATGATGGTCGACGGCTCTATGATTTACGGTCGCTCAGACGACTCAAGCGCAATAAGGGCCACTCGGCTCGTATATTATCCATCCGGCAAGGGACCTAAAGAGTTCGTGGCGATTGACAGCCCTTTCAGATGTCCTCTGCCCGAAAACAGATTCGGCTTTCACGCTCTCGAGCGCGAAGACCTCCCCTATCATTGGGGTGAAGGCGGATTTAACGACCTTGGAGTGGGGATGAGCGCCACCGAAACCATCTTTTCCAACGAAAGGGTGCTCGAATTGGACCCCTATGTTCCCGAAGGATTAGCCGAAAACAGCGTCTACCACATCATACTCCCCTATATAAAGTCGGCCCGCGAAGGCGTGCTTAAGCTTGGAGAGATGATAGAAAAATACGGCAGTGCAGAAGGATTCGGGATAGCTTTTATGGATGGAAAGGAGATTTGGTATTTGGAGAATGCCGGAGGCCACCGCTGGTTAGCCAAGAAGATGCCGGAAGATAAATATATGGTTTCAGGCAATCAAAGCCGTTATCGCAAATACGACCCTGCCAAAGATTTGGCATCGAAAGATTTGGTGGAATGGGCAAGAGAGCATAAACTGTTCGAGGGAGAATTCGATTTCCACGAGGCATATAGCTTGGAAAGCGAAAAAGACAAGACCTACAATTATCCCCGAGTATGGTATCTGCAGAAACTCTTCACCCCATCGGTAGAGCAGGATGTTACCGTAAATGATTTCCCTGTTTATCAAAAGGCAGACCGCCTGCTGAGCATTGATGACCTTAAAAAGGCCTTCCGTTCTCACTACGACGGCACAGAACATGACCCCTATCTGCATTCCAACCCCAAAGAGCCGTATCGGCCTATATCCATCTTCCGCACCATCAATACCCATATTCTTCAGGTGCGCCCATGGCTCCCGATTCAAATAGGAAGATTGAATTATATGGCTGAGGGTATGGCCGACCTTTCAGTGTTCCTGCCTCTATATCAGGGGATTACCTCTTACCCGAAAGCCTATGGAATAGGCACCAAGCGCTCGCAAAGCAGTTCCGCTTATTGGCTTTTCCGCAAGGTATCGGCGCTTGGCATGCTGAATTACAATAAATATGCGCCAATCATCAAGGAGCGATATGCGGACTTCGAGGCCAAAATGGCAAAGAGCCAGGAGGAGATGGAGGCGGAATTCCTGCGCCTTTGCAGACACTCAGGTTCGTTCTCGCCTCTTGGAAAGGCAGCGAAGCTGACTGCAGCTCCCGAAGATATGGTGGTTCCTGAAGAGGCAGTGAAGATGCTCCAGGCCTGGTCGGATAAATGGCTCAGCCTTGCGCTAAGAGTGGCTTCCTCGCTTAAGGAAAGACTATTTACCGAGCTTACTAAAGATATAGAAAAGGAATATAAATTCCATGGGGCTTAGCCCTGATGCCTGAAAGAGCGGCGGCTACCGTCGAGTTCGCGCCAAAGGGCGGCATCAAATTTTTCATTTGGATAAATATACGGGCCTTCATGATCTATTGTGAAGGCCATATATGTTATCGGGACGCCCTGCTCCAAAAACATGGATTCGTAAAAGGTTTTGACCTCTCGAACTTCAGGTTCGATGATGGCTTCTGCGGATGTGCCGGAACCATACAAATCTTTCGTGCAAATCAGCAACTTCAAACCATTGGCCTCGACTACCGCTTTGGTATATTCGTGAAGAAAAAGGCTGTCGGTTTTAAGGCGGACAATTCCACCAGGCTTAAGAAACTTCCGATAGCGCTCAAGGAAAACCGGTGATGTAAGGCGTTTGTTTTCGCTTTTCGGTTGCGGGTCCGAAAATGTAAGCCAGATTTCCGAAACCTCGTCAGGAGCAAAAAAAGCGTTTATAAACTCTATTCGAGTGCGCAGGAAAGCCACATTAGGAAGACCCTCCAAGGTGGCGGTTTTAGCTCCGCGCCATAAACGCGCCCCTTTAATATCAACCCCGACATAATTCTTGCTTGGATTTCTGCGCGCAAGTTCCAAAGTATATTCGCCTTTGCCGCAGCCCAATTCTAAAATCAGCGGAGTAGTGAAAGAAGACGGAGCCGCAGGAGCTGAAGAAGCGGATTTGGAAGTAGTGTCGGCAGAGGAAGGACAAGGAGCGGTGGAGGTAGACTTGGAAGAAGTAGAAGAGGGAGAGGGAGACAGTAAAGAAGCACCGGAAGAAGAAGCTGGAGAGGCAATAAAAGGCGATTGCAAAGAAACACCGGAAGCAGCGGAAGGAGCCTGCAAAAACCACCTTCCTTTTATGGGATGGTCGCGAAGATTTTCGAAGCCGTCTGCTAAAATCTCCTTTGAAGAAGGCTGAAGCAGACAGTCGAAAGTCTCGTTTTCGGCAAATTTACGCAGTTTGTCGTGTCCCATATATGAACGGAAGAAAAGCGGATATTAACGCTTTGTTTTTTTGCTTTTTCGACGAGACCCGCGTCCGCGCCGTTTAGGTGTATCAAAACGAGAGATGGAATCATCTCCCACAGCGTCCACGAATTCGCGTACGACTACATCCTGTTCTCCCTTGAGACTTTCCGGCTTGACACCTCTGCGGTTCATACGGATTATCTCCATGACTTCCGAAGCGGCAAGCGGATAAAGATTGGCGTCAGAGTTTTTGTCGTAAGAAAAATACATGGTCTCTGCCAGAATATCGGTCTTGCGCAAATAGGCAAGTCCGTCCTTGAATTCAAGGGGCTCCTGAACGCGGGGAATGCGGGTGGAGGCATCCTTATAAGCCGGCACTTCGTAATTGAGGCAGCACTTGAGCTTGCCGCACTGACCAGCTAATTTTTGCGGATTCAGAGAAAGGTCTTGAACGCGGGCCGCAGCGGTGGAGATGCTTTTGAAATGAGATATATGCCTTGCGCAGCAAAGCTCGCGTCCGCACACGCCTATGCCCCCGATAAGGCCGGCCTCCTGACGGGCGCCAATCTGCTTCATCTCTATACGCACTCCAAACTCCTCGGCAAACACCTTTATGAGTTGTCGGAAATCCACCCTGCCATCTGCGATATAATAAAAGATGGCCTTAGAGCCGTCTCCCTGAAACTCGACATCCCCTATCTTCATCTCCAAACCCATTTCGGCGGCAATCCTGCGCGCCTGAATCATTGTGGACTGTTCGCGGGAGATGGCCTCCTGCCACTTTTCCACATCAGACTGCTTCGCCTTACGGTAGATGCGCTTGAATTCATTATCAGGACTTATTCCCTTCAACTTCATCTGCTTGGCCACAAGCGGTCCCTCGAGGGTAACTATGCCTAAATCGCAACCGGTGGCCGCCTCTACGATAACCATGTCGCCAAGCGCCACATTCTGTCCGGAAGCATTACGATATATATCTTTACGAGTATTCTTGAAGCGCACCTCAAAAAGATCTTTAGCGGTCTGGTCCGGCACGCCTTTGAGGTAATTATAGTCACGAAGTTTGCAACAACCTTCCTTGTAAGTGAAATCCACTTCACCGCTTGAAGGGTCTTGCACAGCCACAACGCCTCTATTACAATCTATTTTAATTTTTTCCATTTTATATATTGATATACATTCCGTTCACCAAATCGGTGAAGAGAATCTTAAGATTTACATTTCGGTCTATACGCTGCACGGTGCGGTCTAAAATCCCCAAAGTCATGCGTGAGAAACGAGGATTTAAGGATGAGGCCCATCCGGATGCCTCAGCGTCGTCCTCAGAGAGTTGAGCCAAGCCCTGTTGATAAAGGAAAACGCGGCGGAGTTTTTCAGCGGCATAGCGGCAGAAGCCTTTGGCGCTCTCGCGCGAAGGCAGAGCGGCCAATTCCTCTCCTACAGATAGCGCCGCCATAAGGTCACGCGCAATCAGAGCATCCATAAGCGAGGCGAGCATGCCGGAGTCATCATAAGTTGCAGCTGCGGAAACTAAGGGTGAGGCCACGCGGAACATCTGACAGCGCGACACAATAGTGGGCAGCAACTTTTCGGGCTCATGGGTTATGAGCAGAAAAAGAGTTTTTGCCGGTGGCTCCTCTAACATTTTAAGCAGTTTGTTGGCTGTCGGAAGATTCATTTTTTCAGGAAAAAGAATCACAACAGAACTGTAACCCCCTTCAAGAGAATATATGGACAGAGAGAGCAAAAGAGCATTTGCCTCCGCTACGGAAATTACGGGTTTTTTTCCCTCAAAACCAAATGCAGCATACAGCTCTTGCTCGGTAAAACGCGGATTTTCGAGCGCAAGAGTCCGGAAATCTCCCAAAAAAGCTTCGCTTGGAGATACTGTGGAACCGGAAGAGCCTGAAAGCACTACAGGAAACGCAAAGCGAATGTCAGGATGAATAAATTTAGAAATTTTATTGCAATTCGGGCATACCCCGCAGGAGTCGCCATCACTGCGTGAAGAACAATAAAGATATTGCAGGAAGGCCATGGCCAAGCTGAAGCCACCGCCGCCATTGTTTTCGTGAAGCATTATGGCATGCGGCACCTTGCCGGAATCCACCATTCCCGCCATTGCCTTTACAATAGGTTCATTTCCTGACAACTCTGCAAATCTCATTTTGTACGTATTTCGTTAAGCAGGGCAAATTGCTCCAAATAATCTCTTTCTTTTGATGGCGGCAACTTGGACAAAGCCTCAATGGCTTTCGAAACATAATCGCGAAGCACTTCCTGAGCATACTGCACTCCACCGCTAATCTTTACAAAATCGGCAATCAATTGCCGGTTTTGAGGATTCGAAGGGATGTCCAATACCATCTGCCTTATTTCATCGGCATTGGAAGCGCCTTTAAGGGCTCCAAGCAGCGGCAAGGTAATTTTCCCCTCCTGAAGATCCACCCCCACCGGCTTGCCCAAATCAAAACCGTCATAATCCAAAATATCATCTTTTATCTGATAAGCCATCCCTACAGCCTTGCCGTAATCAGAAGCAGCAGAAAAGAATTCGGGAGGAGCATCTACGCTTTTGGCTGCTGCAGTGCAGGAAAGTTCAAATAAAGATGCGGTTTTGCAATATATTATCTTGAAATAATCCTCTTCGGAAATATTTCCTGAAAAAGCTTTTTCCTGTTGGAGCATCTCCCCCTCGGAAAGGTCGGTAAGAGTCTTGGCAAAAGCCCTGAGCCCCCATTCGGTATGCTCTGACTCTTGCAGCAAGTCAAGCGTGCGGGCAAGCCAGAAATCCCCCACCAAAACCGCCGGAACGGGGCCATGAGTGCTCATAACCGTGGGAACACCCCTGCGGGTGTCGCTTTCATCTGCCACATCATCGTGGAGAAGCGTGGAATTATGCAGCATCTCCACCGCTGCAGCGAACAGACGGCTGTACTCGTTGGGCTTACCGCAAGCACGGGCCATGAACAGGCATAAGGAGGGGCGCAACAATTTGCCGGGGTTTGCCAGCAAGCCCTGGTTTATCTGTTTAAGGAGCCCGACCTGTGAAGAAAGGCGGTTATGGATTAGTTCCTTAACCGCCTCCAGGTCTTCGCCCAGGATACTGTTTATATCTTTAGGGCTCAAGGTCTGTTAGAAGAAGAAGGCCACGGAGGCCATTATGCCATTGCACTTCTGTTCCTGAATCGTATCTATTGCACTGGAGGCAGAATCGCCGGAAAGGGTGCTTTGGCCGTCATTATAAAGTTCGCCAAGATTCCAGAAATAACGGACTGAGATTTGGAAAGTATCGAAAAGATCGATACCGGCGCCAAGACCTACTCCATATTGGAGACGATTCTTTACATTATCCCAATTGCCGCTTTGAGCGGTGCCGGCAGTGGTCTGGCCGGCTGCATCGGTAAAGGCTTTTGTGGATTCGTTGGTAATGGCATAGCCTACAAAAGGTTCCGCAAATGCATATGGGCGCACACCCGGGAAAGGCAGGCCCACTTGAATCTGTACGGGGAGTTCGAGAAAACCGGTTTTATTTTCGATTGTCTGAGACTCAGCATCTTCAGGTGCTCCGGCCGGTTTACCCGAAAGTTGTTCAGTAATGCTTGCACCCTTTACGTTGTAGAGAAGAGAGGGTTGAATGGCAATTAAACCAAGATTGATTTTAAAGGCAACACCGACATGGTACTGAGTTACATCACCGATTTTGGCTGCTGCATCTTTAATGTCAGTTTCTGTGGAGGTTACACCGGCCATCACGCCGAATTGGGCATGAGCGGCGATAGTCATGCAGAGAGCTGCAAGAACGATAATTAGTTTTTTCATAATAACTATAAAAGATTATTGATTCGTTTTTCTATTTCTGCCTTGTTTACAAAGCCAACGGTTTTGTCCACAACCTCTCCATCCTTAAAGAAGAGAAGGGTGGGGATGCTGCGAATGCCATATTTCGCCGCCACTTCTTCGGCATCATCTATATTGCACTTGGCAACCTCGATTTTGCCTTCGAATTCTTTGGCAATGTCGTCTACAATAGGGCTGAGCATGCGGCAAGGTCCGCACCAAGAAGCCCAAAAGTCAACAAGAACAAGCCTGCTTGAGGCAAGTATATCATTGAAATTCTTATTGTTTGCTACTTGCATAAGTAATGTGGTTTTTATGAGTTGGATTTTTCTCGTTGAATGCAAATTTAACAACTTTTTTCAATATTCCACATAAAAGCACGCAATCACCGAAAACTTCAATTGTAATATCGGTGGAGTTGCAGCCGCCTAAAAACGATACTGAATAACTAAAACTCCAAAATAAGAACGCTTTGCGCGGGCGCTGTATAGGCGGAAGCATCCACTTTGGCGCCTGTCAGCACATTTGTTCCTTCCAAAAGCCCTCCGCTTATTTCGGCATAATTATCCCACGGGATTGTGCGGGGCTCGGAAGAGTTGTTCACATATACGAACACGATAGCCGAGCCATTGTAGCGGAAGAAAGCATAGGTGTTGTCACGGGTAAGGAAATGCATGGTCTTGCCGGTGTGCAGCACAGGCGTATTCTTGCGCCATTGAAATAGCTTGGCAGTGAAGTCGTGAAGTTCCGGTGAAACGGTTTTCGGATATGGAGCGGTGCCGGAATAAGCCTCCGCCCTGCCCTCTGCGGTAAAGAGGTCCGGCACAATGCCTTTTTCCACATCTTCTTTCCAGCCGCCGGGGAAGTCAGACCTTTTGGAGCCGTCGTTCCAATCCTGAGATGCTCTCGAAAACAGCATTTCATCTCCATTATAAAGCTGGGGAATGCCCCTCGTGGTCGCAAGCAGCGCGAGAGCCATCTTCATCTTATCCACATTGCCTCCGAAAGTATCCCCCAAGCGGGAGTGATCGTGATTTGCAAGGAAGGTAAGCATGCCGCTAAGGTCGTGGTAAGTGCCGTCGTGACTGATGGCCTCATATACCCGGGTAAGGCCGCGACCCCACATATGGGCATTGCCTTCTTCACAAAGAGCGGCGATGGTGGCCTCCTGCAAGGGGAAGTCCATTATTGAAGGCAGATGGCTGTCGAAACCGTCCTTATTCGGATTTCCTCCCTGCCAATACGCCAGATGGTCGGCAGTGGAAGTCCAGCACTCTCCGACTATATTAATCCAGGGATATTCCTCCAATACCGCCTGGCACCAACGGCTCATGGGCTCTTTTTCATTATAGGGATAGGTATCCACCCGAATACCGTCCAATCCCGAATATTCCACCCACCAGATTGCCCATTGCTGCAGATATTTAAGGGTAAAAGGATTATCCAAATTCATATCCGGCATCATAGGCACAAACCAGCCGCCTTCTTGGAGGGCGAGGTCGTACTTGGATGCGTTGGGGTCAAAATTGGTGCTGAATGCCACATTCATATTGGTATATTCCGGCCAAACGTGTATCCAATCCGCAAAGGGGAGGTCGTCCATAAACCAATGGAAAGTGCCGCAATGGTTGGTAACTATGTCTATTATAACCTTTATCCCCTTTTCGTGGGCCTTTTGCACCATGGTTTTATAGAGTTCGTTGCTGCCGAAGCGGGGGTCCACTTTGTAATGGTTTGTAACAGCATAACCGTGATAACTTTCGAAGTCTTGATTATCTTCAAGCACAGGAGTAAGCCAAATAGCGGTAGCTCCCAATCCGGAAATATAATCGAGATGGTCTATTATGCCTTGAAGGTCTCCGCCGTGACGCCCTAAATCCACCTCGCGCTCAAGGCCTTGATTCATGCCCTCGATGCTGTCGTTGGAGGTGTCTCCATTGGCAAAGCGGTCGGGGAAGATAAGATAAATCATATCTTTGGTGGAGAAACTCTCGCGCGATGCCTCTTGTTTGGGGGAGATGCTATAAGGAACTTTCATTTGAGAGCCGTCGGGAGATGTGAAGACAAGATAAGCCGTACCCTCAACGCCTTTGTTTATATTGAGGTCTATAAAAAGATAATTGGGGCTTTCGGCCTTGTGTGTTTCTTTAACGCTCACGCCGCCAAGTCCCTTGGCCTCAACGCTGTAAGTCCCTATTTCGGGACCGTTCACCATTATTTGCAGAGAATTCCGCATGCCGCTCCACCAGCAGGGCGGCTCCACATGCGCTATTTGCTCAGGGGTGGCATCTGCAACGGAAGAGGGGTCAAAGGCAGGAATGCAGGCGACAATCAAAAAGACGGCCGTCGTAATAATCGGGATAAACTTTTTCATTTCATCAGCAACATATATTGATACTTCGAAAGGGCTATATTTTCGCCCAATTCTATGGTGGCGCCGGAACGGAGATCTTTAATCTCTACCCCCGCCCAGCCATCGGGTGTGGGGAATTCATGAGCTTCGGGACGGACATTAACTATCACCAAATAATTCTCTCCTTTCTGCAGGGCAAGAATATCGTCCGTAGAGAAGGAGATATTGTCAGAACCGTGGATGGCAGGATGCTCGCTAAAAATGTGAAGCATTTGCCTGTATTCACTGCGGACATCGGGATTGGCTGTCCAATCCACCGGAGTATAATTGAAAAAATTAATGGTTTGCGGATAAGCCACTTCCTGCTGGCCATATACAAGCGCAGCGCCATTCATATAGATGGTTGCGGCATAGGCGGCCAGCGCCCCCTGAGGACCTCCGAATTCGGAAACCGTGCTGAGTTTGGTGGCCTCGTCGTGATTGGTGGTAAAGCGGAGCTTGAATTTGCCTTCAGGAAGAAGGGCATATTCTTTTTCGTTTACACGGAGGAGTTTGAGTACGGAAGAATCTCTGCAGAACACATCTCGCAAAGCATGCATATAATCCCAGCCATAGTCAAGGTCGAAGCCGGAGATTAAATTTTCGGGACCGTTCCCCTCTGCAAGCATCAGTATCGGCCTGCCTGCCGCTTCGCGTATGGCATCTATGCACTCTTTCCAGAAATCCGCCGGCACCATATCGGCCACATCACAGCGGAAGCCATCCACCCCACACTCTCTCACCCAATAAATCATACTCTCAATCATACGCTGACGCATATCTTTATTATCATAATTCAGGTCGGCCACATCCGTCCAATCGGTACCTACCGGATAAACGATGTTGCCATCAGAGTCTTGGACATACCAATCGCTATGCCCTTCCTCTATCCATTTGCTGTCCCAGGCGGTATGATTGGCCACCCAATCCATAATAAAGGCCATTCCCCTTTTATGGCATTCATCCACAAGGATTTTGAAGTCATCAAGACTGCCGAATTCGGGATTTACGGCGCAATAATCAGCAACGCTGTAAGGAGAATTCTTGCTCTTCTCAAGGCCTATCGGGTATATGGGCATTATCCATACCACATTGGTTCCCAAGCTTTTAATAGAGTCAAGTTGAGGGATTACGGCCATGAGAGAAAGGGTATCGGCAAATACGCGGGGATTCACCTGATACATCACCACCCGGTCGGGAGACGGAACAATATAGCCTGCCTCCTGCTTGGATGAGCCGCAAGACCAGAATAATAAAATCGAAATTGCTATAATAAGAATCTTTTTCATATTTAATATTGTTTGAAAACTGCAGAGGAATTTCCGCCGAATGTTACAGAATTGCCATTGACACTTACGCTACCTAACTGTGCCACAATCTTGCTTAAATCGCCTGAAAGTGTGGCAGTGGCCTCGGATGAGGAAAGGTTGTGAACGACGAGCATCTTATTGCCATCGGAATCGCTCATATACCAGGCAGCGAAGTTGTTTGCGAGGCCGGAACAGGCGCTCATAACACCATGTTTAAGGGCGGGATATTTGGCACGGACCTTGCCGAAAGTACGATAAACGTTTAAGATGGAGTTCTGGTCGGCGCTCTGCGATGCTACAGAATAAGCGCTGCCTTTGAGGTTCGAAATTATCTTACCGCTCAACTTGGCTGACGCCCAAGCGCCTCCGTCCCAATTGATAGGGGTGCGCACATACTCATCTCCCCCTGCCTTGCTGCCATAATATCCAAGCTCTTCTCCCTGATAAATAAAGGGTTTGCCCTGTGCGGTAAGGAGAATGGCGCCGGCCTGCTTCTCTTTGGCGGTGGATTTCCCCAACACCTCGCCGGTGCGGTCTTCATCGTGATTGGAAAGCTTTAGCGATGCTATCCCATCACTTCGGGAAGATGTATAAATTTTCTCTTGGGCAAGCACTTTGCTTACGAAATTGCTCCCGTTTTGATTATTCAGAGCCTCGCTGAGCCTCCACCAAAAACTGAAATTGAATACCGAAGGCAGTGAATTCAGATAAGTCGAATAAGGGGCATAACTGTCGTTATATTCGTTGAACACCTCGCCCACCATAAAGAAATTTCCTTTCGAACCTTTTCGAGCCGTGTAGGTGGCGTTGCAGCGCTTATACCAGCTTTCGAGAAAAGTCTTGTTGGAAGCATTATCCCAACCCGCAATGCCGCCGTAGATATGCTTTACTGCATCGAGCCGGAAGCCGTTCACTCCCATATTTATCCATTTGTCGGCAGAAGCGGCCAAGTCCTTGAAACATGCGTTGTTTTCGCATTCTGCTACAGGACCGAAATTAAGATCCGGCATCCAATAGCTGAAGCAAGAGAAATAATAAAGATAATCTATATCCGTAAGGGTTATGTCTTCACCATTAGGCACAAGAGTCATCGGGTCCCCCAAGCTTACAACAGTATTGCCTGGCGAAGCGCCGAACTTGGAGCCTGTATTCCAATTGGGATATTTCCGTACGAGAAAGCCCACATAGCCCGTGAAATCCACTACAGCATAAAAGGTGCTGTCGCCGTTGTCTACAAATTTAGAAGTGGCGGCTCCGGAATTGTTCCAATAATAAAGATTCCAGCTTGAGGTGCCCTCGGTGACTTTTTCGTCGGTAGCGGTAACGGTTATTACAGAAGATGTGTCTGAGATGTCGGATAGAGTAAAGCGATATTTCCCCGAAGCCGGTGCGGCAGAGCCTGTCCGGGCCCATTCCCCCGAATTCTTGGCGGTGATGGAGGTGAATTTCCCCGCCGCTACATCAGCGCTTGGGTCGGAGCTGATAAAGTAGTAGTCCCGATATTTGCTGTCCGGATTTGCCATGGCATCAAGGAACCAAGGATGCTCCTTGCCGGAATGGTTTAGTACATAATCGAGGTAGATGCCTATTCCCTTGGCTTTGGCGGCATCAATCAAGGCCTTGAGGTCGGCTTCGCTGCCGTAAGCGGGGTTTACCGAATAATAATCGTGCACATCATAGGCATGATAGGAGCCGCAGGGGTGGATGGGCGATAGCCACAAGCTGCTGACGCCTAAGCTCTCGAAATAATCGAGATGATTCTGAATGCCCTTGAAATCCCCTATTCCGTCCCCATTGGAATCTGCAAAAGAATATATCAGCAGTTGATAGCATGTTCCGGCAAAATCCGCCGCATTCTGCTCCATCAGAGTTTGACTGTTTTTATTGCATGGGCCTGTTTTATTGCAAGATGCAAGGCTTATAGAGATGATGGCCGCCAGAATTGGCAGAAAAATTGATTTCCTTTTCATAAGGCCTTTATTATTGTTTCGAGTTTGTCAATGTCTGATGTTGTTGTAGACCAGCTTGTAACAAAACGGCAAAGGTCATGGTTTTCATCTATGGAGCACCATTTTTCGAAGAATGCATGCTTTTCCAGCGCAGCCTTTTGCTGTTTTGAAAGAATGATGAATTGCTGGTTGGTGCTTGAAGGCTTGCCTATGGCTATACCGGCATCGCTGAATGCCTTTTGCAGGCGCATAGCTAACTCATCACCGTGTCTGCCTATTTGCAAATAGAGTCCGTCTGTGAAAAGGGCATCGAATTGCAAAGCAATTAAACGTCCCTTTGCGAGCAAGGCGCCATGTTGTTTGATGCGTGTGAAGAAACGCTCCGGAGCGCCTTTTCGCGGGAACACCAATGCCTCCCCGCAAATAGCCCCGCACTTGGTTCCGCCTATATAAAAGGCATCGCAATGCTCAGCTAAATATTTAAGCGTTATGTCATTCCCATCAGCCGCCAGGCCATATGCAAGGCGTGCTCCATCCACAAACAATTTGATGCTGTATTTTTGGCAGATGTCGTGAATGTCTTTCAGTTCTTTTGCCGAATATAAAGTGCCGAGCTCGGAGGGGAAAGAAATATATACAAGCCCCGGCTCTACCATATGCTCGCGAGTATCGTCTGCGTGAAAAGCCTTTAGTAAATCTTCCAACTCTTTGGGCTCCAATTTGCCATTATGTTCCGGCAGAGAAATTACTTTATGTCCGGTATATTCCACTGCCCCCGCCTCATGTACATTTATATGGCCGCTTTCTGCCGACACCACCCCTTGCCAGGGCTTTAAGAGAGAAGCTATTGCTATGGAATTTGTCTGGGTGCCTCCGGCAAGAAAAAACACATCGGCCTTAGGGTCGTCGCAAGCCTCGCGGAGCCTTGCTTTTGCGCTCTCGGAATAAACATCAAAACCATAAGGGGCGGAATATTCGCTGTTGGTCCTCTCCAAGCTTTTCAGCAGTGCCGGATGCATGCCGTTATTGTAATCGCAGTCGAAATGTAACATATTTTTTTGCATGTACAGCTATTCTGCGAATATACGAATTTTCAAGCGATTATGGTATGCTACATTGACGAATGGCTACCTCCTCCGAGGACCGTCTCGCTATGCTCGACCCCACCATTCCGCTTCGCTTCATGGTCAAGCGTTTTCGTTGCCGGCAGCTTATCCCTGAGAGGACTCCGCTCACTTTGTTCGCTCCGGCCCCTCCCACCGTTTCCTACGTGGTCTGCGACCACTTGTCTCCGGCGGGCCCCGCCCCCTACCCCTGTCCGGGGGTGGACAGGCCTCTCAGGGGCAAGCTGCCGGTCGTCCAACATCGTTGCTCCTCTCATTTCCGCTTCATGGTCAAGCATTTTCGGCCCTTTCTGCTCAAGCCCTACCACCCTGCTTCTCCTCAGCCCTCTTTTTTTGCTTCATGGTCAAGCGTTTTCGGCCCTTTCTGCTCAAGCCCCCACGAAAAAAACGTGGGGCTACGACGTTTTCGGCCTTTTTTGCTTTATCATGAAGTCAAAAAATAGTCAACCAAAACCAGCGATAAGCATCTTCGCAGCCGGCAACTGCCAACGCTATGAATCTCGGTACGAAAAACACCAAGCCCCCACGCAATAAAAAAAGAGTTAAAAGGCCGGAAGTATAATGAACGAAATCTAAAAAAAGAGACGCCACCCTTACGGTGACGCCTCTTTCGAGAGTTAAAAGCGTGAAAAACTTATTTTATGGAACCTGCTTCGTTATTGAAGTCAAAGGTTACGGTCTGGCCTGTCTTAAGAGCGATATTCTCGGGATCTCCGCCGGTGCCGCGGTAAACAATCCTGCCGTCCTTAATGATGAACTCGGCATGCCACCAGTCTTTTTCGGTAATCATAGAGCTCTTCACAAAAACACGCATATTGCCGTCTGCAGCAACCACATAGCTGGCAGTACCGTCTGCATTATTGGTAAATACCGCATCCGCACAATCCATGCTCCAATCGGGATTCTTAAACGGAGTATTCATACCTACTATAACTGCTGGCTCTACAACTACTCTGCCGTTAACAACATCCACATTGATGGTGTAAAGGCCATCCCTGCTTACTATAAGGTTACCGCCATCTTCGGTAGCGCCTGTAACGCTTTGATCACCTGTCTTGGGGGTAGCGAAATCGCCCTCCCAAGCCTTCTCTGCACAGAACTTGAACTGAGTGGTTGTTGTCATATAGCGAACTGCCCAGAATTGACCCTCCTGACTATGGAACTGATTCATGGTAACAACTCCTTCTGATTCCCATTTCCAATTGCCGAAATCGTTGCCTATCATATACATGGTGGTGGGAGTGGTCGATTCCTTGGTACATACTGTGGTATAGCTGAAAGATTTTCCAACTGCGCCTGCAGCAAGCTTGAAGGTGAGAGTAACGGTATATTCTCCGGCTGTCTCCACTTTGATGTTGCCACCGCCCTGTGCAAGACCGTCTTGGGTTTGGTTCAAACCTAAGTTGGTGTTGGCTTTTACCTTTCCGGCATCATCAAGGGTAATCTTCCAAGAACTTGCATAAGCGAACTTGAACTCAGCACCGGCTGCAAGCTTCTGGGTTTCGAGAGTCATTGTAAAGCCATCGTTGGAGTATGTGGGTGCAGGGAAAGCTGTGAATCCCCAGCTGTTCATACCGCCACGTACGCCCCACTCTACGGGAGCAACTATAATTTGAGCTCCGCCTGCATTGTCGAGGTCTCCGGAAGTGTTAAGGTCGAGAACGATGTGATACAGACCGGTTGTTGCAACCCTCATTGCAGGAGCGGATTCGCCTGTCTGAAGAATTCCCTTCTTGATGGGAATAGCCGGATTGGCATCATAAATCTCAGAAGATTCAGGATCGATGGTAATATCTTCGAGAGCAGCACTGTAACGGGTTTCTTTACCTGCCGCATGATAAAGGAGTTCGAAATCCTTACCGCCTTCGAGAACGATATACTTCTCATACATGCCTTCGCGTGCGCTTTGTTCGGCGGCTTCATTTATACCTGTAGACATTCCATATTCTGCAGTGATTTCAGTAGAACCGGTAGCTGCACCGGCTACATAGAAACCATCTTCAGTAACCTTGTTCAGGTCGGGCTTCGGTTTCTTTTCGCAAGAAACCACGAAGATGGATGCGAGCGCAATGGCGCTCAAAACGTACATTAACTTTTTCATGAAAATTGTTTGTTTAAAATGATTTTATATAAAATTATTAATTGTATCCTTGATTTTGAGTCCAGAGAGAATTGCCGTTCTCATCCTTGGGAGAAGTTTCGATAACTTTCTCGGGAATCGGGAACCAGTTGCGATAGTTTTCGGTTGCCGCTACATACTGTACATACGAGGGGTCGCCGAACTTTCCGAAACGGATAAGGTCGCGTCTGCGTATATTTTCCCATGCAAACTCCCTTCCGCGTTCATCGAGAATGCCGGGGAGAGTAAGAGCGTCAGGATATGCCGCAGCATATGCAGCCTGGGGATTATTTTCGTATGCGAAGGTCCTTGCGCGAAGAGTTGCAAAGTCGGGATCGGTAGTCCAACCCGAAATACCCGCACCTCCGCGCAGTATCGCCTCTTCCTTCATCCAAAGCACATCGGCATAACGGAAGAGAACAAAGTCATTCTCGCAATACTGATAAGCTTTTGTCCTGTCAATTTCGTACTTGAAGAGACGTGCGCCATCATTCCATGTGGCTGCGGTAAGAGATTCAACTTCGGGACGTATATTTGCGAGGGTGCCGTTTTCGTCTTTAAGCTGGGTGGTGCCGTCTGCCGAATAAATCGGGCCGACAAACCAGCCCCACTGATGCTCGTTGAGCGTACCCTTACCCTCATCGCCCGCACCGCGTACATCGCGTTTATTATAGCGCTCCATGAAGGCGGGGCGTGCACAGAAACCGTTCCATGGCTTTTCCTGCATATTATAAGTAGTCTGCTGGCTGTAATGAAGGGTAAGAATGGTAAGACGGAGTTTGTTGGACATGCTGCCGATGCTGCGCTGGTCGAACTCGCCATTGCCGTTTTCCACTATCACAAAGATATTCTCCTTGCTTGTGCTGTTGTCAATTTTGAAATTGGTGAAGAAATCCGGCTCGATGCTGTATGCCTTGCTGTCGATAACCATATCGCAGCAACGTACCGCATTGGTGTAAAAGTCTTTGGCAGCATTGATTTTGATGGCCGGCTTTTCTGCTTCGGAACCTGCGTTTACAATAGCATCCGCCTCTATATTGGAGGTCTTGCAGCCGAAAGATTCGGCGTTTAGATAAAGACGGGCCAGAAGCGTATAGGCAAAACCTTGGGTTACACGGCCGTAATTCGTCTGGCGATCAGCCTCGCTTGCTATTACAGGAAGATTGGGTGCATTTTTTTCGAGACATGCAACGAGCTTGCTCCAAACCATAGGAGCCTCCATTAAAGGAGCATCAGTGGTTACGAATTCCTCGAGATAAGGAATACGGCCGAAGCAGTCGAAAAGCATGTAATAGTAATAGGAGCGAAGAACTTCCAACTCACCCACATACTGATTGTACACCTTCTCGGACATTGATGCCTTATTATCATTCAGTGTGGCGAGCAGCTTGTTGCAAAGCACTGCACCGGAAATTGTAGTATCCCAGATGTTCTTGAACGCAGAAGCCAAAGGAGTCCAGGTATGAGTATTCAGATTGCGCCAGTATCCTCCATCGGACCAGTGCTCTCCGGGCATACGCACCGGGCATAAGCACTCATCAGCGGTAAGGGACGCAACACCCCAATAGCCCCAGTGGTCGTGAAGCCATTTTACATCGGCATAAGCCTGGCCTACTAAAAGCACCACATTCTCTTCCGCTTCGAACATCTCCTCGGCGGTAGGATTGCCGTAGTTCACCTCATCCAGCATCCCCTTGCAAGAAGAAAGCAAGGAAACGCTCAAGAATGCTATAAGTATAAATTCAAGTATCTTTTTCATATTCTTCGAACTATTTGAATGTTACGTTTACGCCGATGAGCATCGTAGCTACTGTGGGATAGAAATCACAATAGTCGATGCCTGCATCCCATACACCGGTGGTATTCACTTCGGGGTCCATGCCGCTGTACTTCGTAATGGTAAAGAGATTCTGACCGCTTGCATACACACGCAGCGAACTTAAGAACTTGTTATCCTTTACAGGCAGGGTGTAGCCCACTGTAAGGTTATCTAATTTAAGATAAGAACCGTCTTCCAGATAAAGGCTGGCAAAGTGCGCCTTGTTAGTATATAAGACATTGGTTTTGCTTATATCCTTCATAAAAACATTTAGAGACTGTGAAGCCTGCGGACCATATGCCCAACGGGTCAGATTCAATATCTTATTACCTACGACTCCGCGCATGAAAGCGCTTAAATCCCAATTCTTCCAACGAATGGTGTTGTTCCAGCCGAAGGTAAACCAGGGTTGAGCGTTGCCGATTACCTGACGGTCGGCTTCAGTAAGGTTTGCATCCTGCTTATAGCCACCTTCGGGAGTGAGGAACATCCAAGTGCCGTCATCTCTGAAACCTGCGAACTGATAACCATAGAAAGAACCCACAGACTCACCCTCTACAAGAATTTGAGTCATGGTGTTCATAATACCGTTTTCGCCTACTCCGCCGGAAGTCGTCATTTTGTAGTTGAAGCCCTTGGAGGGGTCTGACAACTTGGTGATTATATTACGGTTGTAGGAGAGAGTGGGAGTGGTAGTCCACATGAAGTCATTTGTCTTGATTGGAACATAGCTGAGTATGAGTTCCGCTCCGTAGCTAACCATCTGTCCCGCATTTGCGAGCAGGGTGTTGTATTGATAAGGAGGTGTGGGGACCTCGTAGTCCCAAAGAAGGTCGCGGGTATTGCGGTAATAAACGTCTAAACTGCCATAAAGCCTTTCTTTAAGAAAAGAATAGTCAACACCTAAGTTATATTCGAATTTCTTTTCCCAACGGAGGTCGGGGTTTACATTCTGCGAAACGCCGTAAGTGTAAACATATTGGCCGTTGTACCAGAATGTGCCTGCATTGGAAAGCATCGCTACAGACCTGAGGTCGGTTGCAAGGTTATTGCCGGTAACACCGAAACCTGCACGGAGCTTAAGGTCATCCACCCAATTTGCGCCCTTCATAAAGTCTTCACCGCTTATACGCCAACCAGCGCTCACAGCGGGGAACCAACCCCATTTGTGATTGGCGCCGAAGCGCGAGGAGCCCTCACGGCGAAGAGATAAACTCAAGAGATATTTTTCAGCGTAATTATAATTGACACGTCCGAAAAGGGCCGCCAATGTATTGGAATTGCGCGATGAACTTACGGAAAGATATTTTTTCGAGGCATCGCCGTTTCCGATTTGATAATACTTCATGTTTTCGGTCGGGAAGCCCTTATTGCTCAAGGATTCTCCGTCATAAAAGAAGTTCTGCCATGAGAAGCCGAACACGCCTGCAACATTGTGCTTTCCGAAGCTGCGAACGTAATCGGAGGTGGCTTCGAACAGACGGTTGTAATTGGTGCTCGAACCGCGTCCAGCCTTGCCCGATCCGGCCTCATCACCGCCGAGGGTCCTGTTTGCCCAATAGCTGTGATTGTCGCCTTCCTCTATGGCTCCGAATGCGCTTACTTTGAGGCCTTGTATCGGCTTGATGTTAAGCGTGGCCTTTACGCTTCCGCGGAAGTAGTTGCCGTCGCCATAGGATTCCTTCTGATTCATTGCCTCGATTGGATTGCTCTGGCCTGTTCCCTGAGGAATGAAATAGCCGGAGACAGAGGTCTCATCGTATATCGGATATGTAGGATTGACTATGGCCGCCTGCTTGAAGTCGCCGCAGTTGTAGTCGTTGCGATAATGCATGTAAGAGAGGTCGTACTGCATGTCCAGCCAGCCGTCAAGAGCTTTTTGCCCTGCGGCAAGCTTGGCTATATATTCCCTGCGATTGCTCACCTTCGCTATACCCTGCGCATCTTTATAATTGAGGGATGCGCGATAATTGAAATTGGATGCGGAGCCCACTATTGCAACATTGTGATTGTGTGCAATAGCCACATCACGGGAGAGCTCATCAGTCCAATCGGTAACATAGCTTTTACCGGCGTCATCCTTATAAAGTGTGGGAACCACTTTTCCGCCGGAAAGTTCGGCAAGATTTGCGAACTCTTCGGGAGTAGCCATTCCTGTTTTACCGTTGCGTACCGATGCGCTTGCATAGCCGGCATATTCAACGAGGGTTTTGGCCTTGTCGGAGAAGTTGCCTCCGCGTTTTGTGGTAATGATGATAACTCCGTTGGTACCGCGTGTGCCGTAGATGGCGGCAGCTGAGCCGTCTTTGAGAACATCCATGGAGGCAATCTCATCGGGGGCTATCTGATCGATGCCGCTTACGGGGATGCCGTCAACGATATAAAGCGGGGATGTGCCTGCGCCCTTGTCGAGGGTGGAAAATCCGCGGATTTGCACATTGAAACCTGTATGAGTGGGGTCGGAAGTAGTACGGATAATGTTAAGACCCGCCACTTTACCCTGAAGCAAACCTATAGGGTTGGCCTTTACGCCGGGGTTGAAATCTTCCGGCTTGATGGATGCCACCGCACCCGTCACTTCCTTTTTCTTTTGAGAACCATAGCCTATCACCACTACGTCTTCGAGAAGATGCGAGTCTTCTTGAAGAATAATTGTGGAAGGCAGCTCGGAAGCTTTGAAGGTAAGCGAAATGTAACCCATGCAACTTACTTCGACGGTGGCGTTTGCGCTTGAAACAGTAAGCGAAAAGTTTCCATCCAAGTCTGTTTGCACACCGACTGTTGTGCCCTGCTCTAAAACCGCCGCGCCGATGACCGGCCCGAGCTCGTCCACCACCGTCCCTTTAATCTCATAGCCGGATTGAGCGGCAAGCGAGAAGGAGAGGAGGATTAAAGCTAAAAAGCTTAGAATTTTTTTCATATATAATAAAGATGCTTTAAATATTTATTTGGTTGCGTTCTTTTCTTTTACAATTCCAACAAATAAACTGGCGAGAAGCATGAAGACACCCGCAATTATAAAGATGCAGGCGGCTATGCGGCTGTCGGCAGCAGCTTTCGCAGCGCCATCCAGCGCCATATAGGCCCCCTTGCCGAATGCGGCGTTCCTGATTAGGGAAACCATTGCGCCACCGAGAATACCCATGCAAATCTGCGGAATCACCACCGTAAAATTGAATATGCCCATATATGTTCCGGAAGCGCGGCCGTCGATAGCCTTTGACAGTATGCTGTAAGGCATTGCAAGGATACCCGCCCAGGCTATGCCTATAAATAACATAGGTATCATCTGCTCGTACTGGTTATGTGCGAAACCGAGCCAGATGAAGCCTATTGCGCCGCAAAGGAGGGTGGCCGAATAAACCGGCTTGCTGCCGAATTTGTTTGAAAGGCGTGTCATGAGCAGCGATGCTATACAAGCGCTGATAGGATAAACTGCATTGAGAACGCCGGTCCAGGTTTGGGCCGCCCCAAGATTAATCGTGTCCCCGACTATAAAGCTGCGGGTGATAAGCGGTTTCAGGTAATTCCACATGAGGAAGAGAGCCGCCCAGCTGAAGAACTGTACCACACCAAGCTCAAGCATGGTTTTAGGTACGGTTTTTAGCAATTGCCAAAAAGATTTTTTCTCTTCGGGCCGGGCGGCCTCCTGCTCAGATGCACCACTGTACTCGGCAAACTCCTTGGGAGGATATTCCTTTACCGTGAAGATTGTAACCAGTACTGTGGCAAGGAGAATGGCCGCACCTGCATAGTACGACCAAGCGATGTGCGCGGCGACGTCGCCTTGGGGAGCAGTATCGGACACTCCTATCCAAGTCATAATAAGGGGTAGGAGTGCACCGATAATGCTGCCAAGATTGATGAGAAATGTCTGAATGACGAATCCTTCCGTTTTCTGACTATCATCCAACATATCCGTTACGAGCGCTCTGAAAGGCTGCATGGTAATGTTGAACGACAAGTCCATGAACAGAAAGACAAGGGCGCCCATAACCAGGGGCGCAAAAGCCAACAACTTGTTACAATTGGGCATCAATACCAGCGCAATTGCCGATATGATGGCTCCAAAAAGGATGTAAGGCTTACGACGTCCAAGTCTTTTGCTCCAAGTGTTGTCGGAGAACATTCCTACAATGGGCTGTACCACTAACCCGGCAATCGGAGCCATGAGCCAAAAATAACTGAGGCTGCTCAAATCTGCCCCGAATACCTGAAGGATGCTGGACGTGTTAGAGTTCTGCAGGCTGTACCCGATTTGAACTCCTAGAAATCCGAAGCTCAAATTCCAAATCTGCCAGAAACTTAATTTTGGTTTTTTTCTCATCAGTCTTAGTGACAAAAAGTTATGCAAGATACTTATATAGGACATTCCCCGAAAATCTATTGAGACGAATGGTAAAAAAATACAGACGAGCGGTAGAAATATTGCGACGAATTTGTATCTTAGCAGTCGGACATGAAACTGAAAACTCATTGGCTCATACACATTTTTGCTCTACTGCATCTCCTCGCCTCTCTTATTTGCGGCCTGATGAATGCGGACGACTCTCTTCTGCTTACAGTGCTGACCATAACCCTTGTCCTGTTCATTTGCCTTAGGGGCAATGTAGGGGTGGAATTGACGGTCATTGCCATAGTGCTGGCGAATTTGTTCGGTTATTTGTTTGGAAGTATGATTGCATGGGCCATAGGGCTTGCCATTGACAATATGGCGGTAGTTCAAGCATTGTCTACCGCTGCCACCACGGAAATCCTCGGCTGGAGCATATTGGGATTCACCAATCGTCACAAAGATGCCGCAAAGGAGCTTTCCGAAGAAGAACGCAATATTCAAATGGGCTGGCTCATAATCGCGGTTGTGGTGGTGTATATGATAAGGGTCTTCATCAATCTCATCTTCTCCACCCCCTCCGGCTCCAACGAAGGCTTTAAGGCAATACAGGACTTCTTGCACAATCCCCTTATGATGTTGATTATTCTGGCAACCAGCATCTTTTTTATACTCTACATCAAGCGCGAAGACAATAATCTCTCTTCTTCCGGCAAAATCCTAAGCTACGCCATCTATTTCATTTCCGTAAGTTTGCTGTCGGCCCTCTTTGTAGGAACCGGACTGCCCTTCAGCTTCAAACTGGACCTCTCCGCCGAGCGCTTCATGCTGCTCGCAGCCGTTTCGCTTGTAGCCAACGCTGCCATCTTCTCCTTTGTATATATAGCCAATATAGCTCTTACCGCCCGAAGGAAACTGCAAATCGAACGGGAAAAAGCCAATAAGGCCCACTATCAATATCTTCTTTTAAAACAACAGGTAAACCCCCATTTTCTCTTCAACAGCCTCAATGCGCTCGATTCGTTAGTGCATGAGGGTTCGAAAGAAGATGCCAGCCGCTTCATCCACCAACTTTCCGGTCTCTACCGCTATATGCTTCGTAACGAAGAGGAAGATGTGGTGACGCTCAGAGAAGAATTGGAATATTCGAAAATGTATGGCGCGCTTGTGAAAATGCGCTGGCAGGATGCTTTGGTGTTTAATATTTCGGTTAGGGAAGAAGATATGAGCTATTATGTGGTGCCCTGCTCTGTACAACTTTGCATAGAAAATGCAATAAAACACAATTCCATGAGCAAGGAAAAACCGTTGGAAATATCTATAAGTTCAGATGGCTCGTTTGTTACAGTGGAAAACGTTCTGGCCCCCAAGCTCGGTGAAGTGGAATCCACAAACTTAGGCCTCAAATACATAAAGCAGCAATATCTTGCGCAAGGCAGCAGCGCAGTAGAGGTGGAGCAAAGCAAAGAGAGTTTCAAGGTTAAATTGCCCCTGTTATAAAACTTGAATTCCTTTGAAGCTTGAATCATGAATTTCGCGCAAATGTTTAAATCCGGAATTTTGTAAACGCTAAGTTTTAATCATGAGAGCATTTATAATAGAAGACGAGCCTGCGGCAAGACGCATTTTGAAACGTCTGTTGAATGAGAATTTTCCGGATATAGAAATCTTGGGGGCGGTCGGTTCGGTAAAGGCGGCAGTGGAATGGTTGAGTTCGCATTCCTGCGATATTGTTTTTATGGATGTGGAATTAGAGGATGGCAATAGCTTCGAGATTTTCCGTCAGATAAAGATAGATGCTTTTGTGGTGATGACAACGGCCTACGACAATTATGCGGTCAAGGCCTTCGAGGTGAATTCCGTCGATTATCTGCTTAAGCCCATCGACCTCCCTATGCTTTCCAGGGCAATTCAGCGCTGCCGCGACGCCAAAGATCATTCCAATATAGACAAGATTCTCGATGCCCTTTCCGGAAAGCCCTTGTACCGCGAGCGCTATATGATTCGCATAAACGACAGAATCATGCCTGTGAATGTGAGCGATATTGCCTGGTTTGAATCGGTAAGCAAATCCTCGTATGTAATACTGCGTAGCGGCATGCGCTATATAATCAACCCCTCTCTCGATGAAGCCGAAGCACAATTGAATCCCGAGGCCTTTTTCAGGATTTCGCGCAGCTGCATCATTGCAAAAAATTCCATAAAAAGCATTATAAAGTTAAGCGGCAGCAGGTTGCGCTTGGAAACAGAGCCCAAGGGGGAATTGGAGGTTTCGTGCGCTCGCGTGGATGATTTCCTCTCTTGGATGGAAAAATAGTATTATCTTTGCGTTCATGTTTGATTTGCTTGTTATACATTGGAATGTAAATCCGGTGATTTTCCATATCGGATCGTTTGGATTACGCTGGTACACCCTGCTTTTCCTTTCAGGTTTTATATTCGGCTGGTATCTTTTCAAATGGTTTTTCACCCGCGAAAAGGTCTCGACCGAACTTATGGACCAGCTGCTTTTCACTTTGTTTCTCTGCACCATAATAGGGGCAAGATTAGGGCACTGCATTTTTTACCAGCCTGACTATTACTTCGGCTCCTGGAAAGGATTTTTAGAGATATTCATGATGTGGAAGGGCGGCCTGGCCTCGCATGGAGGAGCCATTGCCTTGCTGATTGGAATGTTGTGGTTTACAAAGCGTTACGGTAAGCAGAACGGCTTTGATTTCTTTTGGATAATGGACAGGCTCTGTATAGCCGTGGCCTTTGCGGGCTGTCTTATCCGCATCGGCAATCTGTTCAATTCCGAAATCTACGGCAATGTCACCTCCCTCCCATGGGGATTCGTCTTTACTTTACGCGGAGAAACCGAGCCAAAACATCCCACCCAAATCTACGAAGCTCTTTCATATTTGATTCTCGGTCTTATTTTGCTGTGGTTTTATTGGAAGCGTATAGACAAAACTCCCCGCGGCTTTTACTTCGGCTGGTTTCTCATCGGCTGCTTCGGCATGAGATTCCTAATTGAGTTTGTAAAGGAGCCGCAGGTGGAATTCGAGAACTTTATGACATTGAATATGGGTCAATGGCTGAGTATTCCATTCATAATCGCAGGAATTGTAATTCTAATAATTGCATACAAGCGCAAGGTCTCTTCCTGGGCCAATCCGCCGAAACCCGGCAAACGTCCCAAAGCCGCACCCACCAATTACGCAAAGCCGCTGAAATAATCACTCCAAAAGGGTTGCTTTCACTAACTTCGTCCACGCACCTACCAATTACGCAAGCGCCCCAAAACCGTATCTGCCAATTATGCAAAGCCGCTGAAATAATTCAGCGTCGGTTTTGCTGTTCCGCAAACTCGAACAAATACCGTTCGGGGTTTATTTCTATATAAAAGACTTCCGCTATAAAAGCCTTCCGCTCAACTTTTTTTTGGACGAAATTTCGAGCGTAAAATAGAAAGTGCTGATAATGAGGTAGATCCTTAAACAAGGTCAGCCAATTTGTCGGGTGTTCTTTAAGGATTTCGATGATGGTCAGCGAGTTACATTTTACACTCGCTTTGGGAGGGCGGCAACCGGTGCAAATAAACCGGTGTGAATATAGACATCTGCAAAGCTTGCCGGGACTCCGGATCTTCGCAAAGCTCTATTCCATAATAGCGGCAACACCGGGCAGGACTTTGCCCTCCATGGCTTCGAGCATGGCGCCGCCCCCGGTGCTCACATAACTTACCTTATCTGCAAAACCCATCTGAGTAACGGCAGCAACACTGTCGCCGCCACCCACTAAAGTATAAGCGCCGGCTGCGGAGGCATCCGCCAAATCCTGTGCTATGGCAAGCGTGCCTCTGGCAAAATTGGGCATTTCAAATACGCCAACGGGTCCGTTCCAAAGAACGGTTTTTGAATTCAAAATAACTTCGCGCCAGGCTTTGGAACTTTCGGGGCCGCAATCCACGCCTTCCCAGTCATCCGGAATTTCAATTGTGGGTACAAGCTTGAAGGGCGCATCATTGTCGAATGTTTGGACAATCAACGTTTGCGGGGCAAGATAAATATTTATGCCGAGCTCTTTTGCTTTTGCAAGTATCTCCTTTGCCTTCGGAATCAACTCGTCTTCGTGCAAAGAAAGTCCGATTTTTCCGCCTTGCGCTTTAACGAAGGTGTAGCCTATGCCGCCGCCGAGAATCATATTGTCCACCTTTGGGAGAAGATTTTCGAGCACACCGAGCTTGGAGGACACTTTGGCTCCACCGATGATTGCAGTAAAGGGCCTCTTGGCATTTTTGAGCACATTATCTATAGCCTCGATTTCGCCTTCCATAAGGTAGCCGAACATTTTGTCGTTAGGGAAATACTTGGCGATAAGGGCAGTGGATGCATGTGCGCGGTGCGCTGTACCAAAAGCATCATTGATATAGCAGTCGGCATAGCTTGCCAACTTTGCTGTAAATGCCTTCTGGCTTTCCTTAACTGCCTTTTTAGCCGCTGCAACTTCCTCTTCAGAGGCATCTTCGGCCAATCCGCGGGGCTTGCCCTCTTCCTCAGCATAATAGCGGAGGTTTTCGAGCAAAAGAGCCTCTCCCGGCTTCAAAGCCATAGCATCTTCATCTGCTTTCTGGCAATCAGGGCTGAATTTCACGGGAACACCGAGGCAATCGGAAACATGCTTAACAATATGCTTCAGCGAGAATTTGGGATCCACTTTTTTAGGTCTGCCGAGATGGCTCATTATAATAACGCCGCCTCCGCTTGCAAGCACCTTTTTAAGGGTGGGCATAGCGCGACGGATGCGGGTATCGTCGGTGATGTTGAAATTTTCATCCAAGGGGACATTGAAGTCTACGCGTACAATGGCCTTTTTTCCGGTAAAGTTGTAACTGTCTATGTGCTGTCGCATAATATGATTTTGTTTTGATTTCAAGACCGCAAATTTAGCAAAATTCTACATATCTTTGCAGTTGTGTCGGATAAGCAGGGCGTTTTTATTCTAAATTTTTTATCAGATGGTAGAGTTCCCAAAGCAAGAATGGAAAGATTATAGCTTGTTGGACAGCGGTAACGGTATGAAATTAGAACGTTTTGGCCGCTATACAGCAATAAGGCCGGAGCCAAAGGCTCTATGGGAGCCTTCGATGAGCGAAAGGGAATGGCTGAGATTGGCATCGGTGCGTTTCAAGCCCGGAGCCGGTTTCGGGAGGGCCGGAAAAGAAGACAGCGGAACTTGGGAGAAGATAAAGGAGATGCCGGACAGGTGGTTTATTGGGTATCCGGGAAATGGCTTTGAATTGCAGATGAGATTGGGGCTTACAGCATTCAAGCATGTGGGGATATTTCCCGAACAGGCGCCGAACTGGGAATATATTTTTAGGAATTCTTTGCCGCAAGGTACAAGAGCCGGTTTGCCACAAAATGGTTCGGGTGCTTTGCAACAGGGCGGTTTGGGCGGTCCGGCAAAAGACGAACAGCCTTTTGCACAACAGTTAGCAGGACGCCCGCAAGCCGCAGCGGACAGGTTGTCGCCTGTTGCAACAACTCAACAGAAAGTTTTGAACCTCTTCGCCTACACGGGCGGTGCGTCGCTAGCGGCAAGAGCGGCGGGCGCAGATGTAACCCACCTCGATTCCGTAAGGCAGGTGGTTAGCTGGGCACGCGAAAACATGGAGGCTACAGGGCTTAGCGATATCCGCTGGGTTATAGAAGATGCTATGAAATTCGTAAAGCGCGAAGCCAAGCGCGGGCGTTTATACGATGGCATAATACTCGACCCACCGGCTTACGGACACGGCCCCTCCGGCGAAAAATGGAAGTTGGACGAGCTGCTTTTCGAAATGCTAAAAACTGTGGCGCTCATACTTGAGCCGAATCACGGCTGGATGGTGCTCAATCTTTACAGCAACGGCTACAGCGCAGGGCTTGGCGAAACGATTGTAAGAGAGGCCTTCGGTCTTAAGCCAAAGGCGGTAAAAGCAAGACTTTCAAAACATCCCGCAGATACAAGACAGCCGGACACCCTTTCAGACCAGCGGAATACATACAAAGTCTCTTCAGGACAGCTGGCTGTTCCTTCCGGCCGGCAGGATGCCCGCAAAGGCTCTTCAAAACAAACGGCTACTCTTTCAGTCGGACAAAATGCCGATAAAAGCTCCTCTAAAAACGCAGAAGCCGATAACCACAAAATCTCCAGCGGCGAACTCGCCCTTAACGACCCCTTCGGCAAAGCCCTTCCGCTCAGCATCTTCGTGCGCCTCCAGCTTGGAGATTAATAGCGACATCCTCCTCTTCCAGGAGCCCATACCACCTTTCCACCCGCCTTTTTGCTTCATGGTAGAGCAATAAAGGCCGAAAATGCTTTATCATGTGGGAAAATTGAGGTCTTTCGACAGTGGCGAAAGAGGGGGTCGGTCAATAAAGGCCAAAAATGCTTTACCCTGGTTTTGGTTGTCTTTCACTTTACTTCATGATAAAACAAAAAAGGCCTAAAACGTCGTAGCCCCACGGTTTTTTCCAGGGGGCTTGAGCAGAAAGGGCCGAAAATGCTTTATCATGTGGGAAAATTGAGATCTTTCGACAGTGGCTAAAGAGGGGGTCGGTCAAAAAAGGCCGAAAATGCTTTATCATGTGGCGGAAAAGAGGGCTGAGAAAGGGCAGAACCAGAGGAATCCCCCTACTCCGTCGGGAAGGCAGAGTGTACTATATCTGTAAGGGACTTTGTGAGTTTTTCGCCGAGTTCGGCATCTCCGCCTTCTTTAAGGGTGTCTGACAGGAAGTACAGATAATTGGCGCAAAGTTCAAAGTCCGACTTGGCGTAATCGTAATACTCCAAATAGAATTTAGCCGCATCCAGCAGCTCCTCGCCCATACCGTTAGCCAAAGCCTGCGCCTTAGCGGGCTCGCCAAGCTTGTAATACTGCTCAACCATCCTTACCACCATATAGTCATTGCCCGAAAAGCCTATCGGAATGGCGCACAGCGGATACCTGTGCATTACTTCCTGACACTTGTCCAGCATCTCCAAGGCACGGTCGTTCATACCGTCCTTCATAAAGGCTTCAGCGCAGTTGGAAAACATTCCGCGTACCGGCATAACGCCTAAGAAGGTGTAATAATTCTGGTAATCTATGAAATAATCATCGCTTGCCAAGGCATCCCACTTATAAACCTCTGTCATCAAACGATAAAGTTCATCAGCCTGAACAAAGCCTGGATTGAGTGAACTCGGGCGGTTCTTTATGGGAATGAGCTTATAGCTGTATCCTTGAAATTCCAAATAGTCCTTGATGCCGATATTGAGCTCTCCCCCATAATTGAGCATATTTATGGGCCTGTCCCACTGGTAACCGCTTAGAAGGTCAAGCATAAAGAGTTCGGGCTTGTCCAAATAATCTTTGTCGGGAGAGATTTCCAATACTATTGAGTCGGGAATTTGAGATGCATATTCGGGCGCCACAATACCGTATTTCAGGCAATTCTCTTTATTTACCGGTACAGCTATTTTACGCGAAGCAATGTAGTCTACACGCCTGCCTGAACTTGTGGCCACCTTTACCTGAGGATGCCGGAAGAGAGTCATTACATCCGAAATCGACATTACCGTATTGCGGTTGTCTATAATATATATGTATTCGTTGGTACCGTAGAGATATTGCTTTTTATCTACCTGAAGGGGCAGGGGCTTGGAGTCGTTGCAGGCCCATTTCATCTGGTCTATATGCCAGTCGGTGCCAAGCAGCGAGGTGTTCACCACACGGACATCGGGACGCACGCCCTCCACCTCCTGGTCGTACCAAAGCGGGAAGGTATCGTTGTCGCCATGAGTTATGAGTATGCCCTGAGGTCCTGTGGAATTAAGATAATTATACCCAATTTCAGCCGCCGTCTTTCTGCCTGAGCGGTCGTGGTCGTCCCAATTCTGAGCCGCCATAAGGGTAGGCACGCCCAAGCAGACTATGGTAAGCGCTGCAGTCAAGGGAAGGGATAGGGAGCGCCCCTTACGGGCATCTTCTATCCACTGATAAACAGCCGCAAGTCCAAGTCCGCACCAAATGCTGAAAAAATAGAAAGAGCCGGCATAGGCATAGTCGCGTTCACGCACCTGGAAAGGCGGTTGATTAAGGTAGATGACAATGGCGATGCCCGTCATGAAAAACATGAGGAAGGTAAGCCATGAGCCTCGCTTATCACGGATGAATTGGAAGCACAGTCCCAAAATGCCGAGCAGCAGAGGCAAGAAGAAGTAGTGATTCTTGGCTTTGTTATCTTTGAGCAACGCAGGAGCATTTTCCTGATTGCCCAATCGGAAATCATCTATAAACTTTATACCGCTCTCCCAATTGCCGTAAAATATATCACCGGGAGTGGGGCTGTGTATATCATTCTGTCTGCCGACAAAATTCCACATGAAATAGCGCCAATACATCCAGTTCAACTGATAGTCGAAGAAGTATGCTAAATTGGCTCCCATTGTAGGCTTGGGCGCATGAGCATTGCGTACTTTACGCCCCTTACCCTTAGTATAAAAGTTATAAAACTCCTCAAAACGCTTGGAATCGCCGCCTCCATCGCTCCACATGCGCGGGAAAAGCATCTTGGCATCGGCATTGTATTTTGCCTGAACAGGCCCGTCCACATATTTGTATTTACCATCCAAAGGAGCCCAATATTTGCTCTGCTTTAAATCCCACGGAGCGCCGTAATATTGGCCGTAGAGCAACGGAGAACTGCCATATTGTTCGCGGGAGAGATAACGCACCAAAGTAAAGGCGTTGTCGGGCTGATATTCGTTGGTGGGAGTTTTGGCGCTGGAGCGGATAATATCGATGGTGAAAAGCGAAAAACCTATGATTATGCTGGTGAAGCAAAGCAGGACCGTATTCCAAAACACCTTTTGCTTTTTATGAGTGGCAATTATGCCCCAAAAGCAAAGAGCCAGCACAGCCACAAGGAAGAAGGCTGCGCCGCTGTTATATGGAAGCCCGAGTCCGTTCACAAAGAAGAGGTCTACATAAGCGGCAGCCTTCGGGAAGAGGGGAACGATTATAAATAAGATGATAGCCAAGATGGCCGCGCCAACAAGGAAGATTTTAACAAGTTCCCAAAAACCGAAGCGTTTGTCCTCATTCTTGCGATAATAGAACATGAAGACAAGGGCGGGAATGCAAAGCAGATTGAGCAGATGCACGCCTATGCTTACGCCCATAAGAAAAGCAATCAGCACTATCCATCTATCGGCATGCGGCTCGTCCGCAACATCATACCACCTCGTCATGGCCCAGAAAACCAAGGCGGTGAACAGACTGGACATGGCGTACACTTCACCCTCTACCGCACTGAACCAAAAAGTATCGGAGAAGCAGTATATAAGCGCCCCCACAAGGCCCGAGCCCACAATCGCAAGAGCCTGGGAAACGGTGTATTCTTCATCTTTCGGGCGTATGAGTCTTTTTGCAAACCAAACTATGGCAAGATAAAGAAAGAGGATGGTTAGCGCACTGCAAATAGCGCTCATGGCATTCACCGCCACGGCCGCCGCTTCCCCTTCGGAAAAGAGGGTGAAGAGTCTTGCAAAAATCTTGAAAGATGGATTTCCGGGGGGATGACCAACCTCTAATTTATAAGAAGATGCTATAAATTCGCCGCAGTCCCAAAAGGATGCTGAAGGCTCTATGGTGGAAAGATAAGTTATGGCTGACACTACAAAGGCTGCGACCGCACCTATCAGTTTCCAGGATTTGAATTGTTTCTGAGTCATATCCTGCAAAGATAAAAAAACAAATCCGTATCTTTGCATTTAAGCCTCGCATTGCGACAGAATCGAGGCGGGAAACGCCCCGCCATAAAGCTACCGCGCATAAAGTTGCCGACGTTGAGGTTCCCGCCCGTGAGGTTGCCGGCGGTGAGGTTGCCACCCGTGAGGTTGCCGGCGGTGAGGTTCCCGCCCGTGCTCAACGGCGGAGGGCTTTGAGGGATGCGATGGCGTAGGGAGGTAGGGGTTGGACGAAAAAGGCTTAAAATGTTTAACCCTGGTTTCGGTTGACCGTCATGATAAAGCAAAAAGGGCCGAAAGTGACAAAGCCCTACGGTTTTTTGGCGAGGGGT
>Ga0255345_1001266_pt1 | contig 37544 bp, 36 predicted proteins | sample wastewater_treat_6_FD_192415 | JGI IMG/M metagenome (GOLD analysis project Ga0255345, IMG submission 192415) | Wastewater microbial communities from Lulu Island WWTP, Vancouver, Canada - plant20 | ecosystem: Engineered > WWTP > Wastewater > Unclassified | place: Canada: Vancouver, British...
ACCGAAGCAATTGCTTCTTCTACTGTTTTTCCTGAAAATTTCATATTCGGATCTATTTCGGGATCTGCTTCAAGAATATCTTTTGAATTTGATATTATTCTGTTAATATCATTTATATCATTGAGAATGAACTGCATTTTATCAGTAAGGCGCTCCATAAAAGAACGGATTGAAATTTTTAAAGCATTTCCCATTACTTTTCTTTCTTTTTCGAGTTCTGCAACTTTTTTAGAATACTGTAAGTGTAATTCCTTACTGTAATTTGTATCTGAAGAGACTTTTCTGTAATTTTCCCATGAATAAAAATATTGTTTTGCGGCTTCCTCACAAGCTCTCATTGAATTAAAAAGATCGAGTAAATCTGAACGTATATCATATTTTGTGTTTTTATCATAATAAATGCTGTATTTGATTTTATTCGTAGTTAAAATATATGAATATTGACGGTCAAATTCCAAATAAAGAAGATACATTTTTAAATAGGGATCATTTTCATCAATTTGCTGTGCTATATCATTATTTGAAAGATAAGTTTTTTTTAATAATTGAAAATCCAGCATTTTCATCAATGAAATTCCGTTTTTAATTTCATCTGATAAAGATTGACGGTGTTTTTTCTTAAGTTCATCAATTGCTTCTTTTTTTTCTTCTTCTTCTTTTGCTTTTGCCTGTGCGGAAATTTTCTGATAGTTTTCACTGAATCTGCTAGGAGAACTAGCTGTTCTCATTCCAGGTTTAAGATCTGGTCCGATCATTAAAAGTTCTTCGATCGTCATACTATCAGTTAAAGGAATATTTTTACCATGATAATAACAGAATAAACGGTAAAGACGCGGAAGCATTTTATTGAAGATAATATATATTCCATTATTAGCTTTTTTCTTTTTTAATGAATAAGATGAAGATGAATTATTTATGCTTTTTTGCTGTAAGGCTATTGCTTTTTCATAAGCAGTATAAATAGAATTCACATACGGAAGTAGCGGATAAATTTTCTTAAAATAAGCCAGCAAAGGAGTTTTGTAATCATTTGTAAGTTTTATATCCATAGGAAAAGCAGTATGGGTATCAAGAATTTCACTTAAAACAGTTTTGTCGTATAGATCCGCTGTCATTTCAATTACTTCAAAATATAAAGGTTTTAGCTGATCGAGTTGATTTGTTATTCTGTCTCCGATTGACGGATTTTGTCTGAAAATATCAAGATAGATCATCTGCAGTTCCATCATTGATATTTTGTATTCATCTGCAAATGAGTCAAAAAAAGATTTTTTGATTCTTCTTCCGGAAAAGGAAGTTACTCCGGTAATAAAAAGAATTAATCTGTTTATAAACGAATCAAGAAAACTGGGAGAAGTTTCAATGTTAATTGAAGCTTCCGGTAAGTAAGATTTGCTTCTTCTTGTGAGTTTTTTATTGTTATGGAAAGAATCCATTTTATCTGCTATTACTTTTTGTTTTTCACGGTCAAAAACCATAGGTTTAGGGCGTGTTTCTTTTACAACTTTTCCCCCAGCATCAACAAACTTCTGGAAAAGTTCCTTTCTTGTATTGTCTTCTATGTCTGATACACGGATATTATCCCGTGTTTTGTCTAATTGACTCATTTAGTTATTCTCTTTATTAGTTTACTTGTTTAAAAAACTGTGTCAATTATTAAACCACATCATTTGATAATCGGCATATTTATTGGATTATTCTTAAAGTATTTAATATAATTATTGCTGGTTAATAACAGAAATTAAATAAATATGGTATTTTCATTGTTTACAGAATAGCTTATATTTCAGACAAAGATGATCTGATAAAGAAGAATTTGTGTTTTTGATAATGTTTTTTATTGAAGAATGATGTATTAAAGTGAGATTAAAGAAATGAACAAAAAAGTGTTAATAATAGTATTATTTTGGATTGTATGTGCAGGTTGTTCAAAGAATGATAAAAGTCCGGAAATATTACCATCTGCACCAAAACCGCTTAGAAATGCTGATTATTATATTACGACTGCAGAATCTATCAATGTTCGTTCACAGTCTTCAATTAAATCAGAGTCTATTGCAAAACTTGATGCCGGTATTTTCGTAATTTTTATTGAAGATTCCAAGAAAGAAGAAGTAATTTCAGGGAAAAAAAGTTCATGGTTAAAAGTAGAATTAAATGACGGAAAGATTGGATACGTTTTCGGTGGGTTTCTTATTTCTAAAAAAGAAGCCTTTAGAAAAATAGTTTCAAAAGACAATTCAATGGAAAATCGAAAATATATTTTCAACTCTAAAGAAAGCGGAGAATATTTAGTTTTTAGTCATAATAACAGCATTAGCATTGAAGGAAATTGTTCCATTCAAGATCCTGATGATGAAAAGAAAATGTCGGGAAAGAATGATTGTTTAAAAAAAGGAACATATCAGAAAATAGGGAATTATATTTTTATAGTTATTGAAGAAGAAGAATTTCTGATGGAAATAGCTCCTCTTCCGGAGAACAAGGAAGAATATGCTTTAAGACAGATTGAACCTGCTTCCGGATCTAAAGAAGAAATATTTCATAAAGAATTAAGATAGAACAATTTTTCTAAAGCTGGATTTTTACAAGATAGTAAATATAAGAAGCATAAAGAATAAGAAAAATTCCTCCTTCGGTTCTGCCGATGGTTCTATGTTTTAATGTAAAAGTAGAAATAAAAAGAATCAAACCTGCAAAGAGTGCTATAAGCATGTCAATATTTGATCCAAGTGAGATCGGAGCAGGACGAACAATTATTGCTGTTCCTAAAATAAGAAAAACATTAAAAATATTGCTGCCTACTACATTTCCGATTGCAATGTCAGATTTCTTTTTAAATGCCGCAACAAGAGATGTTGCAAGTTCAGGAAGAGAAGTTCCGACAGCAACTATAGTAACTCCAATAATTCGTTCTGAAACTCCTGCAATTGTTGCTATACCAACGGCTCCGTCTACCAGAATCTTTCCTCCTCCGACTAGACCGCAAAGACCAAGAAATATAAAAATAATGGATTTAGGTGTTGAGTAAATTTTAGAAGGAATATCTTCCGAAGGCTGTTCTTTTGCTATTCTGAATGTATAAAATAAGAAGATGATAAAGAAAATAAGAAAGACAATTCCTTCTGTTCGGGAAAGAGTATTCTCGAAAGAATTCCCCAGTATAACGTCATTAGCGAAAAGTACAACTAAAAGAGAACTGAAAAAAAGATAAGGAATCTCCTTCCATTGAGTATTTTTTTTAATTGCTAAAGGAAAGATAAAAGCAGATGCTCCAAGAATAAGAAAGATGTTTGCGATATTGCTTCCGATTACATTTCCGAGAGCAAGATCCGTATTTCCTTTTGCTGCTGAAAAAATGCCTACAGTCAGTTCAGGTGCAGAGGTTCCAAAAGCTACGATTGTAAGACCGATAACAATATCAGAAACTTTTAGTTTTTTTGCTATTGATGCTGAACCGTCAACGAGCAGATTGGCTGCATATATTATAACAGATATTCCGGCTACAAGAAACAAAATGTTAATAAGCATAATAAATCCTTAAATCAGTCTTTTTTTAAAACGAATAAACCGTACATAGCAAAAAGATTCGGAAAAATTATTTTTTTGGATGAAGACCCGTTATTTATATTAGTATTGAAATTGATTTCCTTCTCAATAGAAAAACCTTTCTGTCTGCAAAAAGTTCGAAAATCTTTAATTGAAAGCATGTGTATATTCGGTGTATCATACCATTCATATGGAAGAGATTTTGTTTTCGGCATTTTTCCGCGGAAAAAAAGATTCATGCGTATGAGAATATGAGAAAAGTTCGGAAAACTGATTATTACACGAGTGCCGATTCTCATAATTTCTCTTAATACGTACTCAGGTCTTTTTGTATTCTGAATAGTCTGATTTAAAATTACATAGTCGAAAGAATTATCTTTATAATCAGAAAGTCCTTCATCAATATCTGCCTGACATGCAAAAACGCCTTTTGAAAGAGCAATTCCGACCGATTTTGGAGAAATTTCTATACCGAAACCTTCAATATTTTTTTTCTTTCTTAATTCCGCCAGAAGTTCACCGTCGCCGCAGCCAAGATCAAGAACTCTGGAACCGCGGGGAATTTCTTTTGTGATCAGGTCATATCCTATATTAAAAATTGTTTCTTTCATACATTATTCCCGGTAGTATCAATTTCCTGTGAAAGAAAATTTTTTATTGCTGCCACCATAACCTGATTTTCAATAAGAAAGGAATCATGACCGTTATCGGTATCAATATCAAGATAAACAACTCTTCTTCCGCATCCTCTAAGAGTATTTGACATTTGCTTCATGTTTACAGGCGGATAAAGCCAGTCGGTAGAATAGCTTAACATTAGATAATCGCACTTTGATTTTTCAAATGCGGAAAAAAGAGATCCTTCACCGTGATCAATTCTTATATCAAAATAATCAATAGCCCTTGTGAGATAAAGATAAGAATTTGCATCAAATCTATCAACAAATTTATGACCCTGATATCGAAGGTATGATTCAACCTGAAATTCATAATCGAAACCAAAACTAAGTTCAGCTTTGTCCTGAAGCTTTCTTCCGAATTTCTCATGCATCTTTTTTTCGCTGAGATAAGTTATATGCCCAATCATTCTTGCAAGGGAAAGACCTAATCTTGGTATTTCTTCGCTTCCGTAATAATTTCCTTTTTTCCAGCTGGGATCCTGGAGTATTGCCTGGCGTCCTACCTGATGAAAAGCAATAGCCTGTGCCGGCTGGCTGTGTGATGCTGCTAAAACAATAGCTGATTTAGTAGAATTAGGATATGCTATGCTCCAGTCTAGGGCAAGCATTCCTCCCATTGAGCCGCCTGCTACGGCTAAGAATCGGGTAATTTGAAGATGATCAATAAGATTTTTGATAGCGGCATTCATGTCCCTTATTGTTATAAAAGGAAAATTTAATGCGTATGGTTTTCCGGATTTCGGATTAATAGAAGATGGGCCTGTCGATCCGTAACAGCTTCCAAGAACATTCGGGCATATTATAAAATATTTATCAGTATCAAAAGCTTTTCCGCTTCCTACATAGGTTTCCCACCATCCTTCAGTGTCTTTTTCGTAGTGACGTGCTGCATGAGAAGATCCGGTAAATGCATGAAAAATAAGGATAGCGTTTGATTTTTCAGTATTTAGTGTTCCCCAAGTTTCGTATGCTACATTGACGTTGGAAAGCGATTTTCCGCAGCTTAACTGGAAAGGTGTAGTTTCGGCGAATGAATATGTATGAAGATATTTCATCAGAAGTAATTCTTCTTTGTCAGCCCTTGTGTCAAGAATAATTACAGAAATAAAAAATACCTTATACAAGGTATTTTTTATTTCTGATAAGAGAATTGATTTTAGTATCTTGGTTCTTTGGCCTGTTTCTCGTAGAAAGCCTGAATTCCATTCTCTTTCATGAAGAAATTGTTTTTTTTCCACTTTTCTTCAAGGACAGGCGGAAAAGAGTTTCTTGAACAGGGAAATTCTGCACATTCAAAACAATAATTAACTCCATTCTCCTTATGACATTTTTTTGCAGAGCAGCCTGCGAAACACTCTGAACCGTTTCTGCATCCATTACAGTCTGCTTTGGTCAGATGGATAAGGAAATCTTCAAATGCCCGGTAGTTTTCGTATGCCGGATTAACACCTGAAAATTTTTCAGCAAAAGAAGAAAAACCTTCAAGATGCTTTAAAAGGGTTTCCGCAGTTTCTTTGATTGGCCCGTTTGATGACCGAACACATGTTCTGCAGTTTAGTCCGCAAGGTGCAAGTTCTTCAATATGTGATTTCATTTTTTCCTCCATATATTACATGATGAGAAAAAAGGAAAAAGATGCGGGTAAGTTAGAATTTTTTTAATAAATCAGAAATTTTTTCATACCAGGTATCAGGAGGATATGAATCAGGAATATTTCTATAAATCGAAATTATTTTGAATCGGTGTTCTTCTTTTACTTCCTTTTCTTCCGGATTGTAAGGAAAGTTTTTTAATATTTTTCTATCTGAAAGTTCTGTTCTGTTATTTTCTTTCTTTCCGGTAAAATCTATCCATGCTGAACACTTGCATGGTGCAGAATTGTCTATCCATTGACATTTCTCAGAAAAAAAACTAAAAATGTTTTTTCTTGCCCGAAATAGAAGTCCTTTTACAGCAGGAATGGAAATCTGCATGATGTCAGAAATTTCTTCCAGAGATATTTCAAACATTTCCGCTAATGAAAAGACTATGCGTTGTTCGAGGGTAAGTTTTCTTGCCATTGCGAGAAAACAACCGTTTCTGATGGCTTTAATGTTTTCATCTGCTATAATTTCTTCTTCAGGTGACGGAGCAGGGCTGATAAATTCGAATCTATATCCGTCTTTTTCTGTTTCGGAGAGTTCTTCAGCGGATAGAATTTTTACAGCTTCATTCCTTTTGTTATTTAAAAAAATATTTAAAGCAATTTTTCTGAGCCATGGTTTAAGTTTTTCAATATCTTTAAGCTGGGATTGTTTTTCCCATGCTTTTAGAAGGGTTTCCTGAGCAATGTCTTGAGAGATTTCTCCATCAGTAGTGATTTTATAGCATAAAGAATAAACATAGGGAATATGCTCCTGCAGTTTCACAGAAAATATATCGCTCATAACGAAACCTCATAGCATTAGTTAATTAAATACTTAAAATTCAGACAATAAAAAATTATTGTTTATTATAAGGGAGTAATTTTAATTATCATGAGTTTAATTAAAAGGAGGAATTATGAATATAAATGATATTGCACCTTGCGGAATTGACTGTATCAATTGCGAAGTCTATGAACCGAATAATCGCAGAGATATCTGGCAAATGTTTGCTGAAAGATTTGGCGTAACAGCAGAAGAGATAGCATGCAAAGGATGCAGAATTCAAGGCGGATGCTCAATTCATAAAGATTGCGAAACTTTGGATTGTGTAAAAGCTAAGAAAATAGATTCATGCGGAGACTGTTCAGAATTCCCATGCAGAAAATTGATGCCGCTTGCAGCTAATGCAGAAAGAGTGCCGCACAATTTGAAAGTATATAATCTTTGCAGAATTAAGCAGATTGGAGCAGAAGAATTTTTAAAAGAAAGTGCAAAAAACAGGGAATATTACTTTAAAGGAAAATTTAAAATAGGTGCGGGGCCGCAATTGTAAGATACTTATTGTTTTAGATTTTAAAATATTTGAGAGAATGGCTTCTGCAGTGTTTTATATTTCTCTTATATAGTGTCGAGTAAAATATAGGGATATAGATTTATCGATAAAATTCTTGCGGTATATTTTACCGCAAGAATACATATTTTAATATTTTATGAAAAAACAATGAATTTAGCTGAATTTAAATAAACAAACAGCTTTACAAGTTAATCATTTCAAATACACTACAATTGAATATAATTTGTCTTCATCAATATTGAAACTAAAAACAACATCTTGTTTTGACCATGTTTTATACCAATAGTGATGTGAATCATTGAGTTCAATACATATTTCATTAGAACGGAATCCGAGCACTTTTTTAATATCCTCACGGCTGATTCCAAACAGATCAAGAGCGGGATCTTTAAATCCTTTAGAGTGGAGATAATGGACTGTTCCCTTTTTAGTTGTATCGAGATAAAATGATTTATTCATATCATGTTCAAATTTGGAAAAGCTCGATAGAATGGAAATATGACTTATTTTATTATGGTCTTCAGAATATTTTTGAGAAACAATAGAAATAAAACAATTATCTTCATTTGTCCAACAATAGTAATCGTTTGAATTAGTAAAGATATTACCTTTTACAACTTTAGAAGGGTTACCGAAAATTTTAACAGCCTTGTCCATAGTATCTCCTTTAGAGAATCCAAGAAATGTATTAAAATCGTCAATCTTCAATAACTTATCATTTGTTCTTTCAGCTGTCTTAACTGTGCCTGGACTTTTGATTTCAGGAATTCCTCCTGAATAAACAATAGAGTTTATTTTTAGTTTAGAAATACTTCCCGATATTAGTTTGCATTTAGCGCTTGCCTGCATAGGAAATGTAACCTGAAGGGTAACTGATTTATCACCTGTCAGCAAATGAAGAGTTTCGCCCATAAGAAATGGAGAATTTGGATTCTCATTTCTTACTGTAATCTCACTCCCGCTTATCTTTGTAATTATTCCTGCACGATTTGTCTGTGAATTAAGAGAGAAAGCAAGCGGCAAAACAAATAATCCGATAATAATTCTTTTCATTTAATATCTCCTTAATATCTTCCGCCGAAAACATATCCGGCTTCTTTTTCTAGATAGAGTATCTATAATTTTGAATTGCATAAAGAAAGTACTACATTAGTTTAATTATAAATTCAAAATAATAAAAATAAATAAAAACTAATCACGAAAGCTAACTTCTATACCGTGAAGAAGATTTTCGTGATTATAAAAACGAAAATTTATTTTTGTTCCTTTGGGAGATGCATAAGAGTAAATATAGTATTCTGATTCCTTTTCTATTTTGTAAGGTTCACCAAATATCGATATAATTTTAGATGCCGGAGTTCCAAAAAGATTAAGCTTAGGATCATCAATTCCTTTTGATAAAAGAAAAGAAATTGTGCCAGATGACGATGTATCCTGATAATACTTTTTTTTGCCTTTTATCGTTGTTGAACCTACAGAGATAGAGGAAATAATTTTCAGATTATTAATAATTTTGGGTTCTATTACAACTTTAGTTTCATTTTCCCCGGTCAGATCCTTCCACACAAGAATACTTCTATTTTCAACATTAATCATTAACAAATTTGACGTTTTTATAAAAGGAGGACCAAGAATCTTTTCAACATTCTCTAGAGAATTTCCTTTAGAGAATCCAAGAAAAGAATTAAAATCTTCAAGTTTTATTGATTCGATTTTAACAGGCTGAAGTTTTGTCAAAGGTTTAACAACTGTATCTTTTTTTGATTGTTGTTCTCCGGAATAAACGATTGAACCAATTTTAAGAGATTTTATACTTCCGGATATCAATTTACATTTTGCGGAAGTTTGCATTGGAAAAGTAACTCGAAGTATTATTGATTCATCTCCAGTTAATAAATGAAGATTTTCTCCCATCTGAAAAGGTTTCTGAGGATTTTCATTTCTGACGGTAATTTCAGAACCGGTTATTTTCACAATTGTTCCTGACTGTTTAGTCTGAGAATTAAGAGTGAAAATAAATAATAAAATAAATAATCCAATACTTTTTCTCATTGAAAATCTCCTTAATCTATTCCGCGAAAATGTATCCGGCTTCTTCTAAATAGAAAAGCTATAATTCTAAATTGGATTTCAAATACATTATATCCATTGAAAAATAATATATTAATTCTATCTATTAGAAATGAATTTCTATAGTATGAAGAAGATTCTCATGTCCATAAAAACGGAATAATATTTTTGTTCCTTTAGATGATAGATATGAATATGTATAAAATTCTGGTCCATTTTCTCGTTTAATTGGTTCTCCAAATATCGAAATAATTTTAGAGGCTGGAGTTCCTAAGAGATTAAGCTTTGAATCATCAATTCCTTTTGATAAAAGAAAAGAAACAGTGCCAGATGATGTTGTATCTTGATAGTATTCTCTATTACCTTTCTTCGTTTTTGAACTTATAGTTATAACGGATACAATCTTCTGAGTATTTACCGATTCAGATACTATTCCTAAAAAGACATGATTTTTATCAGTTATGTCCCACCATATTAAAGTGTTTTTGCTTGTAAAACCACTCATTTCAAGCATTGGCGTTTTAATAAATGGAGAACCAAAAATATTTAATATACTATCAATAGAGTCTCCCTTTGAGAATCCAAGAAAAGTGTTAAAGTCATCAAGTTTTATTGATTCTATTTCAACAGGCTGTAGTTTTGTTAAAGGTTTAAGAGCTGTATTCTTTTTTGATTGTTGTTCTCCGGAATAAACGACTGAACCAATTTTAAGAGATTTAATGTTTCCGGAAACTAATGTGCATTTTGCAGAAGTCTGCATAGCAAAAACAACACGGAGAATTACGGATTCATCTCCCGTTAATAAACGAAGATTTTCTCCCATTTGAAAAGGTTTCTGCGCATTTTCATTTTTTACGGTTATTTCTGATCCGCTGATTTTTATTATAGTTCCTGCCTTTTTTGTCTGTGAATTCAGCATAAAAGAGAAGGATAAAATAAATAGTCCGGTAATAATTTTTTTCATTGAATATCTCCTTAATATCTTCCGCCGAAAACGTATCCGGCTTCTTCTGTCGCAATCTCATTTGGAAATTTTTGATAAAGTATTTCAAGAGTCTTTTTTAGATTTCCAGAGTCGTTTAAAGACTTATATGAACGTGCTATTCCGAAATACGCTTCCGCTCTTGTTTCAGAATCAGGATAACGTTTCACGAGAGATTCAAATGTCGCGAGAGCTCCTTGAGCATCATTGAGATAAAGAAGCTGAATATGGCCTTTTCTGTAAACTGCCCTGTTTACATCGCCGCTTGTATTGTAACGGTTTATATACGCGTCATATTTAGCAACAGCTCCGTTCCAGTCTTTTCTCTGCTCAAGATTTACAGCCTGATCATAGATTTCAGTGCTGATCCGTTCAAGTGTAATAATTTTCTCTGTTACTCGCGATGGTTCAAGGGTTATGGAAATATCGGATCTTTCATATCCCGGATAAGATGCTTGAATTGTATGTTGTCCTTTTACAAGGGAAATAATAAGCGGAGATTTACCTGAAGGTTGACCGTCAATTAGAATCTCTGCTGAATTTGGTTGTGTTTTGATCTGAAGAGTACCGATTTTGTTATTTATTGCATCTTCAATTTCCTGAGCTATTTTGCGAGCTAGGGGGCGTATTCCGTTTAAGCTTCCGATTTCAGAAAATCCCATATAAACGGTTCTTTCTTCTGCGGTGGAACTTACTTTATAGCGGATACATATTGATGACGGAAATATTTTTATCTCTCCATCGACTCTGTATTGTATTCCCCGCTCGCTGAAAGCCTTATCCGTTCCGGAACCGTAGATTCCGCACATTTCGATTTCTTTTGCATCGATTACAGATTTAAGATGAGTTCTTTCTATAGCAGAAATATTTGAACGGGCACCGAGTTCACTATTTAAAACCTCGGAAAAAGCTCCGCCGTAGCCGGCATTCTGAGCGTCAAGGTTTCCTTCTTCAAAACGGCTCACGGCAATCACAGGAAGATTTGCAGTTTCTTTTTCCTTTTTTTCTAGATCTTCTCGGGTGAGAGTTATTTCGACGTCTTTGTTGATGAAATTGCACGCACTTTCAACATCTATGGCGGAACATCCCGAAGAATGCATTATCCCCCAGTTGTCGATATTAACCGATCTAGAATCTATTTCATAATGATTGCCGAATTTCGCGACAGATCCCACGGTAAGATACTTGATCTGAAGACTTTTTCCTTTTGCGAGAAGAGCGTTCTCGTCGCCGATTCCGGCTTGTGCCAGAGAAAGATCATCGATAAATGACTGGAGTTCACCGCTTTTTCTGAACTCAAACCACTTTCCGCTTGAAAAATCATTTTCAAGAATTGATGATGCCGTTGTTCCGGCGTTCTCTGCTTCAGCACTTTCAGTAAGAGGAATAAAAGGAGTTATTGCAAAACAGATTTTTTCTTCATCAGATAGCAAAGAAAGTCCTGCGAACATACAGAAAATGATGATTGTTGTTAATATTTTTTTCATTTTAATTCTCCAATGCCTTTATCCAGAATTTGACAGCGGCTCGTTCAGGAGCATTCGGACGTCGTTTGAGATATTCATTATAGCTTGCTGCAGCTTTAACTTTATCATTGAGAACTCTCTCATATAATAACCCCATGTTTTTATACAGCGGGGCAAAATCGCTTTTTATTGACTGCACTTTCAGAAAAGCCTGTTCAGACTCTTTTCCTTTTTTAAGTGTATAATAAGTCGAGCCCAGATTATTATAGGCTTCATAAAAATTATGATTAAGAGAGACCGCACGCTGATACATAGTTACGGCGTTTGTATAATTCTTTCTGATATAATTAAGATTGCCGAGTTCGTACCAGGAAGGTGCGTGTTTCTGTTCTATCGAAACAGCTGTATTTAATTCTGTTTCCGCTTCAGAAAGTCTGCCTTCCAGAAGAAGTGTTTTGCCTAAAGTGTAATGCGCAGATGCTGACTGCGGATAAAATTTAACAGCTTCAGTTGCGCTTTTTCTGGAAGAAAGGATGTCACCTTTTTCGAGCTGAATTTCCGATATCTGTCCGTGAATTTCCGATCTCTCAAAATCATCTTTTGCTGAAGAGAGTCTGGTTTTGAGTTCTGAAAGCTTTTTATTGATATCAGCGTTTTCAGTAATTTTTGATTCGTCTTTCAGAATATCTTCAACGGATTTTTTCTTGGAACATGAGACGAGCGATAATATTAAAATGCTCATCATAATTGTTATAACTCTATGCACTTTGATCCTCTCTTTAGATTAAGAAATGAAATACATCATTATTTTATGTTAAAATTTAAAAATACCATGTGAAATTATACCTTTACTGTCAAGAAACTGTTTTTTGCAAAGCGAACTTATCATTCATTATGCCTATCTTGAAATTGTATATTGATTGAATAAAGAAGTTTTCTATCATCTGAAAAAAAGAAATTTACTTTTGTTCCATGCGAACTTTGATAGGTAAGTGTCAAAAAATCGATACTGTCTGTTTCTTCTTCGGGTTTTCCGAATAATTGTATTATGGCAGAAAAAGAAAGTCCAAAAAGATTTAAGCATGGATCATTTATTCCTTTTGAACGCAGAAAGTGAATAGTTCCTTTTTTTGATGTATCTAGGTAAGCAAATTTCCCATTTTTGATTAATTCTGAACTTATTTTTATTCTGCTTATTTTAGTAAGATTTCCTGTATCGTTCTCAGAACTAATTTCAACATAGCAATTTTCTTCAACTTCATTATTCCAGAAAATTATTGTCTGTGATAAACTTGAAGATATGATGGCAAAGGAATCACCCAATACTGTAAGGGCTTTATCAATAGAATCGTTTCTTTTGAAGCCGATAAAAGTATCAAAGGAATCTATTGTTAAAGAATTTTTTGTTATTATATTGTTTTGAAAATCATTTGAAAAATTTAAATTTTTACCGGAGATAACTGTTTGATTTAATCTAAGATTATTGATTTTCCCCGATATCAATATGCATTGTGCGGAAACTTGCATTGGAAATGTGACACGTAATACAACTGATTTGTCTCCATGTTGAAGATAAAGATTTTCTCCCATTTCAAAAGGATCATTGGAATTATCATTTTTGACAGTTATTTCTTTCTCTGTTATTCTTATTATTTTACCTGTATGTTTCACCTGACTTTGTAAGGAGATAGAAAAAAGAACAATAGAAAGTATCGAAAAAATAATTTTCATAGTTACCTAATTAAGATATAAATTGCATGGTAAATGCTGCCATTAAATATAACAAAGATAACTCGTATAATAATCTAATAATTAGTAACTAAAAACGTACAGTAATTATCTTTGCATTTATCTATTTATGTTTTAAACAATAGAAGAAAGTTACATCAAATATCCTCCTTTTTCACCGCCTTCAGGACCGAGTTCTATGACATGATCCGCTTTTTGTATTATTTCCTTATTGTGCTCGATTGCAATTACAGTATTTCCCCGTGAGGTTAATTCAGATAAAACTTCTGCTAAGCGTTTAACATCTGCTGGGTGAAGACCCGATGACGGTTCGTCTAAAACATAAACACAAGATACTGTTTTATCATTTGATAGTTCACCGGAAAGCTTAATTCTTTGAGCTTCACCGCCGGAAAGAGTCAATGCACTTTGTCCGAGTTTAATATATCCGAGTCCGATTTTTTTCATTGCGGATAATGTTTTGAGAACTGTAATATCATCAGAAAAAAATGAGAAAGCTTCATCAACACTCATTTCAAGAATATCCGAAATAGACTTTTCTTTGTATTTAATCTTTAAAATTCTATCATTATATCTTTTCCCTCCGCATTCCGGGCATGTGATCCACATATCGGGCATAAAGCCCATCTCAATCTTTTTTTGACCTGAGCCTCCGCATGAATTACAAGCACCGCCGCGGCTGTTGAAACTGAACAGATTTTCAGTTAATTTATTCTTTTTTGCCTCATCAGTTTTTGAAAATAATTTTCTGATTTCATCAAAAACTCCGGTATATGTTGCCGGATTTGAACGAGGTGTTCTTCCTATCGGATTCTGATTGATAAATATAACATTCTGAATATGTTCGAATCCTTCTATTAAATCATATTCTCCTTTAATAAGTGTTCCGTGTTTGCAAAAATGATCCAATACCGGTACAAGAGTTTTTGTTACAAGACTGCTTTTTCCGGAACCGCTTCTGCCAATTACACAGGTCAATTTCCCAATTGGAAAAACCGCATCGATTGATTTGAGATTATTTTTTCTTGCGCCGGAAATCCGTACGCATTTGCTTTCATCATGCTTTTTCTTAGGGGCTTTTGATTGAGTTTCATGATGAAGATATTTTCCAGTTAAGGAATTCTGATTTTTCATTATCTCTTCAGGAGTTCCGGATGCGACAATTTCTCCTCCTTCACTACCCGCGCCCGGTCCGAAATCAGCAATATAATCAGCCTCCTTGATAACTTCAGTATTATGTTCAACTACAATTACAGTATTCCCCGAATCGCGGAGTTTCTTTATTGAATTAATAATTTTTGAGTAATCTCCGGCATGAAGCCCTGAAGTGGGTTCATCAAGAATGTAAAGAAGATCTGAAAGGCCGCATCCGAATTGAGAAGCAAGTTTAAGCCTCTGGGCTTCTCCTCCAGATAGTGTGGAAACGCTCCTTCCGACTTGAAGATAATTCAGTCCAACTTCCTGTAGATTTTCAATCCGCGTTTTAAGCCCTTCAATTATATCTTCACAAAGAACATGTTCTTCGGGTGATAAAATTGTATGCAAAGATTTTATCCATTCATACAAAGAATCAATTGAAAACAAATCGAGTTCGGGGAATCTTTTTTTGCCTGCCGTAACGAAACGCGCTTCAGCATTGAGTTTTTCTCCTTTGCATTCATGGCATTCTTTTTCCTCCATGAATTGCAAATAAAAATCAGCAGTCACTTTTCCGTGCGATGAAACGAAAAGTCTTTTTATATTAGCAATGGCACCTTCGACCGGTTTACAAATTTCTCCGGATCTGCCGCTGCTTCCTTTATAAGAAAGGGTATATTTTTCTCCGTCAGTTCCATTAAGAGCTTTTTGCTTAAATTCTTCAGGAAGATCTTTCCAAGGAAATTCGAGATCAATATTCATACTGCGCGCGAGGGCAATGAGTTCTCCTTTCATCCAGTTTGCACTCGGTTTATTGATAAATTTTCTCATGTCGCCCCACCACGCAGAAGCTCCGTCAAGAATAGATTTATCAGGATGTTCTATGATGAGATTTTCTGATACTTCGATTTTTCTACCGCTTCCGCCGCATTCCCGGCATACAGCTTCGGGATTATTCAGGCTGAAAAATGAGGGAGTCAGATCAAAAAAAGATTTTCCGCAATGATAGCAATGATTCCGTGTATGAAGAATAAATTCCTGATTATCCTTAGTTCGCAGTTTTAATGCTCCGTTTTCAATTTTTAGAATATCTTCTATTGTTTCGATGAAAGAGTTTTTTTCTTGATTATCTAAAACAGCACCAATCAGGACTCCTTTTTTAACAGAATGAATTTCAAATTCTGTTTTTCCGCGTATTGAATAAATAATTTCAGCGATTTGCCTCGGAGTTTTTGGTTCTACTGCTTTTCCGCACGAAGGACAATGTCTGATTCCGATACGTGAAAAGAATAGCCGTAGATAATCACTGATTTCTGAATAAGTTCCTACTGTTGAACGCGAATTGCGCTGAACAGATTTTTGCTCTACGGCTATTGCAGGAGGAAGATTTTCAATTTTGTCAAAAGAAGGTCTTTCAAATTGCTTAAAAGAAATTCTTGCAGATGTAGAAAGGCTGTCCATGAATCTTCTGCTGCTTTCAGCAAAAATCGTATCAAAAGCGAGAGAAGATTTGCCGCTTCCGCTAAGTCCGGTGAAAACAGTTATCTGCTTTTTTGGGATATTAATAGAAACATTTTTCAGATTGTTTTCGCATGCACCGGATATTTTAATAAAATTTATGTCTGATGATGAACCGGTCTTTTTTTCTGCCTTAACAGAAGGCTTGATTAGGTTTTTCTCATTTTTGAATTCGTAAAGATTTTCAAGACGGCGAAAATCAGAATCAATAGTCTGTTTAGCTTTTGTGTCAGTAAAAGAATCTTCGTACCACTCTCCCCAGTGATTAATCCAATCAGGAAGAAAAAAATCTTTAACTCTGTATTCTGAAGGAATATACGGAATTAAATCTATTACTGGAGATTTATCAAAAGCATCAGTATCATTTATCTCAATTGCTGCAGCTTTAAGATCAATTTTGATTACTTTGCATGTAGTTACTGCAATCGGATTTGGTCTCACGGGTGAGCGTGAAGCAAAAATACCTGTTCGCGGAGCTTTCTCATAAGGCGGATCACACTGGGTTATTTTTCGATATTTTTCAGAATCAAAGCGGCTAAAATACCAGAGAACCCTGATATGTGAATGAGCTGAGATTTTATTCACAATTTTTAAATAATCATTCGAAATTCTGATTCTGCAAAATCCCGGTCCTTTTTCGATCTTTCCTATAATTTTCAGACTGCAGGATTTCAAGGCTGATTTTTCAATATTGGAAGATATTTGATAGTTATCCACTTTTACAAAAGAAAGAAAATCATTAGAAGTTAATTTGCCTTCTATCAGACAATTTTTTACTCTGTCTTCAATCGGAAAATAAGGTTTAATGTCAAAAATTGAAAATTTACCGTAAAGATTACCTTCTGTTTCAATTACTCCGGTAGTTGAATTGATCGAAAGAATCTTCATGACGTTTTCTTTTATGTCTGCATGAGGGACTGCTTTAATTTCATCATCCGCAGTGTTCACTTTAGAAAATACTAATATGTGGCTGAATTTTTCAAGATGAATAAGTGCCGGAATATACTCTTCATAAACAGAAATTTTGACGCAGTTATTCTGTCCGTTAGCGGAAGCTACCGCACGGATTACATAGTTATCCATTTTTCCTCTCTTTGGTTTATATTGAACTTAATTATTAATTGTGTTTCATTCTATTTATCAGCTGGAGCAAATATTTCAACCTCGGTTAATCCGGTTGATTCATCATAACAATCTTCAGAATATATTTCAAAACATGAGCCTTCGGCCGGTTTGCATTTTTTTTCCTGAAAAGAATTTCTGAAGACATAGTTCCAAGCCTCTGAATATTCATCTTCTTTCAGTTTAAAACAGCAGACCAGATATTTGCATTGCGGAATTGTCAGTATTCCCGCAATGCCGGAAGCTTTTGTACCTTGAGGAACAATTATTCCGCATGAAATCCGCAACTTGCTTTCATCAGTAATTTCCGGTGAATCATGATAAATAATAACCTGTTTCATTCCTTTTACTGCAAATCCTCTAGGTTCTGCCCATGATAATATGCGCCTGTAGAGTGAATGAAACAGATCCGCATCTCCTTTATATTTTCCTGTATATCTGACATAAGCAATTGTCATCTCCGGAATAATCCGCAATTCTGATTTAACGGGATGTACATTATCATTCCGCAATTCAGTAATATCAGAATAATCCGATTTAATTATAAAGTCTTGATGTATCTTGCTGTTTTCTGCTTTTTTCCAATTGCTTGCAGAAATTCCGAAATGTTTTTTGAAGGCTCTTGAAAATGTTGCAGAGTCATTGAATCCGCAGCAAAAAGCTATATCTGTCAGATTTTTCTTGTCTGTTAGAAGAAGGAGAGTTGCTGCTTTTTCAATTCTGAGTCTTAAGATAAATCCATAAAGAGTTTTACCTGTAAAAGCGCTGAAAATTCTGTGGAAATGGAATTTTGACATTCCGGCCTGGCGTGAAAGAATTTCAAGAGATAAGGGAGAGTCAAGGTTAGACTCGATATAATCTGTAATAGCATTGATTTTTTGGAGATATGTATTTGAAGGCATATAATTCTCGATTAAATATCTTATAAAGCAATTACATTTTAGTTAAATGTTTAATCAAGATAATTTTGCAGTAAAAATAAGCTTTGATTATGAAATTAAATCAGATTTAAAAGAATAACATCAAACAGAGAGTATAAAAAATCATTTGACGAAAAATGACCTCTTTATAGCCTTAAAATAATGTGAAATGAATCGGAGGAAAGATGAAAGTATATAAAGAATCGGATACAAATTTGTCCCTTCTTAAAGGGAAAAAAGTTGCCGTGATAGGTTACGGAAGCCAGGGTTATGGTCACTCTAATAACCTGAAGGATTCAGGTGTTGATGTTTGTGTTGGACTTAGAAAAGGCAGTCCGTCATGGAAGAAAGTTGAATCTGCCGGAATTAAGCCTATGGAAGTTGCTGAAGCCGTAAAATGGGCGGACATGATAATGATCCTTGTTCCGGATGAAACTCAAGGGTCACTTTACGATAAAGAAATTAAACCGAATATTACTGCAGGAAAGATGCTGATGTTTGCTCATGGATTTAATATCCATTACGGACAGATTTCTCCGTCTTCTGACATTGATGTTGTTATGGTTGCTCCAAAAGGTCCTGGCCACATGGTAAGAGCGGAATATCAGAAGGGAGCAGGAGTTCCTTGTCTTGTTGCGATTCATCAGAATTCTACAGGAAAAGCTCTTGATCTTGCGCTTGCTTATGCTGCAGGAATCGGCGGTGCGAGAGCCGGTGTTATTGAGACTACTTTCAAAGATGAAACTGAAACTGACCTTTTCGGAGAGCAGGCTGTTCTTTGCGGCGGTGTTACAAGCCTTATGAAAGCAGGTTTTGAAACACTTACAGAAGCAGGTTATCCTGAAGAAATGGCTTATTTTGAGTGTATTCACGAAATGAAACTCATCGTTGACCTCATTTATGAGGGCGGTTTTACAAATATGCGTTATTCAATTTCTAATACTGCAGAATACGGCGACTATGTAACGGGACCTTTCGTTATCGGACCTGAAGTTAAGGAAAGAATGAAAGAATCTCTTAGAAGAATTCAGGAAGGGGAATTTGCCCGCGACTGGATGCTTGAAAATCAGACTAAATGCGCTTCTTTCAAATCTAAGAGAAATATCTGGATGCAGCATCCGATTGAAAAAGTCGGAAAAGTTCTCCGTTCACTTATGCCTTGGATTGAGAAATCAAAAATTGTTGACCAGACCAGAAACTGATTTTACTTCAAGAAGATATAACAACCGCCGAAAGGCGGTTGTTTCTTATCATAAATCATTGAACTTATAGATACTCATAATACTAACAATGTTGAAACTGTATTTTGTACTTGTAAAAAATGTATGTTAGAATAAACATGAAATACGGATTGAACAAAATGAAAGTAAAACATTCTCTTTTGAGCGTTACCCAGAAAGCACTAGCTGAATCCTTCGGGGTTGATATGATGGTAACTCTTTCCAGGATTCTGATACCGAATTATGATGTTTATCAGAGAACAGGATTTCCTGAAAATATACCCATTCCATCCAGAGACGCTGCCGCGCAGATCGTTCGTGATATGGCTGCGCTTGAACTTTTTCCGATTTTTGTAAATCTTCTGATAAAAATTTCAACAGAAGGATACATGGGGCGGCGGTATCAGATTCATAATCTTCGTGATATTATTCGTGAAATGCATAACAGCGGCCTGGTTTACGATCAGGTGAATAATACATTCGTTGAAGACGTTAAAATTGCAAAAACTCCCAATTGGGGGGTATTGAGAAACGGTTCGGATTATGTAATATCGATGCTTCGTCTTGATATTGTCGGAAATACAGAACTTGTCCGCAAATATTCTAAAACAGTAATCGAGTCTACTTATTCGGATCTTCGACAAATTGTCGAAATGGCTTCCGACAGACGAAACGGACGTATATGGAGCTGGGAAGGAGACGGAGGTATAATTGCATTTTATTTCGGTAACAGAAATAAATTTGCGACTCTTTGCGGAATAGAAATAGTAAATCAGCTGTATATGTATAATTTAAAACAGTGCCGTCTTGATTCTCCATTGAAAGTCAGAATTGCTATTCATAACGGCGCTTGTCAGTATACTAATAATCCGGAATCATTGAAAAAACTTGAGATAGTTAAAAAAGTAACAGAAGCAGAAGCTAATTTTACCAAACCAAATACTTTGACAATAACAGATTCTGTTCATCTGTCTCTTCCTTCAACATTAACCGCAAGATTTTCAAAAAATGCCTTTGATAACGGGACAATTTATTACCGATATGAAATTAGAACGGAGGAATGATGGTAATCTATCTTGTGAGTGATAACGCTAAACTTTCTCCGTTTAAAGACGTGAAGAAAGATAAGCCGGTAATATTTTCTTATAAAGAGATTAAGCAGGAATATCAGCGGATTGAGCCTGAGTCAATTTTGTATTTTGATATATCTGCAATGAAGGAAGCTGATTTTAAAAAGATAATAAAACAGTTTTCAGTTAGAAAAGATATCCGTTACGGAATAATAGATTCAAAAACAGCTTTTGCTGATATAGCTCATTTCTTTCATATGGGATTTTCTGATTATATAGGGAAAGAACTTCTTAAAACAGGAGTTTCCGTAAAGAGACTTGCTAATATTGAAAATTTTTCAGAAATAGATAAAAACGAAGCTAAGGAAAACGCTTTATCTTTGAAACATAAACCGGCGTTAAACGGGTGGAAGGATGTTAAGTCCGGATCAGAATATACCTTCTTTTTCATTTTTATTCAGCTTGATAACCAGAAAGATTTGAAAGGGTATTTCAGCGGCAACAGTTTTCATGGATTTAGACAGAAATTTCATGATATCATCGAAAGAAAAACCAAGTCTATTGACGGCAAAATATGGATGTGGGAAGATTTCGGCGGACTGATACTTGTTCCTTTTGACGGAAAACAGAACAATATAATCGAATTTATTTTCAGGCTGTATCTCGATAAAATATTCTTATATGCAGACGAAATGCAGCTGGATGAAGTTACTCTATCCATTAAAACGGTAATTCATATGGGAAATACTGTTTATAAGAATAGAGGAAACACTGGCACAGTAATTGCGGATTCAGTAAATTCAATTTATCATATAGGATATAAATTTGCGGAACCGGATTCTTTCCTTATTACCGAAGAAGTGAAAGAGTTTATTCCTGAATATTTAACATCGTATTTTATAGAAGCAGGAGAATATGAAGGCCGTCAGCTTTATCGAATGAGAAAGTTTATATAAAACAATTTGCAGATGTTTCATGCTGTTAGTCTTTCTAATTAGTACTTGACAGTATAAAATTTTCATCTCTAACTTAAGAAAATAAAATATTTTGGAGGAAAAAGTGGGTTTGAAAGTTTTTAAAACATTTATGTTTTTCTGTCTCTTCTCTTTTTCAGTGTTATCTGTTTTTGGATGTAAGAAAAAACCGCTAGGTGAACTTACAGTAATGAAGGACGAAATTTTAGTAGAAGATCCTTCTGATAAGGAAGTTAAAAACGTTGAAAATGGTACTCTTTCAAGAGGTATGTTTTTGACTTATTTTTCTGAAAAAGAAATAAAAAATATTAAATATTATGAAGTTGAAACTGAGAAAGGAGTAGAAGGTTTTATTCCTGTTTCATCTGCGGAAAAAGGAAAGCTTTCTTTTCTTACTATTCTCAGCGATGTTTCTTTAATTGAAGATCCGGGTGCTAAAAGCATTAAATATGTTTCAAATTCAAGAGTTAAAAGAGGAGAGTATCTTACAATTCTTGAAGAAAAACTTTTAACGGTGTAAAATATTATAATGCTAAAATCGACCTTGTTTCAACAAAAGGCTGGATCAGTGAAAAATCAGTTAAACCGGGAGTTCTTAAATCGGTTACTGTTCAGGTTGATACTGATCTTTATGCAAGACCATCCGAAAAAAGTGATAAAGTTGGAACAGTAAAAAGCGGTCAGGTTGCTTTTCTTATTGAAGAAAACGGTGATTTTGCCCTTATTCAATATCCATGGAGAGAAGCGTACGTTAAGAAGAGTACACTTGGTAATTCAGGATCTGTTACTAAAACAATTTCAATATCTGGTATCGGTTCTGTTACAATAAGCGCTTCTTCTCAGCTTGTGTCTACTGAAGGCGGAGAAATGTTTTTTGATCCAAGAAATGCTTTTGACGGAAGTCTTCAGACTGCATGGAGTGAAGGTAAAACTGACGGTCCCGGCATCGGAGAATCTATATCGATTACTTTGCCTCAGTATATGCGCATAACTTCAGTCAGCATAGTGAACGGTAGTACAAAAAATGAAGAGTCTTATAAGAACAATGCACGTGTAGCAAAACTTAAAATCAGTACTAGTGATGGAAAAGAAACAATTATTGATCTAGAAGACGGAGTTATGGATTTTCAGACAAGAGATGTCGATTTAACAGGAAATAGTGTTCAGTTTGAGATATCAGATGTTTACAAGGGGGATAAGTTTTCTGATACTTGTATCAGTGAAATTAAAATAGAAGCAAAAGCTGAAGAGATTCCTAATGAACCGGCTCCTACTGAAGAAACCTTTGATTAATATTAAAAAGAGCGGAGATTCTCCGCTCTTTTTTTATACGGAGTAATTATGAAAAAATATTGGTTATTGACGTTTGCTATTTTATTATCATCTATTGCAGTTGCACAGGATTCAGATTTTGAGCCGGGGAAAATTAAAATTACGGCAAAAGTTCTAAATGTAAGAAACATTCCTTCTACAGGCGGAGTGATTGTTCTTTCATTGAAAAGAGGAGATGTTGTTGAGACTATTGATAAATCAAAAAGTAAAGTTGAAATTGATGGATTAACTGATTACTGGTATAAAATAAAAAAGGAAGATAAAGCCGGATGGATTTTCGGAGCTTATGTATCCTTTGATATAAATCTTGAAGGTGGATTAATCTGGAAATCTATTAATCCTTCAATCGGGAAAAACTATCTCTGTGTGGCTATCTCTGAGAAAGGATCTGTTTATGCTGGCTGTTCAGATGGCAGTGTTTATGTAAGCAATGAGGGTCCAAAGACCTGGAAAAAGCTTACTCCGCAGGCTCTTGGAGTCAATATTGGAAAGATTAATAATATAGCAATATCAAAATCAGCAATGTGGATTGCCGCTAGCGGTGAAAAAAACGGTGGAGTATGGAAATCCCAGAATAATGGCGGAGCATGGACTCAATTTACTGCTTCTCAGGGGCTTCTGTCCAATGATGTGACTTATATATATGAAGATTCAAAGGGAGTAGTTTATGCCGCAACTTCGAAGGGACTTTGTGTGTCGAAAGACGGTGGTTCAAACTGGAATGTTTATCCTGAAGACAGAAAAATGAAAGGAATATCCTGTGTTGCAGTTCACGGAGATAATGTCTTTGTTGGCACTGATGACGGTCTTTATGTCTGCGCGAACCCTAAGGGAAAATGGGAGCGAATCGGAAAGAAAGAACCTAATATGGGAGATCGTATTTTTACTATAGCAGCTACCTCAAAAGGAGAGATCTATGTCGGAACAGATATGGGTCTTACAAAAAGCAATGTTTCTGATTTGAAAAAATGGCAGGCGATTGGTGGCAAAAATATTGTAAACAAGATTCTTTCAGATATATCAGGTAAAATATATGTTGCAACTGATAATGGATTGAATATATCGATTGATAACGGGATTTCCTGGATAACATATAAAAAAGAAAACGGAATAGCCGATAATAAGGTAATTGATTTGTCTATTAATAAGAAAGACGGAACTGTATGGATTACAAGCGGTAATTCCGGATTAAGTTATAACGAATAGTTTTATACCAGAAAAAGCACATCTCAGTGCTTTTTCTGGTTTCTCTCTTAAGCTTCGTTGCCCAACTTCAACATTGAATTCAGGGTTGCTCTCGAATATAAGCATTAAATTAATACTTGCAATATAAACAGCCTCCGAAAAAATTGTACAGCCTTTCTGCTAAAAGCTGAACGCATTTTAGCACCGGTTTTTAATTAAACCATTAGACCCGTTTGGGTCAATATTCCACAGGAAGGAGGACAATCTGTGAGAAATTACGAATTTACCGTGATCATCAGATCCGGCAAAGTAGAAGAGGGCAAAAACGCTCTCAAAGAAATTCTAACAAAATGTGAAGCAACTGTCGTATCAGAAGAGGACTGGGGACTAAGACGCCTTGCCTACGAAATCGACGAGCTCAAAGAAGCTTACTACAGCCATTCAATTCTTGAGGCAACTCCTGATAAAGTAGCTAAGATTTCCGCATTACTAAGACTAAATACAGTATTTTTGCGTTTCTTGTTCGTCGTTCAGGAAAAGAAAACCGCATAAAGGAAGGTTGATATGGCAAATGATATCAACAGAGTATGTCTTGTAGGAAGATTTACAAGAGATCCGGAGCTGAAATTTACTCCGACAAATACTCCTATTGCCAATTTTTCACTTGCGAATAACCGTACTTATGTCGGTCAAAACAGCGAAAAGAAAGAACAGGTTTCTTTCTTCAACTGTATCGCATGGGGAAAAACTGGGCAAATAATCTCTCAATATTTCAAGAAAGGCCAGAGAATTATTATTGAGGGAAGACTTCAGCAGAGGTCATGGGATGACAAAGACGGAAATAAGCGTTCAACCGTTGAAGTCGTTGTTGAAAATTTTCAGTTTCTTGATGCACCGTCATCGGATAAAGCGCAGTCGGGCGCGAAACCGCAGGAAGTGGACAATTTCCCTGATTACAGAAATGATTCCATTCCCGATTCGCCTTCGTTCAGCGATGATGACATTCCATTTTAATTTATTAGGAGAATAAAATGTCTGAAGATATTAAAGATATCGAAAGCAGTGAAGATGTAGCTGCAGCAATGACCGGTCTTGAAAGAGACGACAGCTTTGCAAGAGCTTTTAAGGATAAAGACGGCGGAAGAGGAAGAAATTCCCGTTTTAAGAAAAAAGTGTGCAAGTTCTGCCACAACAAAGATATGGTAATCGATTATAAAAAATCCGACATCCTCGAGAAATTTCTTACTGAAAGAGGAAAAATTCTTCCTAGAAGAATTACCGGAACATGCGCGAAACATCAGAGACACATTGCTCTTGAAGTAAAACGTGCAAGAATGATAGCGCTTCTTCCTTTCGTGGTGAAGTTCTAATATGATGCTTTTGATTAGCGCGGCAATTATGATTGCTACTGCTGTTTCCGTTTTTAAAATGGGAAAGTATTCCGCGCTGTGGCTTTTGCCGCTTTCAGTGCTGATGATTTATTTCAGCATTGGATATATTGATATTTTGGTGATTAATTTGTCGGCACTTGCAATCGGAAGTATAACCGGTTTTGCTTACCGTTCAAAAAGGTCGGTTCAGTTTATTGTTTTGACTTCTGTGTTTCTGGTTTTCGGGATTTTTGCAGCTGATTATCTGTATGAGACTAATTATATGGGTGCGAGTCTTGCAAATGAAGCAAAAACTGCTGTTCAGAGTTTTTTGGATAGCGGAAGAATAGACGATAAGCAAAAAGCGGAATTTGCCGAACAGTATAAATTCGTTATGGAAATTATGAAGGATTTGGTTCCTTTTATGATTTTTGTTTCAGCTCTTATGATATCTTTTGCGGGTTTTTCAATTCTCGATTTGATTTTCAAAAGAATTCTGAAAGCAGAAAACTCTATAAAAGGAATAGAGAATTTTAAAGTCAATGAGTGGCTTGTATTTGTAGTAATATTTTCTATAGCTCTTATAGTCTTTGATAAAGAAGGAAATTTTTATCCTGCCAAGACGGTTGGGAAAAACATCCTTTTAGTGATGACTGTAGTGTATTTCATACAGTCGCTCGGGATCTTAAAATTTGTACTGATGAAAAAGAGAATTCCGGTTTTTATCATGCCGTTGTTTTTGCTCGGCATGGCAATTTTCAGTTTTCAGGTATTCGGTTTCGTTGTCATGTTTTTGGCCGGAATCGGACTTCTGGATATATGGGCCGATTTTCGAAAGTTTTCACCTGAAAGCATCAAAAGTGATAAAAAAGAGAATTGATATTAAATAATGGAGTTAAGAGATGAAAGTAATTCTTCAGAAAGACGTTTCTAATCTCGGCGACGCCGGTGATATAAGAGAAGTAGCAGACGGCTACGCACGCAATTTTCTTCTTCCTAAAAAACTTGTTATCGCTTACAGCGAAGCAAACGGAAGAACAATTGCTCATCAGAAACATCTGATTAAAGTTAAAAAAGAAAAACGTAAAAAAGAAAGTGAAAAAGTTGCCGATCAGCTTAAGACTGTATCTCTTTCGTTTCAGACAAAAGCGGGAGATGACGGAAAACTTTTCGGTTCAATTACTTCTGCAGATATTTCTGCTAAACTTGCTGAAGCCGGAATCACCGTTGATAAAAGAAAGATCGTTCTTGATGAACAGATCAAACATGTCGGAGAATTTAATATTTCTATTAAACTCGAAGAAGGTGTTTCAGCTCCTCTAAAAGTTACGGTGGTAAAAGAATAATATGCCTGTGCAGAATCTTCCGCCTCATGACATTGACACGGAAGTTTCATGCCTTGCGTCAATCATCGTAAGCAAAGACGCTTTGCTCAAAGTTTTAGGAATCCTCCAGTCGGAGGATTTCTATCTTGAGCCTCACCGCCTCATTTTTGACGCAGTCAGGGAACTTGACAGAAAAGCTAAGCCAGTCGATTTAATTTCACTGCGTCACCAGCTTGTTGAACTGCAGAAACTCGACAGGGCAGGAGGCGAAGCTTATCTCGCCAAACTTTATCAGAGTGTCGCAACTTCCGCTAACGCGGAGTATTATGCAAACCAGATAAAAGAATACAGTCTGCGCCGCCGTCTTATAGAAACTTCAGGCGCGGTAATTGAAAGCTGTTATGATATCAGCAGGGAGACTTCTGAGGTACTTGATGATGCCGAAAAAATGGTTTTTCAGGTAACAGAAAGACGAATCAGTACGCAGGTTCAGTCTATTCAGCAGATCGTAGGGGACGCTGTAACACGAATAGAGCGCCTCATTGAAAATAAAAAGGGAGTAACCGGGCTTGCATGCGGTTATTCTGAACTTGATAACATGCTTACGGGATTTCATCCGTCGGAACTTATCATTATGGCGGCGCGCCCCGCGATGGGAAAAACGGCGCTTGCCCTCAATATGATGGTAAATGTTGCAGTAAGGGAAAAACGGCCGGTTTTTTTCTTTTCTCTTGAAATGCCTTCAGTACAGCTTCTCATGCGATTGATTTCGATTGAAGCGATGATTGAGCTTCAAAAGCTCAGAACCGGTTTTTTGAATAATGATGAATTAAGAAGAATATATGCGGTTGCCGATAAGTTTTCGGCATGTCCGATGATAATAGATGATACTCCGGGTCTTACGATTACAGAGATAAGGGCAAAGGCCCGCCGTGCATCCCAAAAGGAAAGACTGGGTATAATTATAATCGACTATCTTCAGCTGATAACAACTACGACTAAAGGCGAACGTCATCAGCAGATTGGCGAAATTTCACGCGGACTGAAACTCCTTGCACGCGAGCTTGAATGTCCGGTAATTGCCTTGTCACAGCTTTCGCGAGCTGTTGAGTCACGTTCTGATCAGATTCCGCAGCTTTCGGACTTGAGAGAATCAGGTTCAATCGAGCAGGATGCGGACGTGGTTATGTTTATTTACCGCGAAGAAAAAGTTAAGAAAGATACGGAAAGAAAAGGCCGTGCCGATATAATTGTGGCAAAACAGAGAAACGGTCCGACAGGTACTGTTGAGCTCATGTTCTGGGATAAGTTTACCAAGTTCAATAATCTTGATACGGTTCATTCTTATGATGAGGCAATTCCGGCTGGACAATGATAAGTTTTAATCCGGTAATTTCGATATTTGAAGCCGTCGGAAAGTATATGATTTTCCTCGGTGAAACAGTCAAATGGACTTTCCGCAAGCCCTTTGACGGAAAAAATATCCTGAACCAGATGCTTGAAATAGGATACAAGTCCCTTCCTGTAACATCTATAACTATATTTTTTACCGGAATGGTAATGGCTCTTCAGATAGGAAAGTCGATGGACGCGATAATGCCGGGTTCATCGGTTTATATCGGAAGCGGTGTTACTATTTCGATGTTCAGGGAACTTGCTCCTGTTCTTACAGCACTTCTTCTGGCCGGAAGAATCGGTTCGGCTATTGCAGCTCAGATTGGATCAATGAAAGTGACAGAGCAGATTGATGCACTTGTAACACTTTCAACGAATCCCATTCAGTATCTTGCTGTACCGAGGTTGATAGCGGCTTTGGTAATGACTCCTTGTCTGACATTAATATCGGATCTTATGGGAGTTGTGGGCGGGTCTATTATTGCTTTTTTTGCGTTGGGAGTGACTCCGGATAAGTACTATGACAATATTATAGCCTATGTTACGATTGAAGATTTTTTCAGCGGATTTTCGAAATCTTTTGTTTTTGGAGTTGAAATAGCTCTAATAGCCTGCTATGAGGGATTCAATACCACTGGCGGAGCCGAAGGAGTCGGAAGATCTACAATTCAATCGGTTGTTAAAGCATCAATGGTTGTCTTGATATCGGATTATTTTTTAACATATCTTATGCAGGTAATTTGAGGGAAAAATGGAACCATTAGCAGTACGTAAAAAAAAGTTTTTTGATACACTGGAATCTGAAGGCATAAAGAAAGATATTATTGAAGCGTTTAAGGCAGTTGATCCTATTAGATTTTTTGATAAAATGTTTCAGGATAAGTTTTATACGAATGATTTTATTCCCGTTGGTTACGGAGAAAAAAGCGATTCTATTTATCTCGCGGCAAAAATGATCAATGCTCTTTCTCCGGCGGAGAATATGAGAATTCTCGAAGTTGGAACAGGTTCGGGTTTTTCCACTGCCGTATTATCTCTTCTTTGCAGAGAGGTTTTTACGATTGAAATGGATGAACGGCTTGCGGCATCTGCAAAAACAAGACTTTACGCGCTCGGTTATGAAAATATCCGTTTCTTTTCAGGAGATGGAACCGATCCGGAAATGGATTTGAGCGAACTTGACAGTGCAATTATATGGGGAGCTTGTTATAAGAGGCCGATTTCAACACTTCAATATGTTAAAAGACGCGGTGCGATGGTGTTTCCTATGGGACCTGAGCACATGCAGCAGATTGTCATTATACGCAATGAACCGGATGTAAATACCGGAGCGAATTTTAAAATGAGTTTCGGCGAGCAGGGAATTTTTCCTCCGATTCATGGAAAATACGGATATGATAAGGTTCTTGATATTGGATCAGAAATAATGGTTGAGACAAACGAACTCGATGAGCTTCCTGAAGAAAAGGATAAATAAGGTTTTTCTCTGAAGAAAATATATGTTTATTGCTAAGCGCTTTCTGCCGAAAATATAAACAGCCATGATCTTCGGAGAAAAAGATGCAAGATTTTGATCTATACGTGAAAAAACAGGGCGGTTATTCGCCAGCCTATTTTGAAAATCCCGATATCGAATACCATTCGAGAGGGGCGGAAGTAATCAAAAACAATGAGAAGAAGCATGGAAATTTTAACCGCACTCTGACCATTGCAGCTGCTCTTTGTATCATTTCTTTTACGGCCGGAATGGTAGTCGGAATAAAATTTACAGGAGATCCCAATAAACCGATTGTCGATGAAAAGACAATGCAGGCTGTAAATGAACTAAAATCTCTTGTTTCAAAAAATCCTGATCAGATACAGTCAACAAGCGATGTATATCCGAAAGAAGAATATCCATTTGCAGTAAAAATTAATGAAACAATGTCTCTTGATGATTCAAAGAAAGCTGCAGATGCTCTCAGCAAAAGAGGACATACCGTAATTCTGGCGAAAAGCGGTGAAGACTATAATCTTTTTATCGGACCATTTAAGACAATGGAAAATGCGGAAAGTTCCTTGCAAAAAATCAAGGAATATAAGGAATATGCCTTCTGCCGTAATTCTGTTGTAATAAAGAGAATTTGATGATAAGAAGAGCAACTATTTCCGACATTGATGAAATACTGAGCATTCTCGAACCTTATACCAAAGAAGGAATTGTTCTGAAAAGAACTCATGAAGAGATATCAGAAAGTATTGATCATTTTTATGTTTCCGAAACAGAAGGAAAACTTTCGGGTGTAGCGGCTTTTTATACTTATAGTCCTTTGCTTGTCGAAATCCGTTCTCTTGCCGTCAGAAAAAGTTTTTTCGCCAAAGGAATCGGAAAGCGCCTTGTTAATAAAATAATACATGATATCAGGGAAAAAGATTCAAGGGTAAAAATATTTGCTCTTACACTTGCACCAGATTTTTTCAGTAAATGCGGGTTTGTAGAAGTTAAGAAGGAAACCCTTCCGGAAAAAATATGGAAGGATTGTGTTAACTGTATAAAACAGAAAGAATGTGACGAAATCCCGATGGTTTATGCGGAATAATTATGCAGAGAATGGAACGCCGAAAACAGAACAGGATAAAAACTGAAAAATTCGATATTGAATACCGTTTTGTCGCGGATGATTTTATGACACCGGTTTCTGTTTTAAATGTAAGCGAAACCGGAATATGCTTTTTGCGCCAATCTCCGATAAGCAAAAATGATCAGATAGAGTTGATGTTTCCGTTCAAAGACGGAAAAATCTTTTTGAGGGCAAAAGTCGCGAGAGTAGACGGACGAGAAGTCGGGATAATGTTTACCGATTCACCAGAAAAAATTGAAAAATTCTGTTTAAGCTTTAATAGAGAATACCGCCTTGTAAGAAGCGAAAAAAATGCGCAGAATGATGAAGAAGAAACTTCGCAGAACACCCAAGACCTTGACGATATCCTGTCCGACATATAGTTTCCGCATGGAGTCATGCGTTACATAAAAGGTGCTCCGCACCTTTTAAATCCAGTTTCGCATGGTCTCATGCGATAAGATCAAAAGGGACCGGGCTTCAGTCGCCAGCCCCGCCCCTTTTGAAATCCCCGCCCGCTCTTTATCGCGACAGAACTATCGCGCATTTCTTCGAAATGGCTGCGATAGTCTGCGCTTATTTGGTATTCGGCTTCGCCGAATTGTTTAGGTGTTATAGCTGTCATTTATTTTATACTAAAACTAATTAGAATATTGATAGAAAGCCCTCTCCCGGGATGGAATATCTTTATTGGCTTCGCCAGTATGTGTTTCATTTTGGGAGAGGGCAAGCCGGAGGATGGGTGAGGGCTCATAAGCTTCTTTCTCAATCATGTGGTTTATTTCGGGTTTGACATGCTTGAGAAGCTTTTGTATTTAAATGATAATGAAAATGGAAAATGTTATTCTGAGGGTTTGTTGGGAATTGTTTCTAATGAATGTTTCGAAAAGTTGAAAAGTACTTGATGTAAAAAATCAGGCATTTTGAACATATTTGAATTACGTATATCATTCCAAACCAGGAGGCTTTACGTATTTCGTATATATGTAGTTAGGTGTAATGCCTCTATATCTTGATAAGGACAGTAGTTGAAAATGAAACATGATGACTTACTTCAAGAATACCTAAATGGGATTAAGTTGCTTGATAATATAGTAAGTAATTTATCAAAAGATCAAATACTATTTATACCGTTATTTGATAATGCATGGAGTATTCAAGAACATGTTATTCATATTGTTGAATCCGAAATTAACAATTTTATAAGGTGGCGATCAATATTGGCACAACCTAATTCAAAATGCTTCGTCATTGAAGAAGACAACTGGAATAAAAATTTAAATTATCAGCAAGAGGATATTTGTAAATACTTGAATATTTTTAAACTACTAAGAACACTTACGTATGATTACTTAAAAACAGTGGAAGAGAGCAAATGGAATCAAAACTACTTTATTCATGAGTATCACGGAGATATCAATAAAATCACTTTAGAACAAAATATTGAAATATATGCCAAACATGTATATTCTCACATTGAGTATATTGAAAGAAATATTAGTTTTTTGAGGAAAATGTAGTTTCGCGGTATTGCATATAATACTCTGAAATCCTTGCGAGCAGTATTAGCCTTTTGGTACATTGCATTAAAAGCATATAACAAAATTATTAATTCGTTATTCTTTACCATTCTTAAATTTCATTTGCCTTCTTTCCTCTCGTGGTTTCTTTGTCAAATATGCGCTCCGGCGCAGGAGCTGTTTGGAGAGTGTCAAAATGAAAATAACTGTTTTTAACGGAAGTCCTCGCGCGGAAAAGGGGAATACTCATTTTATGGTTAAAGCTTTTCTTGAAGGGGCAGAAAAAGCCGGAGCTGAGACTAATAATATCTTTTTATCTAAAAAGAAAATTAATCCGTGCATGGGCTGTTTTACATGCTGGCTTAAAACTCCTGGTAAATGTGTATTCAAAGATGATATGCCGTCTCTTCTCTCAGAAATTCTTGCTTCAGATATAATTGTTTTTGCTTTTCCTTTATATGTTGATAATGTAAGCGGTCAGATGAAAATCTTTATGGATAGAATGATGACTCTTGCTGACCCGAGAATTACAAAAGACGAAAATGGTGAGTCGCGTCATCAGAAGCGTTATAATCAGAAGTCACCTGGTGTAGTAGTGATTTCAAACTGCGGTTTTCCTGAGTTTTCTCATTTTCAGGTTGTAAGTCTGCTTTTCAAGCGTTTCGCGCGCAATCTTCATTCTAAAGTGCTGGGAGAAATATTTAGAACTGAAGGAGAGCTTCTTTGCCATAAAAGACTTCTTCTTAAACCGGTTCAGTTCAAGTATAAAAAACTTATGAACAAATGCGGAGAAGAAATTGTTAAAAATTCCAAGTTGTCTCTAAAAACAAAAGAAGCACTTAAGAAACCGTTAGTGCCTAAAGATTTTTATATAAAGGAGGCTAATAAATATATTCAGAAAAGATTAACTCAAATACAGTCTAAACCAAAGAAGGTATAACGTGAGATTAGTTTGTCTTTTTGCCGTATTTTAAATAGAAGCGTAAAGTCTGGAAAAAGATTAAACTTGCAAAGAGAGTGCTGTAGGTAATCAAGGCTATTCGGAAATCTCCAATAATAAGCGAAACAATAACTACAAAATCTCTTGTGTCAACCATTCCGAAACTGTATTTGTTGCTGAAAACAATTTCAGGCTTTCTTTTGGCGCTGATAAATATTTTTTTAGTATCGCTAATATAACCGCTCATAACATTAGAAAAAATAGATAGCAAACCAAGTAGAAGATATATTTCTTCATTATATTGTTTCCATGCCAGATATCCGAGTACAGAAAAAATAAAAAATTCTTTTAATCTGTCCAGAAAACTATCAAACCATCCGCCAAAAGGAGTTCCACCGCTAACAAAACGTGCTAAATCTCCATCTGCAGCATCAAAAATAGCACCAAGCCACCAGAGAGCAATTGAGATTACTAAATAATAGGGAATCTCGTGGAATAAAAGAATTGTTCCACCAGCAATGCAAAAAACAAACGAAAAGAAACTGACAAAATTAGGGGATAAATGCAGTTTATAACTAGCCGCAGCAAAGAAATGACTAACAGGGCGAGTCATGAAGGATCCAAAAATTCCATCAGGAGACTTTTGTAATAATTTAATTTTTCTGCATATTCCGTTATTATTCATTATTTATAAGCTCTTTTGAATTATTAACCAAACAAACAACTATCAAAAGTGCCGATATATGTCAAACTTAATATGCTAATTGCCGGAAGTATAAAATACTTCTTTAAGCATAATGATTAAAGAAATGCGGATATGTTTTCTTTCTTCTCTGCAGAAATAGGCAAAAAGAAAAAAGACTTTTTCAGCGGTTTTCTTTTTGCCTAAATGAATCTATTATTATCTAGCTACAAATTCTCCATAATAAGCTTTCTCGTCGTAATTGTTATAACCAAGATTAAAATTGATATTTTTTTCTGTAAGCTGTTCTTTAAGCTTTTCAAGAGTTGGTCTAACCTTTAATGTACCGAAAATTACACTGTCTTTATAATATTCCATTATTAACGCAATTTTAGCATCTTTTTCACCTGTAGTATCGAAAACTATATTCCCGTTTTTGTCATAGATTTTACCATAGTATCTAAGGGAGTCATAAGGTCCATATTTTTTATATCCCCAGCCGCCTTCGACAAATGCACTATGTTTACCGCATTGCAGATAATGAAAAAGAACAAGATCGGCATCATTTTCTTTTGTAATTTTCTTAATATATTCTGGATTTAGACCATACCAAAGATTTCCCATCCAAGAATATTTTCCAAATTCAAGCGGACTTTTTTGTGTTTCTACTACAATCTGTGAATCAATTTTCTCAGCATGAATTATAGTTTGAAATTTATATTTACCATCTTTCATGGTTTTTTCAACCCATGCATCATAAAGATGTTTTTTGTCATTAACCAATTTGTAGAGCTCAGTTTTAAATTCATCAGGATAAGCAGCTCCAACTACATTATCTTTATAATCTTTCTGTATCATTTGTTCCGGAACATAAAGAGGAATGATGATAATTTTTTTATAAGATTTCATCTGATCACGGCTTACTTTCAACGTGCTTGTGCTGCTGCATGAAAGAAAAAAAGATGCAATTAAAACAAAAACAATCAAAGATACTTTTTTCAAAATTAGCTCCTTATTTATATGTAAAATTGGTTTTAAAATTATAGTGTCAAGATTAATTTGAAAACGACAAGGAAGATACTAAATAAATTCGGACATCTTATTGAAAGATTTTATCTTATCCAAAACTGCTTCTTTGGAATAATTAGCATAGCAATAAAGACAGAAATGAGGGCAGGAATCATAAGCACCGATATCGCGGCTGAGAATGCATCCGCAGTTTTTTCTCTGCCCGCGGTCTTTGAGATAGTATTCATCGCGGAAAAGAGATGGACGAAGAAATTGATGCAGTTCCGCGTCATCGGATATTTTAAGAAGCAGTTCATCGTCAATGCATCTGTTCGGCAAAATGCCGTAAATTGAATAATCTATCGAATCTGCACATGAAGCGATTTGAAAATACGGATTTAATTTCTTTAGCTCAGGAATTGCAGCAGAAAGCCTTTTTACAAAACTAATTTTATCATCTTCAGCTGCCTGATAATCTTCGGGCGGCTTATAAAATAGATCTTTTCTTGAATTGAATGCCCGTCTGACTTTACGGTATGATTCTATCTCAGCGAAGCTGAAAACAAGCTTATCTGTAAAAGGATGAATTTTATCAGCTATTTTCTTGATTCGCTCAAGCAGATCATCATAAGAAGTTATATCTGTTTTAATCAGAGGATCAAACCTCCAGATAACTTTTTCTTTTCCGATTTTTTCTGACAATCGCTGAAAAGTTTCAATTCGCTCAATAAGTTTTGGAAGACCCGGTTCAAGATTTTCTTTTTCATAATCATTAAGAGTAAACTGAAAATAATATGCGATTTTCCTCGAGTCAAAATAACTAAGTTTGTCAATTAATGGTTCGGGATTTTTGCTCCAGAAGACGATTGATTTAACATTTTTAAGAGATATATATGAAATCTTTGACCGGTCATAAGGATTGATTTTTGAAACATATCCTTGATCAAATCTGTTAATGAGCCAGTCAGAATAGAATGCAGGAATGTCCGTTGCACGGCTTGCCGAAATTATAAACGGAGCGGTTATTTCTCCGAATTGAGGGTGAATTGCTTTAGGAAACTCAGCCTTACTTCGGTTCATTCTTTTTGTCGCTCTGGTCTGTAGTCTTTATTCTATTTAGGTTATTTATAGCCATTTCATTTCCCTGTTTTGCTGCAAGGGTATATAGTTCAATGGCTTTAGAAATATTTTTTTCAACACCATAACCATATTCATAACAAACTGCTAGATTGTTTTGTGCATTATCATATCCTTGATCGGCGGATAATGCGAAAAGTTTAAAGGGCCTTATGTCATTTTTGGGTATTCCTTCTCCATTATAATAAAATACTCCTAAATTATATTGGGCTAATGAATAACCCTGATTCGCAGATAGAGTATATAATTCAACAGCTTTTAAAATATCTTTCTCAACACCATTTCCTTTTGCATAGCAAACTCCAAGATTAAATTGTGCAAAACTATTCCCTTGTTTTGCAGATAAAGAATACAATTCAACTGCCTTAGAAATATTTTTATCAACTCCATCACCATTTGCATAACAAACTGCTAGATTGTATTGAGCTTTGGCAAATCCTTGATTTGCAGATAAAGTATAAAGTTCAATGGCTTTGCTAATATTTTTGCTAACCCCAGTCCCATTCTCATAACATATTGCGAGATTATATTGAGCTTCAGGGTATCCTTTATCAGCAGATAGGGTAAAATACTTTATTGCTTTTTCTATATCTCTATTTACACCCTTCCCTTGATAATAGCATAATGCAACATTATATTGAGCTACAGTATCCCCTTGTTCTGCAGATAAAGTATATAGTTCAACGGCTTTATTTATATTCTTTTCTATGAAATCTCCATAATAATAGTGTTGGGCTAGAAAGAATTGTGCAGAAGAATTCCCTTGGTTAGCAGATAAAGTATATAGATCAATAGCCTTTATTATATTTTTTGTTACCCCTTTGCCATTTTCATAATGAATGGCAAGATTATATTGAGCATTAGCAAAACCTTGTTTTGCAGATAAAGTATATAGTTCGATAGCTTTTGCAATATTTTTCTCAACTCCATCACCATTTTCATAATGGATGGCAAGATTATATTGAGCAGGAGAATAACTCTGATTCGCAGATAAAGTATATAGCTCGATAGCTTTTGCAATATTTTTCTCAACTCCATCGCCATTCTCATAAAGTACTCCAAGATTGTATTGAGCTCGAGAAAAACCCTGATTGGCAGAGATAGTAAATAGTTTAACTGTTTTAGAAATATTTTTCTCCACGAGATTTCCCTTTATGTATTCAAATCCCAGACTGGATAGAGAAAGAGAATAATTCTTAACAGATGAAAGACTAAGATAATAAAAGTAATGCATTAAATCTTTCTCAATTCCTATACCGTCTCTGTAACAAACAGCAGTGATATATTGATAACAGGGATTTCCTTTGTCAGCGGTTATTTTTAAAACATTAAAAGAATTTATTAAATCTGCTTTTGATATTTGGTTATTCCTGTCTGAAATATAAAGATAGAATATTGCTGCAGGTTTATTTTTCAATTCAGGTTTATTCAATATTCTGTGAGCTTTTTTTATATCAATAATGTCGCCGTTTGAACCCGTCAGATATCTTGAAGCCAGTTCAAGCTGTGCATTATCATCCGTATATTTTGAAAGTTCTTCAGTTGAAAGCTTCCAATACTCAGAAGGCAAATTCTGAGAATGCAAATTGGAGAAAAGAACTAATGCTATAAGAA